>Ga0233451_10000421_pt1 | contig 43148 bp, 52 predicted proteins | sample 011ome_29_FD_183052 | JGI IMG/M metagenome (GOLD analysis project Ga0233451, IMG submission 183052) | Coastal salt marsh microbial communities from the Groves Creek Marsh, Skidaway Island, Georgia - 011504CT (spades assembly) | ecosystem: Environmental > Aquatic > Marine > Intertidal zone >... | reverse complement strand
AAAAAAAAGATATTAATAAAGCTGAAAAACGTACTAAAAAAATACCATCAAAACAAGAAGCTATAAAGAAACCATTAATCGAACTTAGCGACGATGAGACAGACGATGATGAAACCGGCGAAGGATATTTACAAAAATTTGATAAAGAAATTAATGATAATTATTTGGTAAATTTTCATCCTGAATGTGTATCACATAATTATGATGAAGTTATTGCAATGTCGAAAGTAATTCGTGATGAAAATGAAATTATTATGGATGGGTTTCATAAGACAATTCCATTTATGACTAAATTTGAAAAAGCACGTGTATTAGGACAACGAGCAAAACAAATTAATTCAGGTGCTACACCATTTGTAAAAGTTCCCGAAAATGTAATTGATGGTTATTTAATTGCTGAGTTGGAGTTGAAACAAAAACGAATTCCATTTATTATTCGCAGACCATTGCCTAATGGAGGAAGTGAATACTGGAGCATAAAAGATTTGGAAGATATCTCATTTTAAAATTATATTAATAATATTATTTTATTTAATTTTTTAATATTTGATTAATTATTATTTATATAAATATATTAAATGAATAATAATAATACATATATTTATATACTATTTCCGATGATGTTAAATATAAAAAATATATTTTTAACAACAAGCTTATCTTTTTTGCTTGGATTTTATTCAATGTGTCATTTATTTATATATATTAAACGAATCGAAGATGTGGGAACTCAAAATAGATCATCTTTTGAAGAAGTACATAGTACAATAAATGAGTATGACTATAAATACAATAAACTACATTTTGAGGTTGTTAGTTTGCGGGGTGAAATAGATAAATTAAAAAAAGTTATTAAAAGTATGCAGACAAACACTGTTGATAGTTCTTTTATATCGCCTTTATCTGTAAGTAGTTTGGGAACATTAGATTTATCAATAGACGATAATGAAAATATAAATGGAATCACTTGTGATGAATTATGTGATTTTAATAAAGAGTTAAATGAAATACGAAGTAAGGGAACATCTTTTGATAATTCTATTACTAATTCATTTAATACAAATTTAATTGATGATAGCAATTTTGATATAAATAGCGATTATTATGATAATATTTGTACTGATGCAATAAATACAAATATAAATACAAATATAAATACGAATACGCTTATAAATAATATAAGTAAAACAATTGATTTAGATAATACTACTTCATCAATTGAAAGTATTAACTATCTTAAATCCATTTTTGGTTATGAAATGATTGAAGAAACAAATACAAATACAATTCCTTATTCAACAATAAATAATAATATATATGATGACTTACAAGTAAATCGTATTATTAAAGATGATAACTCGATTGGAAGTAATAAAAAACGTTCATTATCTGTGTCCGATGTAAATTGGGTTGGACTAACAAAGAAGTTTATTTTTGGGTAAGGGCTTAAATAGATAATTCCATTTCATTTTATATTATATAAAATTATATACAATGACAATAAAAATCGCATTATGTTTTATTATTAGTTACGAACATATTTTACAACAAGAACAATTATGGATTGATTGGATTAAACCGAATGAAGATATTATTAATGTGTATTTTCATTATAAAGATATTAATAAAATTGTTTCACCGTGGATTAAAGCTAGAACAATACCTCCTGAAAGATGTCAACAAACAAGTTATTACCATGTCGTTCCTGCTTATATGGCTTTACTCACATTTGCGTTTAACCATGATTCTAAAAACGCGTGGTTTTGTATGTTAACAGATTCATGCGTGCCTATTATTAGTCCGCAAAAGTTTCGCACAATATTTTTATCAAATTTTCAATCGTCTATATTTAAATGGCAACCCGCTTATTGGGATATTCGCATCCATCGTCGGGCTAATTTGCGTCTTCTTAAGCAAGAATATTGTCTAGCAAATGACCCTTGGTTTACTCTTACTAGATCACACGTACATAAATGTATTTTATTTTTAGTTGCAAAACACGGAATTTATAAACAAGTGAATGAAGGTGGTCTCGCAAATGAAAGTATCTTTGCTATTATATTACAAACATTTGGAGAACTAAAAAATCCTAACATCTTAATTAATGCATCTACAACAATTACTGATTGGACTCGCATGTCTAATCCAACTAGTCCATATTTATTTAAAGATGCTACAAAAGAAAATATGCAAATGATAATTAATTCTGTAAAAGATAATAAATATACTCTATTTCTAAGAAAAGTTCATAGTTCATTTCCATCAGATAAACTTGTTGAAATACAAAATATGGATTTTGGACATACATATAAAATGGGATCTACCAGAAATAATTCTATAAATATGAATATTTGGTTTGTTAGTTTATTGCTATTACTTGTTTTTTATTATATTCAGAGTACATCTTTTTCTACAAAATATATCGTGTATTTGCATTCTTTCAAATATAATGTGTAATATAAACCCAATTAAAAAGAAAATATAAATGGGATTGTTAGTTATACATTGATATATAAATGTGCCAACTAACAAATATAAAATAGATTCCAATAATGACTCTTTTAATAGGAAATTGTTTTTTGAAAATATAATATCAGTATTTATTTTTGTATTGTATTTATTACAAGCTTCTCCATAGCGACAAAAAAGTGTGTGTAGACCAATATAATAGGATAAATAGTGTTTGAAAAATCCTATAACTAACAAAGTAACATATATATTATTAAATATGTTAAATGGACTATACAATAAATATAATACACTGCTATATGTGCCAACTAATAATGTTTCAATAATATAATACATTGTATATTATATTATTATAAAATAATAGAAATATTTTTGCCAAAAAATTTAAGAAATTATATAATAAGTATGAAACAAATATTTTTAGAAACGGATAATTAAAGCAATGCTTGAATAAGTGGATAATATATTTACTCCTTTAGAATTTAAACAGATGATTTTACAAATGGATAAAAATTTAAATTAATATCATCAAATGAAGTGTTATTTGGAAAATCTAAATTATCAATTGGTAAAGATTGTGTATTTAATTTTGGAACTGAATTAAAATAATTTTTATTGATATAAGTTAACTCAATAACATCTGGAATATTATTAACTACTGGGCCGTAATTATTTCCATGTGCGTGTATAATATAATGTGTTTTTGATAATTTTTCTAAACATTTTATTTTATCATTATATGTACAATTCCAACCATCATTTGTAATTCCATGAAATTCTATTACAATTTGTTTAAATTTATTTAATTGTGTTTCATCTATTTGTAATAACCATGGATATTCGCCTCCTTCTATATCCATTTTTAAAAAAATATTATTATATTTATTAGTCAAAAAAGATAAGTTAGAATTTGTATCATTATTAAAACTATAAATATTTTTTTTAATATATGAAATTTTATTTGTATAATTATAAGGATAATTATTTATGGTTCCATCAAACCCAAAACTATTATACTCATTCATATTATATTTATTAATAAAATCTCGTGAAAAACTTTCTTCGTTTGATATTCCAGCAGAAATATAACAATCATATTCTCCATCTAATTCTGCTAAAACATAACCTCCATCACCATTTACGCCTAATCTGATTTTTTTATTGATATCAAAAACTTTTAATAACTCAAGATTATTCATTTATATAATATATTATTTAAATATTTTGTATAATATAAACGAATTATTTAAATAATAAAATAGATTATTTGAATATCTAAAGTAAGAAAGCTGTGTTTATGATAGAGATGGTAAAAAAGTCGACTTTTATTTATGACCATAAAATTATTTTAAGACGTTTTCCAACGAGTTCCGCACGATAAACACGTAACAAAATTTGTAATCCCTTCATCAGCCGAACGAGTCTGAAGCTGATAAAAAGTACACTTTTTTGATTTGCACTTTCTACACGTAAAAGTGTCTGTCATAGCTTCCATAGTTTGTTCACATTTATTTTTATCTCTTAGGGATTTTGCAGTAAGAAGTTTTTCCCATTTTTCCGGCTTCATCTCCTGATGAGTCATAAATGCAATTGTATGCGATTTAATTTCTCCATTATCAACTTGTGTCGTTAATGTTTCATTTTTAAGATTAACAAATATACTACGTAAATGGTCGATGTATAATTGAATAAAATACGGATTGTCCCATTTTTTCACAATTTTTCGATTATCTGCTTCTTTTAAAGCCCAATTATGGATACCTTTTTCCAAATTAATTGCATTTCTTTCAGCCTTTTCGCTTTTGAAAAATTTTTGCAATTTAGACTTCACGTTACTTCTAAATTGTTCCGGATTAGTAATTTCTTTTATGTACATTGTATAATAACTTGTGTATGTATAATGTATTAAATTATGTTTAATATATTATTCAATTTTTTATTTTATTCAAAAACTATATATATTATTTTTTTTCATCCTCTAAACGAGGCGTATTATAACAACTTGGATTTGTAATATCACTAACATCACTTCGAGAACTATAAATCGTAATTTCTTGACCGATAAGTGTATTAAAATTTAATGCAAAACGGGAAATTGAGAAAGTTTTATCTATTTCTTCGGTTAAAAACATTTTAATAATTTCTAACTTTCCAGCTGGATTAACACTTTTTGAAAATGGATTCATAATTACAAATATATTGTTAAATAAAAAAGATTCAACATTTATATTCAATTTTATAATCTAACGTTCATCATCACTATAATCATATGCTTCTTCAGATAGTTCAGAAAATAACTCTTTATCGTCTTCATTTTCATTTTCATTTTCATTTTCATTTTCATCTTCAAGGCATGAGCCATGTATAGGTTCAACATCTAAAACAGTTTCATCGTCGGAGCTAAATTCAGAATGATAAATATCAGGATAGTCTTTATCAAATTTATCTTCATCTTTTATTATAGTAATTTTATGTGGTAAATATTGTTCGGTAGATTTTATAAAATCATCAGTATCATCATTATCATCCATTCCTCCATATGCTATATTTTCCCAAAGTTTACACGTTAAATTAATTAATGTTCGGTTATCTGTATCATCACGAATATATCCAACTAACGCACAATTCCCATATAATACTGGAAATTCAAGGTCAATAAAATCTTTGTTTTTACTTTTAGAGTCAGACTTTCCTTTGATTTTACCAAATACACAAATAGTAAATTTTTGCCCTAATAACTTTATATTTAATTCGTGTTGCAATCCAAAATCATCCGCTTTTTTATAACCACACTTTTTATATAATTCTTTTTCATTATACTCTTTAATATCTAATGTGGCTATTGCGCCAGTTTTTTCAGCAATAATGATGGTTAGAGGCATAGCCTATTTATGTATATTTCATATGTAATAGGTTTAAATAGTTTATTACAATAATATTAAAATGAGGATTTATATCAATTTTTTCCCCGAAAGTTTAAAAAATAATTTTAATGGATATATTGTTACTATGTTAGGAAAAAATAATGTTTACATTGAAAAAAATACATATATAGAATTAGTTTCAAAAGAGCTTGGAATAATAACAATTGATTCAAATCAAACTATTAAGCATTTAGAACCAAACTTTCATCCTGTATTTGAACAATTAACAAACTATGAAAATACTAAAAAGAACTTATTGTTTGATTTGACAGAATATACATATACAACTTTTGTATCACGATTGCCAACTGATTATATTTATTTAAGAGTAATTGAATATTCGTATAGATTGTCAACTATTTCTTCAAAATTAGTTTTAAAAGTAAAATATATTGAAGAAATGGATGAATCTCATTGTATACAATTAGTCCCAATTGATTATTATTTTGAATATACTGATGACAGTGAAAGTGAAAGTAAAAATTTGTTAGTTGATAATTTATTAAGCAATATGTTTTTTAAAAATGATTTTAATATGTTTTTATCCATGTTAAACTAATATTATTGTATAATATGTTAGTTTGGATAATACAAATATCTTTAATTTCATTGGTATTTATATTTTTAGTTCATCATTTATATTCTTTTTTTGTTTCAATGTTAACAATTCCAAAAATACGTGATTTAGTTAATTCTCCAGTTGAAAAATATCAACATATATTTGATACAATAGGAACACAACCAGTAAATTATACAAGTTCTTCAACAAATATTGATTTATTACCAACAGATAATGATATTAATGAATATACAAATATACTTCCCCCTGAGAATACAAATTTGAATCCAATGAAAAATGAATTGAAAAATTTCTTAAAAAAACAATTACATTCAAATTCAAATAATAATGATGATGTGATGGGGTTTAGTGATACAGCATCAAATGTTTCTAATTTTTCGACATACTAAATTATATATGAAAACAACTTAAAGATATTTCGATATCTATATCAATTAACCAATTGATAAAAATGATTTTAACCGACTTAGATAAACAAAGTATTTTACGAGACTTTCCTATATCTTTTTCAGAACTTTCTTATGATACAATGGCGCATAAAAAAGTTCACGATGCTGATATTATGATTGCTGTTCCAGAAGGCAAGCAATGCATTGCTTGGTTTACTAGTTTTAAACAATTTGATGCTTGTTTTTTATTAGAACTAAATGAAGAAACACGTTCTATAACAAATATTACTATATTACAAACCGGTTTTCATTTTAAATTATCATTTGGAACTATTTTACATGGAACGTTTTTTAAATGGAAGAATACAAATTGTTTTTCAGTATACGATATATATTCATATAAAGGAAAAAATGTATCTAATAGTAATTATAATGAAAAACTAGTTATGATTAATAATATGCTAACTAATGATATATCACAACTCGCAATACATGGTAGTTATACTATATTTGGTTTTCCATTAATATCAAATAACTTTCAACAATTATTAATTGATGTAGAACAATTGCCATATAAAATTAATAAAATTAAATTTAAATATTTTACATCTAAAAAAAGTTTGTATATTAAATATTACAAACCTGGAACTATTAATAATAGTAGTAATTTAATTAGCAATACATTTGTATTTAAAGTAACACCAGATATACAAAATGATATCTATAATTTGTTAGTTTATAATAATGGAAAAGATGAGTTGTATGAAACAGCTTTTATACCAGATTATAAAACAAGTGTAATGATGAATAAACTATTTCGAAATATTAAAGAGAATAAAAATTTAGATGCATTGGAAGAGAGTGATGACGAAGATGAGTTTGAAAATGAAAAACTGGATAAATATGTGTATTTAAATAAAAGTTATAAAATGGAATGTGAATATAATATAAAATTTAATAAATGGGTTCCTATTAAAAAAGTCGAGAATCAATCTGAAAAAATAGTTACTTTAAATACATTAAGAAATAATAAACAAGAATATGTAAATAAGAATACATATTATTCTAATAATAATCGATATACAACCAATAATAGTAATAATAATGCGTTTGTAAAATCTTACAACAAAAATACAAATAATAACTACAATAAAAATACAAACAATAATTATAATAAAAATATTAATAATATATATAATGTCGCTAATAAATCCAGATAATTCTCATACAACACAGATAGGATTTTCTAGTACTCAAAATCCATCATTAGTTAATCCAAATGTCTTGCCTGAACCTCAATCAAATATTCAAGCTGCTGCGGGTTTTATTCCTTGTTCACAAAAAGGAGGAAAAATTAATAAAAAAAGAATAAATAAAATATCCAGGAAGTATAAGATGTCGAGAACAAGTAAATCTTCCATCAAAAGACGTATTAGAAAATTAGCAAAAGGTAAATCTAGAAGACGTATGAAAACTAGAACTAGAGGTAAAAGACGTTCTATGAGAGGTGGATATGCTCAGTATCAAAATAACTTGCCTATGACCAATACATATGGTTTAGGAGGCAAGTTAGGTCCAGGAGATTCCGCATTAGCAAATCCACCCTTAGTTGCAAAGTTAAGCAATTGTACGAATTGCGTTGACAACTATAATCATAATGCTCCTAATGCATATGGGTATAATACTGGTTCCGGATTTCCAAGTAAAGGGTCTTATTAAAAATAAAATTGATATAAAAATAATATAGTAAAATAATATTAATTACTATACTATATTATTTATTTATAATGCTAAAAAAAAGCAAAATTTATACGGCAAATGGAGAACTATTTGAAATAAATAAAACAATCAATGGCGCCCCGTTTTTTAGAAAAGAATTTTACAATGATAATAACAATGAAGTAGATATTGTATCAAAAATAAAATCATGTAATTTAAAGAATGTTGTAAAAATATATAATGTTAGTTATACATTTTATGATGCCGAGATTGTTGATATACTTATTCCAAATCAAATTACTGAAGAACAAATTAATAAAATAATACACGATATGAAAAATGCTAAGAATGAATTACAAAATAATGGTATTATTTATATTGATTGGAAAACTGACAATTTAGGATACTCAGAAGAAGATAAAGTATATAAAGTATTTGATTTTGATTCATCCGGAATTATATCAAGTCAACATAAAGAATGGATGAAACAACCACCGCATCGATGGCTATATAAAAAGGCGTTTGAAAAGGGTCTAACTCTCCCATTAGATATTGACAATGAGTGTTTTAATATATTTTGTAATGAACTTAAACAACTTAAAAATAGTAAATAATGTTATCTAAAATCATTTTTATTAATAGTCACTTTTTTAGCGATACGAGAAATAATTTTATCCATATTATTTTTTTGTTCCTCAATTGTCCCACCTGACATAGAATTTAATACAATATGAAGATATTGATCGTTCTTTCTTGATTCAGAGTCTAAACAATCTGGATGCAATTTAATCCATTCAGAAATTTGACATATATTCTTTTTTGCAACTTGTTTTATAAATTCTTTTAGTTTTTCTTTGTTTTCTGTCTCTTTTACCCAATTGTTATTATTGTCTTTAATATAAAAAATCTCTCGTCGTAAATCAGAGCAGTGTATTGGTCTCTCATTAGTATCAAGAGATTTCAGATTATCTGAAACTACATCTGAAATGCCTTCTACATATCCTATTCTTCCAGTTTTTTCTAAATCAGATATTTTTACATTGATTGTATCTGTAAATTCAGAAATGTTCATAGCATTTTTGCAATGCTCATTTAAAAATATTTGTAAATTAAACATTTTATTATGGCTATTAGAATGGTTCTCAATATTATTAATATTACATGTTGTACTCATATTCTTAGCTAAATCGTGTATTGTTTTATTTTGTTCCATAATAATATCCTTTAAATCTTTGTTGTCTTTAATTAATTCGATAACTAATTCTGAATTTACAGAGCTATTTGGATTAGCATTTAATTCTCCTATGCATTTTTTCTTATGAAAACTTAAACTTTGTCTAGAACTATATATTTTTCCACACGCACATAGATGTGATTTTTTTTCTGCGACTTTTTCAGACTTTTTGTCAACATTTGTCATCATTTTATGTTTATGCGAATAAATATGTTTTTTATAATCATAATTACGTGATGTAATATAGTCACACGTTATACAATAAAATTTGTCTGCGACTTTTTCAGACTTTTCTGTCAACATTTGTCAATATATGACTATTGACAAAAAATCGTCTAAAGATTAACGAATAAATATTTATCATAACAAAAAATAATTACAAAATTATCAATTTACTTCATTATGCTCACAAGCAAGTTTTTATTTTCAAAGGGGTAGGAAAATCCCAAATCTGACATTTTAAAAATGTCAAAAATCCATTTCTCTTTTACCTTTTCAGAAAATATTTGTTACTGAAAATTAGTCGTTAAAATATTGTATATTATTTGTTACCATATATGATAACAAAATATTTACTTTGGTTTATCGCATTTTTTTTAAATATGGAAAACATTTATATAATATATTATTCATATTTATATATAGAAGATAAATACAAATATGTCTACGAATACAGAAATAAACATTGATATGAATACATTAGATATAAGTAACAATGATTGTGCAATTTGTTTTGAAAAAATATATAATAATATTAATTCTTGTATAACCGAATGTGGTCACTCATTTCATACAAATTGTCTTATAAAAGCTATTTCATTTACAGGATTTCATTGTCCTTTGTGTCGAAAAGATTTTGAAAATAATGTAAAAAGTGAACAATATCTTCCATTAATGAATTTTAATATGATACAACATAATGATAATACGTATTATTCAGATAGCGACTCAAATATATCAGATGACAATGAACAATATGAATTTATAACATCAGAGCTTTATGATAGCAATTCTACAATAAATACACAATCTTCACATCGATTTATTCCAAGTGTTCATTATATTACACAAAAATTAATTAATATATCATATCCACTTGAAAATATTATTTGTTTAGCTTTGATGGAACACAATGAATATATCGAAGAACAACCTAATTTTGTTAGTTCAAACACAGATTTATACAATACAATAAAAAATATAATTAATGAATACCAATTAGAAAATGAAAATTCTATTTTTTAAATGTAAGAAGACATTTTGCCTCTTTTTTTATTATGCTTTCGTCTAGCAATTCAATTTCCAAATCAGAATTAGAATCAAACTCTTCAGTTTCATCACTTTGTTGTTGTTTATTATTGACTTTTACCATCTTACTAATTATATGTTTAGGTTCAAAAATTGTTTTCCATGAATTAGATTGTATATTAGAATTATATTTATTACTATCAGTTTGAATAATTTTATAATTTTGTTTTTTATAAAATGTCTTACGCTTTTGCCATTGCCTTTGAAAATTATCATGTGAATCAATAATATCAACTATTGTAGGCTCAAAATCATGTTTTTGACGCAAAATTCTTCCAACAGATTGTTCAATATTTGTCATAGGGGTTATCATCACAAGAGTTGTCAATGACTTTATGTCTAATCCTTCTGCAGCCATACTAAACGTGGCAAGAACAATTTGTTTTGATTCAGTTTCCTTTAATGCACGTTCTTTCATTCCCCCTACATAATATCCAACTGATGCAATTTCTCGATGTTTAATTGCTTCATACATATAAGCTAAAATATTTTTATATTGAGACAACATCATAATTTGTTGTTTAGGATTTTCATCCAACATATCTTTTAACACTTTTAATATAAATTCACTACGATGGCTATATTCAGTAATTTTTCCTATCATTTTTGCTAAACAAACTTTACCACGAAAGTCCATCTCAGTATTATTATATTCTTCATCAATGTCATTGCGATAAACAATTCCTCTCACAATAACTTCTTCATCTTTACTTCGTTCACTTTTATATACAACCTCGCCTAAAAACATTTTAAACACATTACTAGTTCCATCACGACGATTCATTGTTGCTGATAATCCTAACATGTATTTTGTAACCATTTTAAATAACGCACATGAAAATACTTCACTTGAAATATGATGAACTTCATCAATAATAGTAAATCCAAAACTATCAAATAGAGAAGAAGGATAATCTTTCATAGATAGACTTTGTAACATGCAAATAACAATATCTTTATTATCGATATCAATTACTTGACCTTGGATTTTTCCTATTTTTGCTTCAGGTAAAAACTCATTAATTCTTTCTACCCATTGATTTAATAAAAATTCTTTATGCACAATAACAAGTGTTTTTTTATTTAATCTACTAATTAAATGTGAAGCAATAATAGTCTTTCCAAATCCACAAGGAAGTTCCAATAATCCTCCGCCTCCATTTTCAACATGTTTTAGGTATTTATCTACAACAGGTATTTGTGCTTCTCTTAATGATCCATTAAACACCAAATTTATATTTGTACCTTCACTAATTTTGGTTTCTTTTGGTGGTCCAAATATTTTTTCTCCAAAATACCTAGGAATATATAGTTTTTTATCAGATTCTCTATAAGCCGGATATGTTTTTTGTGTTTGAACTGGCGACCCCATAACAAATGGTTTAATCATTAATTGCTCTTTAATATAAATTTGTTTAGCAATAGGCAGTTCAGATTTTAAAATAGTATATCCTTTTTGACCTAAGTATGTATTTAGATTTTCAGGCATTTGTTCTTCTTTATTTGAACTAACATTTGTTTTTGTTGTTATGGTCTTATTATAAAAACTCATATTTATTAGTATTAGGTCTAACTATATTTAGAATATTACATTTAGATAGTTTCAAAATACATTATAAAAGTTTTGGATCAATAATTGTTTTTAAATAATTATTTTAAATATATATAATATATATTATGGAATATTTAAAAGAATTGCTTGATAAAAGACACGTTCCTCAATTAGTATTATCTATTTTATTTGTTGTGTATTTGTTAGTTGGTTATAAAATGCCTGAAGGAGTGGCTCAAATAATTGATACAACTATAGGCAAAGTAGTGGTTGCGCTTGTATCTTTAATGTTATTTGGGTATGGCAATCCTATTTTGGGTGTTTTAGGTTTGTTAGTTGCGTATCAATTAATTCAGTCTGCCTCAGTTAAAACTGGTATGGCTGCCTTAGAACAATACTATCCAACTGAAGAAAAGAAGTGGAGTCCATTTAGTCCAGCTCATCAATTTCCTTATACTTTAGAACAAGAAGTTGTTAAAAATATGACTACCCAAAAATTCAACACGGAGTATGTAAAAGCTCCTTGGCGTCCAGTTTTAGATGATACTCATGATGCTACATTTGTTAATAGCGTGTAAGTTTTTTAATTAATTTTATATTTAAATTCCATTTTTAACTTAAAGGACTTTAAGTTAAAAATTATATTATATATTTTAGGTAGCAGTTTTGAAACTGCTGGTTAATAAATTACTAGCATTAGATCCTCCTTTCATTGGACTAACAAATCCCATCATAAATGAAACGATCAATAGCAAAATAATAAATAGTAAAGACCCTAAAATAATTTGCACAACTGGATTATTTATTAGATTAGATGCGTCATAAGTATTATTAGATGATCCATAATCTTCGGTAACTACTGCTTTTGTATCATCAGATGCTCCAACTGGTTGACAATCAATATATATTTCATCACTTCCTGAACCATATCGAGAAGGCCCTTTTTCATTATAAAATAATTGTGGTCCCTTTTTAATATCATATGCATTTTTAGAAATAACTTGTTGTAAAGTCTGTAATGTATCTGAATTTATATCTAATGAACCAGATATTGGATCATATACAATTAATTCAACATTTGTAGCACAAGGTTGATAAGGTTCTGTTGCCGTATAAGAATAATATGGTTTTTTTGGTATAAGCGTTGATAAATTATATGATTTTGTTAATACACTTGTAGAATCTCCATTTGTTGGAGCGGATTTAGAAACAGTTGAAATAATAGTTTTAAGTAGTTGAGCACTAACACTTGTAGAATTACTCTTTTGAATAGGAACACAAACTAACAAAGGTCTAGAACCAGATGTAGAATTATGTATAACAACCATTTCTCCATCTGTATGTATATTTGAATAGGAATGAAGTGATGGTGTATATAAACGAATTTCTTGAACATCATAATTATTTGAATTATAAATCACGGGCGGGCTCGAATTATTATCATATGATAATGCAATATACTCTCTTCTGTTAGTTGCAGTACAAGAACTATTTTGATACTTAAAACTGTAATCACATTTTAGATCACATTTACCAACAATTGATGAACTATTTATATCTATAGGTGAAGTAGAATTAGGGCAACTCATATATTATACCTTTTTATAAAAAGGTATAATTAAACACTTTTAAATAAAATTAAATTACTTTTTGTTATTCCTTTTTCTAAAAGGTATATATGAGATATACTAAACATAGATTAAATAAGATTCTTCAATCTAATTCTAAACAGACACGAAAAAAGTATAAAACTAACAAAAAACAAGGATTTATAAATTCAATTAGAAATACATATAAAAATAAAAAACAATTTAATTTAAGAAACAATACATTAAAACATATCTAGATAATATGAACTAACAAATTAAAAAACTAAACAAATGGCAAATATTTTATAGTGTCATTTTCATAAACAGTTACATTAAATGGTTCATTATATCCTTCAACATAAATAGTATCTCCTGAAAATATTTTGTCAACACCATAATCACTTAAACCGCTCTTTCCTTTAAACGAAACTGGCAATTTTACATTGTTATGCTGGTTTGAAATAGTATAGTATTGCCATTTGTCTCTACTTGTAAATAAAGGGCGTCCCATTAAAGGTAAAATATTATTTTCAGTTTGTCCATTTAAAGGAGTTGCTATTCCCATTTGTCTATAGTTTGTATCAACTGCTCCAATATTTGTAGATACGTTAATAGGAATTGTTCCAGTAGAGCGCACATTTATTTTGGGCATAAAATAACGCTCGTCTCTAAATGGCGCAGTGTAAGGATTTAAAAGCACATCAGATGGTCCTCCTCCAATACCCAAATTATTATAAGGATAATTTGGAATAAGTCCAAATAAATTATACATACCTCTTTGTTGAGGTTGTTGTTCTATGGTTATATGTTCATTTTGATTTAATGTAATATCTTGATTGCCGGATTGTTTATTATTATTTCTAAGATTTATATATATAAGATAACCTATAACTAACAAAAATGTTAAAAAGATTATTAGTGTAACATTTTCTAAACAAATTATACCGGGTGGACATTTTTTTGTTCTCATAATTGCCTAATTAATATATATTAATATTAGAAATATATATTAAATAAAGTATTTAAAGAGATAAGAAATTAGATAAATGGTTATATTATTTTGGTGCAGCACCAGGAATAGATTGAGCTAAATTAGCTAAACTACCTAAACTCTTCATATCAAAACCAGAAAGCATTTCCTTAGCATTTTGTAACATAGGTGTCATATTTTGCATAGTATCAAATAACTTTTGTTGTTGCGCCATTAATTTTTGTGTATCCTGTGTTAGTTTACTAACTCCATCACTTCCTAAAATTTTATCTAAATTATTATATGCTTCTTCCATTGTTGCGCTATAATCTATTCTAGGACCAGTTGTTTTACCTCCTAAATTTACTTTTTTATTATTAGATAATTTTTGACCTGCTCCTTCGGGTTCACTTGAATCACTTGTTGAAGCATTTAAATCTGGATTATTTACATCTTTTGTATTCGATTCAATCGCACTTTGTACTTGTTGCATTTTTTCCGCAATTTTCGCTTTAGCTTTATCAACAGAACCGGTTTCTTTTAAAGCATCGGCCGCCTGTTTCATTTCTGGACTAATATCACCTAACTTTTCCATCTTATCACTGTTATTGGTTGCATTTTCAAGACCCTCGCGCATCATTCGGTTTGACATGATTAAACTAGTTGATATTAAAGCAGCTAATAAAACTACTGACATATTTTTACTAAATTGGTATGTCACTAAACTAACAAGCCCAAAAAAGGCAATAGCATTAAATTTGTTAGTTACTAAATAACCCAAAATATTTGTAGCTGACAAAAACACAAGAAAATATAAAAAATACTTATTTGTTAATAATTTTGAAGCCTTGTTTACCAAACTCATTTATATATATACCAATTAAAAAAATATGTAAAAATTTAGATATAAAAAATTGAAATAAATTAATGCAAAACAAATTATAATAAAATCTATATGCAATGCCAAACGATACACGTTTAAATTATTATAATAAAAGCAAATTTAATCTTTTGCTATGTGAATTACATAACCCAGTTATTCATGGTTATTCAAGTATGCATAGTGACCCAACTATTTATACTCATTATATTGTTATTGAAAGATTTGATGGTCCAACAAAAATGTCATTATATGATTTATACGACCAAGCAGAATATGATACAGATGTAGAATATGATAGTGATGATAGTGATAATGATATAACTACTATTTTTAGTTCAAATACAAAAAACATTTATCAAACAGCTAGGCAATGGAATAAAGCATACAGATATAATATGCAACGTTATAATAAAAAGCATCCAACCATTCGTAATTATAAAAATATTATAACAAGAGAAAACTATATTAAACCAGAAATAGCTGAATATATTACACTACCAACACAAGAAGTTGTCGCTATTTTAAAAACATTTTGGATATGTATTATACAGCGTGCTTGGAAAAAAACATTTTGTTTAAGAAAAAACATTATTAGAAAAAGATTTTGCCCTGGGGCAATTAGTACATTTCAATTAACTGGTAAATGGCCTACCCATTGTGCTCATTTACCTGGACTAAAAGGAATTTTAATTAAATAATATTATATATTATTGTAACCTACTTAAAGACGCCTACTTTTTGGACTATTAAACACGATAGAACTACTTTTTCTAAGAGACATATCTTCTTGACCATATGTATAACCACCTTTGGCTATTCTAGAACTTCTTTTGATAGTTTTATATCTTTTGTTAGTTCGTCTCTTATTTGTTTTATTTCTTCGTTTACCACCATATATTCCTCTTTGAGAAACATTTGAATAAAGTACTTGTTTTTTTCCCTGATTTGGATTAGAACTATTTGAAGAATTTAATAAATTTACAACTGCTTGTATATTATCCCCAATTGATTTAAACTCCTGGGTAAAATCATTATCAGGCAATTCATTAGCAAGCGAATCAATTATAGTTATTTGTTGAACTAACAACCCATTTATTTGTGATATATTATTAATTATTCCATTTTGTTCTTGTTGCATTGCTTTAAATTGGTTTTCTAAATTAGTTTTTTCACTAGTTAATTGGGCAATTTGTTGTTCTAAACTTTTTTGTCTATCCTGGTTTTGATTTAACGCATTTTGTGCATTTGCTAAATCTTGTTTTTTCTGTTCTAACTCTTTGGCTACATTTTGTAATTGTGTTTGACACGTTTGTAAATTGTTAGTTACCTCAGTTAGTTTTCCATTTGCTTGTTCTAATTCTTGAGTTTTGTTAGTTAACTCGCGTTGTGTTTGAGCAAGCAATTGTTGTGTTTGTTGTATATTAGCTATTTTAGGATTATTTCTAAGTGCCTGCAATTGAGTTAAAACTTGTTGTAATTGTGCACCAATGTTTTTTTTATAACTTGCTGACTTTTGCCGAATTGCTTCAACTTTTGTATTAATCGTATTTATTGTTGTACCCAGTTGGCTTATTGCCTGTTCCATTATATATATTATAAATATTATTATATAAATATAGAATTTATAAAGCTATTTCATATTTATAAAGCTGTTCCAGATTTCAATAAAACATCTAACTCCGATTTAACTTTATTTAGTTCTGTTTCTATTTCTTGTTGGTCATATTTTGCCTTTTTAGTTTGAATATCAATATTTTTTTCAGTTTTAACTAAATCATTTAAATACTCATTGAGTAATGTAAGAGCGCTAAATTGTTGCTGTTTTTCTTTAACAATATAATCATAATACTTTGTATAATCATCTTTTACACCAGTTAAAAATTCGTTCATTTTACTTTTTGTTGTTAGTTCACTTTTCTTTTTAAGTAACATATTTTTTTTAAATTTGATTTCCTGCTCTAATTGAAAGAGATGTAAATCGCGTTCACCAAGAGGCAATTTGTAATCATTATTATTTTTATTTATAGACATAATTGTAAATTATAAATTATCTAGTATACTATACTGCTATTAAAATATAAAAAGTTTTCGTTAATTATTTGTTTAATTTTTATTTTTTAAATTGTTTAAAAAAACAAATTAAAAATATATTCTATATATTATTTAGAATGACAACAAACATTTACGAACCATTATTAGAAGCAGACGATAATCGTTTTGTAATGTTTCCAATTAAGTACCAAGATATATGGGAAATGTATAAAAAACAGATAGATTGTTTTTGGCGAGCTGAAGAAATTGATATGTCAAAGGATATTTCGCATTGGAATGAGTTAGAAGAAAACGAAAGATTTTTTATATCTATGATATTGGCTTTTTTTGCAGCAAGTGATGGTATCGTTTTAGAAAATTTGGCTTCTCGTTTTATGAAGGAAGTTCAAGTAGCAGAAGCACGTGCTTTTTATGGATTTCAGATTGCGATGGAAAATATTCATTCGCATACATATTCATTATTAATTGAAACATATATAAAGAATAGTGACCAAAAAGATAAGCTATTTAATGCCATTAAACATTTTCCTTGTATTAAAAAGAAATCTGATTGGGCTCAAAAGTGGATACACGACCAGAAAAGTGATTTTGCTACTAGATTAGTTGGATTTGCTTGTGTTGAGGGAATATTTTTTAGTGGTGCATTTTGTAGTATATTTTGGCTTAAAAAACGTGGTCTAATGTCTGGATTAACTTTTTCCAATGAATTAATCTCGCGCGATGAAGCACTTCATTGCGAATTTGCGGTTCTTTTATATGATAAGTTAAATATACAATTATCTCAAACTAAATTGCATGAAATAGTTAAAGAATCAGTTGAAATAGAAACAGAATTTATTTGTGATGCTTTGCCATGTAGACTAATTGGAATGAATTGCGAACTAATGTCGCAATATATAAAGTTTGTTGCTGATCGTCTTTGCTTGCAATTAGGGTATAGTAAAATATATAATGTTACAAACCCATTTAGCTGGATGGAGATGATAAGCTTACAAGGGAAAACTAACTTTTTTGAGAAAACCGTCAGTGATTATGCGTTAGCAAATAAATCAAATAAATGTGAAGCATTTGATTTTTCAGAGGATTTTTAAAAAAATAATTTTAATAAACTATATAAAATATAATTATATAATTTATTAGATGAATACTGTTAATCGTATGACAATATTTGTATTAATATTAATTGTATTATTAGTATTAATTAATATGACAAATTGGCAACAAAAGTTTAATGTATTTAAAATTATTATTTAAATATATTTTGATATATTAATTATATAAAATGATTACATGTTATTTGATGGGAGGTCTAGGAAACCAATTGTTTCAAATTTTTTGTACAATCGCATACTCTATTAAAACAAAAAATCCATTTTTATTTACAAATAAAAAACAGCTTGGTGAATTTGGACAAGGAATTACTGTAAGATATACTTATTGGGAATCATTTTTAAAAAGTCTTAAACCATTTATAAAAGATTTTGAATATTCAAGTGAAATGTATACAATTAGAGAAAAAGAATTTGAATATAGTCAATTAGAAGAATATAATAGTAATTTTACAAATATTTTATTATTCGGATATTTTCAAAGTCCATTATATTTTGAACAATATCAATCACAGATATATAAAATGATTAAATTAGAACAAAGTAAAGAAGAAGTTAAAAACCTATATTTTCAAAAGGGTGCTAAGATTAATTTATCAGAAACTATATCACTACATTTTCGTATTGGTGATTATAAGTTGTATCCAGATTCTCATCCTATTTTAGGCATAGAATATTATAAAAATGCGTTAATTCATATTTTAGGTACGGATATAAATAATAATTGTAAAAATGTATTATATTTTTTTGAGCAAACTAATGTGAGTGAGGTTAATGAAAAAATACATATTTTACGAAACACATTCACTAATATAAATTTTATACCAGTTGATAACAGTATTGGATTAAAAGACTGGCAAGAAATGTTATTAATGAGTTTATGTAAACATAATATTATTGCAAATAGTTCTTTTAGTTGGTGGGGAGCATATTTGAATGAGAATAATAATAAAATAGTTTGCTATCCAGAAGTATGGTTTGGTACTAACTTAAAAGATAAAGTTATAGATGATTTATTTCCAAGTGAGTGGATTAAAATAAAATAATATTATTAAATATATTATTTAATATAATATTAAATAATATACGCTATATAATAGTATTTAATATTAATTATGATTGAACAAGACTTTATTTTATTAATAATTTCATGTGAAAAATACAAATTTAAAGCAGATATTCAAAAACTAACTTGGTTAAAAGATATAAACCATTCTAAAAAATCTATACTATATTTTCATGTTATAGGAAATCCATTACTTGAAAAAGAATACATAATAGATTATAGTAATAATACTATATATATAAAGGTAGAAGATGACTATAATTCTTTACCAAAAAAAGTAATAAAAGTTTTAAAAGTAATTAATTATGAGTATAAATTTAAATACATATTTAAAACCGATGATGATCAACAATTATTAAATACAGATTTTTTATTTAACTTACAAAATTTATTATTTCTAAACTGTAACCATGAAAAGAAACGAATACATTATGGAGGTCAAATTATTACTATAAATAAACCATATTTAAGCCAGTATCATACTATACACCCAGAATTGCCACCAGATTTACCATTGCTACAAACACAATATTGTTCAGGACGTTTTTATTTATTATCTAACTTAGCGGTAAAATATCTTATAACAAATGAAAAAGAAATTATGAAAGAGTATTTAGAAGATTATGCTATAGGATACAATTTGCATCAAACATTTAAATTAAATATACTTGAATTACAAACTAAAAAATATTTTGTGGATTTTTAATATATTATGAGTTAATAATTTTATCTATTAATTCCAAACGCGTTTTATGCCAATATTCGCGTCCTTCTGTACAACCATTATATGTTACCTGGTCTTCATGTAATCTATAATATAATAATACGTCTTCCATATTATGAATATATTTGAAATTCTTTAGTATACGTAACATTAATTCAAAATCTTCTATTTTATTAAATTCTATTTTATAATTGCCTATTTCTAAAATAGCGCTTTTTCTATAACATAATGTTGGATGATTAACAATCCAATGAATAGGGTTTCTTCGAAAATCATTTAATGTAATAGATTTATGATTAGTTTGATTTATAATATTATGTATATTATCCTTAAACATTAATATTTGTCCACCACAAACTATTGCATTTGGATTTTGTAACATATATTTAATTTGTTTATAAATTCGATCAGCAATCATAATATCATCACTATCCATTCGCAATATTAGTTCGTGTGAGCATAATGTAACTCCTAAATTAAGCGAATACGCAACACCCATATTTGTTTCATTTTCATGGTACTTAACACTTGTAAATCTAGTTGTTTTTTCAAATTGCTCCAACTGCTTTTTAAGTAAAATTGTGTTTAATCTATCAGAACCATCATTAATCCAAACTATTTCCATATTAAATACACCAACTTGATGTTTAATTGAATCCAAACATTCTTTAACATAAATACTTTTTGTATTATAACTTGAAATTAGTATACTAACACTATTTTCTATAGGAGGTTGAATATATTTTTGAGGCAATATAACATTATTCATAAAATCATAAGAATCTCTAGTTGATCCCCATGCCTGATATGCGTATATTTTACCATGACCTTTATATTCTTGTCCTGTAAAATGTTCTGGTAAAAATGAGTAACTAGGATAAATAAGCAAGTCTTTAAATAATCCAGTATTATACATACGTGTTAATAATCCTGGACCAACTGTTTCCCAAGCCATACATCCAGTTTTTAAAGTACTAACTTCATTATTTTGTATCCATTTAACTGATGCTTTTACTAATGGATGTTTTGGGGTAAATCCCATAGTACCAGTTGCTATTAATCCTGGACGTTTTTCTTCATTTTCCCAACCAGCAAAACACCCTTTTGATAATATATAATCATCAAATGGTTCAACACATATAGAATCAGCATCTAAAAATACGCCACCATATTTATATAAAATTTCCCATCGAATAATATCAGCCTTTCCATTTATTTCTTCTATTTCATCTATTTTATTTTGGCACTTAAAATACATACCTCTTTTTTCAAATTCAGATTCATTCCAAAATATATATTCAAAATCAGGATGCTTTTCTTTCCATGTATTCATTAATTTTATAGGAGCAGGTTTAGGACCAATCCATATTTGATGGATTATTTTTGGTATTGTAGAAGACATTAATAATATATTATCTTTAACAAATTGTATTTATGTATATTTAAAAGTATATTATTTAATTATATATCATTTCTCTAATTAATTTAATTCTTTCTTGTTGAAAATATTGTGCTTCGCTAGAATTAACATTTGAAACTTGTGTATTATGCACTCTATAATAAAGTAATGGTTCGCTAAAATTATAAATATATCCATAATTTTTAAGCATTCTCATTGAAAAACTGAAGTCATCCAACATTTTTTTTGTGTTAATATCATAATTTCCTATTTCTAGTGCAGCTTTTTTTCTAAAACAATAAGTGGGATGATTTACAAACCATTGTAAGGGATATTGTTTATAGTGTTCCCAAGTAATTGTTTTATGATATGTGTATTCTGTAATATTATTTATGTTATCTTTAAACATAGCAACTTGACTAGCACACATCATTACATCCGAATTATCTAACATATATTTTAATTGTTTTTGAATTCTATTAGTCATCATTATATCATCAGTGTCCATTCTTAAAATTATTTCATTCGAACATAGTGTTACCCCTACATTTAATGTATAACCTAATCCCATATTTAAATTATTTTTATGATATAATACTTTTATAAATCTTGTGCAACTAACAAATTCATTTAATAATTCTAATGCTATTTCAGCGTTTTCTTTACTGGAACCATCATCTACCCAAACTATTTCTATATTACATATTTGTTCTTGCATTTTAATTGAATTTAAACAATCTTTAATAAAATTGCTAGGTGCATTATAACTAGGTATAAGTAAACTAACACTTGATTGAATAGGAATATAAGTATATTTTAATGGCAATGTACAATTATTTAATCCGTATGATGGAACACGTACATTTGTCCATATTTTATAACTATATACTTTTCCAAATGATGTATATTCATAACCATTATAATGTGATGGTATAAAACTATAATTTGGTAAAATGTGTATATTTTCAATAACATTATGATTTTTGCGTTTTAAATTATTATATGTGTTAGTTAATAAATTAGCAACTATATTATTATTTATATCTAATATAGTCTTAATTAATAATTCAACAAATTCATCATATAATTTAAAACCCATTACACATTCAGTTAATTCTTCTATATTATTAGCCAATTCATATGAACAAAAGTTGCGTTCTAGTAAACTATCATGTAGTATTTCTATGCAAATTGTATCAATATCAGCATATATACCACCATAATTATACAAAATTTCCCATTTTAATATGTCTTTTTTAATATCGCCATTTTTAATATTGTATAATTTATTTTGACATTTAAACATATTCATTTGTTCATTTATTTTTTCTTCAGTCCATAAAATATGTTTATAATCAGGATGTTTTTCTTTCCAAGAATTAATTAAATTAATTGGTGGTGGACTTGTATCCAACCATATCTGATGAATAATTTTTGGAATGAATGTAGTATTATTAGTTTCCATCAATAGTATATTTAATATTATTAAATAATATTAAGTAATATTAAGTATTTAAACCTAAATATAATTAAATAGTATTATATATTATTTTACTAGCCTTTTAAATGAATGCATCATTTTTAAATAGTGAAATACATACTATGTATATTAATTTAGATAGTCGAACTGACAGAAAACAATATGTTGAATCAGAACTTACTAAATTAGGGATAACTCACTTTGAGCGTTTTAAAGCAATTCAATTAGAAAATGGCGCACTTGGTTGTAGTATGAGTCATTTAAAATGTATTGAAAATGCTAAAAAAAATAATTATGAATATGTAATGATTTGTGAAGATGATATTATTTTTACAAATCCAAAATTATTTTTAACACAATTAAATGCTTTTTGGAATTCACCAATGAATGATAAAAATTTATGGGATGTTATTTTGATTGCTGGAAATAATATGCTTCCATATAAACCTATTAATAATACTTGTATTCAAGTATATAATTGCCAAACAACCACTGGATATATTGTTAGAAAGGAGTATTATGATACATTAATACAGAATTATAAAGAAGGTATTCAAAAATTAATAAAAGAACCAACTAACAATGATTATAAAATAGATAAATATTGGTTTCATTTACAGCGAAAAGATAATTGGTTTTTAATTATTCCATTATCAGTAATTCAAAAAGAAGACTATAGCGATATTGAAAAAAAAGTAACTAATTTTCAACGTTATATGTTAGACTATAATAAATGCTATAAGAAATAATGCATAATATAGTAGTTTTTTATGTATTATTTATTTTTATTTGTTTTTTTTATTTATAAACGCCACCAAGACGAATGTTTGCGGATGATGAGGCTCTAGGTTTAGCAGCGATTAATTTTGCGTATTCTGGTGAATACTTATTTATATTTTGAGGAACTATTCTATTTGCTAAATTTGCTTGACGCATATCTTCATTATATTTTTGAATTATTTGCAAGTGTGATTGATATGGATTGCCCTGATTATGCGTATTCATATTATTATGGACATGTGAATTTGTATTATGATAAGGGTGTTGTTGTTTATGATAATTTTGTGTATAACTTTGTATATGGTTTTGATTTTGATGTTGTATATTTGGAGGCATTAATAATTTCGTTGGGTCATTTGAATTTTCAGAGTTATATTCAATAATTTTTTCTGTCATTTCTGCACCATATTGTTTAACTAATTCTTGTTTTTTATCTGCTGTTGGATAATATGGTATATTTGTCCAATCATCTGTTAAATTATCAATTTTGTTAGTTCTTACTTTATTTGGATGTACTATTTTCCTAGGAGGTTCTCTTAAATCATACTTATAATAATTGTCATGTTCAAATCTAATTCCAGTCATAAATGTATCAATATTAATAATAAATATCTTTTCTGAGTGAATTACGTGTATATTATCTTTTTCTGATTTTGATTTTGATTCGCTATCGATTGAATATGATAGTTTGTGAATCGTTTGTAATCCATCAACACCGTCATCGTGTGTTGCTCTCCATGGATCTTTTTTATTAATTATACGTGATACACCATCGAATAGTTGTAAAATTTCTGGACTGCCAATAGGATAAAAATTACTTCTATCTATTTGTAAACCAATTTGTTCACATCTTTTTTGGAGAACATTATCTTCCATACCCCATCCCCAAAAATTAGGAAATCCATTTGTTGCTTCAAAATCACTTCCTTTAATTGATACAATTCCACCTAACGCATATTTAAACCCATAAAAATGCTTTACTACACCGTGTAATGTTTCATAATCAAAAATAGTTGAAAATGGTATTGTATCTATATCATTAAATACAAATGTAATATCTTTATATTTATCAGGATATTTATCTTTAATAGCTAAAAAACCAATATTTTTAGTCGCGCCTCGATTAAATGCTCGTATATCACATTGATGAGAAAAATATATTTCATAGTCATCTCTATAAGATAAAATAGATGATAAGTAATTTGAAAAGAAAAATTTGTGTTGTGGTCTACCACGATACGGAATAATAAATACTATTTTTGGAACTTTTACAAAAAACGTGTTTGCTATATCCATAATTTATTACAAAATATATATAATAAATTATGTTAGTTTATACTTAATATCTTTATAGTAAATTATATAATAATATAAAGATAATTTTACAATTATAACTAACTATCTATCTATTATTTTATAAATGATTTACACAATAAATATAGAATTATTATTAGTTTCAGTATTAGTAGGCTTATTGGTTTTACCTTTATTACAAAGTTTATTTATAGCTCTTTTATTTGTTAGTTATAAAATATTAAATAGATTTTAATAGATAATAATAGAATTAATATATAGATTATTACAAATGCACATTAAAAAATTTATTAGTATGATTCTGAAAATGTTACATATACATACTAGATTTGTTTCAAATAAAACACATTGCGATGATGAAAAAACATATACACAACGCATTAAAAGAGTAGATTCATAATATGAATATTTTAGTATTAAACTGATGTATACTTTTTAAGCATTATAGCAGGAACCAATTCTTCTGTCATTTTTTCCAGTTTCTTATAACACTTATTTATAGTTACTTCAGAAATTTCGCTAACACTTTTTACATCCCGTTTACTTACATTTAACTTACATAATTGTGCTATGAAATACACTACTCCGGCAGCAATTGAATGTGGTGTATTCTCTGGCATCATATTTTTTTTCTCAATTTTGATAGCAATAAATTGACACAATTTTGTTAGTTCATTATTAATATTTAACTTACTACAATATCTTTCAATAAAATCTTCTGGCCTTGTTCTAGAAAATGTTGTCTTATCTTTATTATCCATATCTTTTTCTAAATTATTTAAAATAACTTGTGAATTTTTACATCCTTGTGTTGCTGATGTGACATCCAAATGAAATATAGTTGCTAACTCCTTAGCAGTTCTTGGATAATTGTTTATTCGACACGAAATATAGATTGATGCTGCTAAAAGTCCATCTTTGTTATCGCCACGAAAAGTTTGTTCGTACTCTGAAATCTTTTTATGATATTTAATTGCATCATCAATTATTTTCTTTGATATTCCCGCATTTTGTGCATAAATAGTAATAAGTTGAAATTCATCATATTGCGATTTCTCTTTATATGGCATCGATTGCCATTCGCTATATCTTTTTATTTTTCTCATTTCATATGACGATTTACCTCCGCAAACAATTTTGCATCCAAATGATGATTCTTCTAAAAGAGGATTAATAGGCATTCCACAACGGGTGGGATCTGAATTTTGATTATCTTCGGCTCCATAGTATCTCCATTCTGCTGTTTGGTCGAGCATATCTTTATATATAATTCCACACTTATTATTTGTACATGTTAAAAATCCTTCATCAGAAAATGCAAGTGAATTTTGACAACGTTCGCATGTTTCTCTGTCTCCAATTTTTCTGTATAAACATTCAAGATTATTATCAGGAGATACTATTTCGGTTTCAAATATATTCCATAATTTAGTTTTATCTATGGTTGATATATTATCTTTTTTCCTTTTGGTTCCGTCTTTATTCATTTTATTATTGTAACTATTTAGAAAATAATTTTATAAATCAATTTTATTTTTTCCACCTTTGAAAAGGTGGAACCAAACTTTTTATAATATGTATATTATCTATTATTATATAGTTATTATATAGTATAATTATAGTTATAAATATGGGAAATCAAAATTCTAAACCAAATACTGAAGAAAACAAAAACAACCCTAATATGAATGCCATGTCTGGACCTGCTCAAATAATTGACTATATTGCTACACATTATATTTTAACAATGGATTTTCAAAGTCTTAAAAAATTATATGATAAAGATTATTGTGATAAATTAGTTGTTTTAACCTCTAATATTGTTGAACAATATTTTAGTGATTTGGAATTGGAATATATTGAAAAAAGAATTGTTAATGGAGAAGAAGAAAAAAATATAGTTAAAGATGATGTATTATTTTTTAATAAAGATGAACAAAATAATTTTGATATACAAAATGCTTCAAAAAAAAAGACATTGTGCTTACATATTTCCAAGTTTTATATAAAAATCGCACATTTATTTGCTACTATTGTTACAACAATTAACCCAATATTTGTTTACAAAGACAATAAAGGAAATGTAAAACGAGCAAATTTATATGAGAAAAGTTTAATACCTAAAAATGCTGTATTGCAAGTAATACAATTAAATATGTGCGATAATCGTATTAATGCATTAAAAGGGAATAAAGAAGAGAATGATATTAATAAAGGTACAGATACTGAATCAGATACAATAAATGTCGCGCCAAAAGTATGTGATATGAACTTAAATGACATAGGCGTAACTAAAAATTTATCTGAAGAGCCTGGAATACCTGAGTTATATGAGTTATATTTAGATGATAAGTATGACTTTGAAACAGGAAAATTTACAGAAATGACTGAAAGTACAAAACAGATGTTTTTAAATGATCTAAAAAGTTTTTATAAAGTGTTTACTGGTAAAGAAGAAATGCCTGATTCAATTTCTAATTTTAGTGATATTAAGCTAAAAGACTATCATAATACAAATGAATGTAAAGGCGATAACCCTCTTTTTGAAAGTGTAGAAACTGGCTCTAAATCTGATCCATTGTTTTCTCAATATGCTGAGAATTTAAAAGAGATGATTAATAAAGTAAATGGTGGTCAAGAAAGTTTGTTACAAGTTCTAGATAGAATTTTTGTATATATAAATGATGAACAATCTAACAAAAAAATAATTCGTATAAATCCACAATTAACTGAAGATATGTTACAACAATTAATTGTAGAAACGCGTTCTTTAATTGTTATCCTCTATCTAACTTGTGAAATAGATTATGCAAATGGAATAAAAATATATGAAGCAATTATTGAGAAAAAAATATTAGAAACCGCGCAAAATCAAATTGCTAATCTTGAAAAAATATCTGAAAATTTAGCATTAGATTAAAAGAAATAATCTTTACATAGTATATAATGGCTTTGTCAGGAACTGCTTCCATATTAAGACGTACTAGAAAGGGTATTTATAGATCGCGCATTCATAAATCTCGTTGCCGTGGCAGAAAAGTTGGATGTACTGCTAAAAATCGCTGTATGAGAACTAGACGTGGCTCTCGTAGATCTTACTGTCGTAAGAGATCAAACCGTCATATTAGATACTAAACAATAAATACATATTATAAAAATGTGTTATTAATTATATCATATTATATGATTATTATAATATAAAAATAATATAATAAGCAATACACCTATAAAATTATATGTTAAAACTATATATTGTAATAATTTTATATAGTTTTAATAATACTTAAATTTTTATATCAGATATAGTAAATATCTATTTACATAGCGCCACGGGAAGCAGCAGCGGATCTGGAGGCAGCACGGCCAGCAGCGGCAGCAGCAGAAGCGGTACGAGAAGCAGCAGCTTGAGCAGCCTTGGCAGCAGAGGCGGCGCGGGCAGCGGAAGCACCACGAGCAGCGGAAGCAGCCTTGGAGGCAGCCTTAGCAGCGGATCTGGAGGCAGCCTTAGCAGCGGCGGCAGCTTTGGAAGCACCACGAGCAGCAGCGCGTCTCATGGAACGAGCAGCGGAGCGTCCACGTGAAGCAGCACGTTTATTGGATCTAGAACGATGACGACGGGTATGAGCCATTTCTTATATACTACTCATAGAAAAAATATTTTTTGCTAAATAAAAACGAACAGAAAAATTAAACTAAATTATAATAGTTTAATTAACTTTTTCTAAAATAGTCAATCCATTATTATTTGTAAATTTTTCCTTTAATTTCCAGTTAGAGTTTTCAATTAAAAACTCATCAATCGCCCTTTTTAATCCAGTTGTTAGTTCTTCTTCTGTAAAACATGATTTTTTTTGAAGTTCCTTAATATTACAATTCATACGAATATTTTCACCATAAATTTCATCAACAGTTGTATCATGCATAATAATATACTTATTTGTACATTTACTAAATTTATCTAATTCACGTTTCAATTGACCATAAATATGCCATGTATCTATAAATGTTAAATCATAATTACAAGTAATATTTAAATCTAAATCACTAACCCATTTATAGTCTATTTCAACTTTGTGATACGAATGAGTATCTTCATTAATTTTTTTAACAATTTGAAGTAGTTCATCAATATTGCAATGTTCTAAATCATTTAAAAATATTTTTTTGGTATTTTGGTTATTATCAAGCAAGCCTTTTAATAAAGCCCAAGAGGAAACACATCCTCGAACACCCAATTCAATCACACTTTCACAAGTTGTAGCATAAGTATACAATGTTTCTAAATGCTCATTAATATCAGATGGGGTGTTTTTTAAATAAGTATATTTATTTTCAACAATATCCATAATTCTTAATAAAATAAATTAATATAATATTATTTTATTTTATCTTTATTATTTACCAAATAGTATCCATTGATTTCCAATACATTTTATCCCCCGGCTTAACATTGTAAATACTCCTAAATAATTTTAATCTTGATAAAGGACAATTGGTTCTATATTTATCCATCGGATGTGGATTTGTTTTTAATTGAGCTTTTACTGCTTCATCAAAAATCTTTTGACGTGCTTGAATAGCAATATATACAAAAAACGCCCTAAATGACAAAGATTTTATAGCAACCGCATCGCCATTTTTATCTTGAAAGTCTCTTAAATATTCTTCACAAATTGCTAATCCAGAAATATCTGCTAAATTTTCACCGGTGCTTAAAGTTGCATCCATTTTTATTCCATCATATCCCGCAAATGTTTCATATTGTTTTACAACATCATTTACTTTTGCATCAAACTTACGTCTATCTTCCTTTGTCCACCAATTAAATAGCTTTCCTGTATGGTCATATTTGCTTCCCATATCATCTAATGAATGCGACATTTCATGTGCAATAGTATATCCTATATGTGCTAAATTATATTCTATACCACGTTCATCCATATCAATAAATGGTTTTTGTAAGTAGGCAAGAGGTATATAAATTGAATTCTCTGTTGGAGTATAAAAAGCATTCACTATATAAGACTGTTTTCCAACTAACTTAAATGATTCCCAATCGATTATAGGAATGTCCATAGTAGATACTTTTCCATCTAATTCAATGTATTTTTTAATTCTCCACGAAGAAATCTTTTTCATATTTCCATATGCATCAGTTTCACTATAATCTAATATTGGGTCTTCTCTTAAAGTCTCTGGTTGACCAACTAACAACTTAATATGCTCCAACTTTTTCAATGCATATTGCTTTGTTTTTGGAGATAACCAAGTATTACGTTTAATAATGCGTTTATATACTGTCAATAAGTCTTCGGCCATATTTTTAACATAGTCAATCTTATGCTGATTATAGTTATTTTTAATATACTTATTTGTTAAAAAAGTATTGAATGCTAATGATAATCCAAATACTGGATAAATTTCATTAGGCCATGGAATAGGCTGACCTGATACAAATTTACCATGAAAATTAAAATATATATTTTTCCAAGATTTATGGAAACGAATAACTTGTCGATATACAATATATAAATAATATGTTCTCCATTTGTCTGTCTTCCAATTATCTTCAACAATCAATGTATCCATAATACATTTTAAATAATTTGTGCTATTACATATAAATGTATCAGGAACCTTTGTATAACCCAACTTCTTGGTAAATTGTTTCCAATCAAAACCATACATAGATAGTGCTTTATCACCTGTCAAAATATTATAACCATCAAGATTATCATTTTTTACTTTATCACAACCCATTGCGGTAAGCATATCGTATTCACATTCAAGTACATCACTCGATTTTAGGCCGTGACCTTTACCTAAAACAGCATCAAACATTTCATTAATATATTTTAAATATTTACTTTTAAATAATTGTTTATATTTTTTTGTATCTTGGTCATCTGTATTATTGTCAATATAAATTTCATAATCATATATCGTTAATTGTGGCGATGAAATATTGCTTCTATATAAATTAGGATGTTTTTCATCTGTCATTACTGTCCAACTAATAGGTGAACCCCAAGAAATCAATTCATTACCGTTAAATAAGGCGAGCAATCCATAAAAATCATTTGTTTTAATAGCATCATCGATTAATTTAGTTTTATTAGTTGCATATCTTTTAGCACTACCTTCATCTAAGTTTAATAAGGAATTATATACCTTTTTAACTGCTTTACCAAAGGGAGAATTATTATTTTTAGTAAAATTTTTTACAATATCCATAAGCTCATAATACACTTTTTCTTGTGTAACACGAAAACTATCGACTTGCACATAATATTTTTTTTCTTTTTCTAGTTCTTTAGATTTTTCCTCAAGCCAACTATAATTAATATACGAATAATAATCGTCTTCTGGTTTTATAGTTTCAGGCGAAAAGGGTGTATTAAACATTTTGACAAGTTCATTTTCGATATCCTTTATTTCAACACCTTTTTCTTTAAGTTCTTTTTCATATTCTTTTTCAAAACTACTTAAAGCAACCGGTTTATATAGACAATCGCCATTTGTATTTTGATTATGAATTTGGGTATAGTTATTAGTTTGTTTACCATTTAATTTTCGACTAAAATGAGAATGTTTATGTTTATGAAAATGTCTTTTTGTGTATCTATTATGTTTCTTCATATATATATTAACTAAATAAATAATAATTTATTATAAGAATTATTATTTATTATAAGAGATATTATATTATTAAGCTAACAATAATATTGCTATAATTCCTACAATAATACCTATTATTTTACGTAATGTTAGGGTTCCATTAAATAAGTAAATGCTTGGAATAATTAATAATAATCCTGCTAATATTTTTACAATAAAATATTGTGAAACCATTTCTTTATTTTTAAATACATTAAAATAAGAATATATTAATACTAATTGACATACAATAGTCATTAGCAATAAGTAACTTGAATTATATTCATAATAACCGCGTATTAAAATGATTATTAATGATGAAAAAAATGCAGATATATATATCCACTTATCCATTCTTTATTATATATTTATATATTTTGTTAGTTTGTTCCTTTTTCTATAATAGTTTTTTTAGCAATACTTCTTATAATTTTATTATAATTATTATCTGATTCTTCTTTTGTTGAACCAGAGATTACATTAAAAAGTATTTGTTGATAAGCATCGCTTTGTTTTGATTCTGGATCTGAATATTCAGGATGTAACTTTTGCCATTCAGTAATCTGTCTCAAGTTTCTAAGTGATATTGATTTTATTGCCCGAATCAATATCGTTTTCTCATCTGTTTCTTTAATCCAAACATTATTGTCTTTAATATATAGTATTTCGCGTTTGAAGTCAGAGCAATGAAGTGGTCTATTATTTACATCTGTGTTAGTTAATCCTTTAATAAATATTTTAGATACACCACCTACATACCCTAGTTGCGCAGTTGCTTCTAAATCATCTAGATCTATATCAAGTGTCTCAATAAATTCACTAATATTGAGAGCATTTTTACACGTCTCATTCAAAAAAACATTTAAATTAAAACTATTATTGCTATTAATATTACTATTTGTAATGCTTCCACAACCTTTTTCTGCTAGTTGCATAATAGTTTGATTTTGTTCTTTAATAAGGTCTTTAAATTCTTGATTTTGCATGATAAGCGACATATTTTGTTCAATGATCTTAGTCATCAAGTCCTTATTAGATAAGGTTTCTTGTATGTTTAGGTAGCATTTCTTATTATGTCGCCATAATCCGGTCCTATTCTTATAAAATTTGTTACAGACTTTGCACTCAAAAGGGGTCGTGCCACAAAATGCCACCTTTTTGTTGCCGATTGTTGCCAAATGTTGCGAAGTGGCAAGTTTTTGATGCCGTGCTGTCAAAATATGTTTCTCGTAATTGTATTTTTTAGGAGCATTATAGTCACAGAATTTACAATAAAATTGCTCTGCCACAAAAATGCCACTTTCTGTTGCCATTTGTTGCTTAATATGTCTGAAGACAAAATTCCTCAAAAATAACTGTAAAAAAATATCGTAACAAAAATAAACAACTCAAATATCAATTTGTGATGATTATGCTCACAACAGCGTTTTCGTGAATGATTTTTAGGAAATAGTTCCCTAAATTAAAAATGGACATTCTAAAAATGTCCAAAATCGATTTCCCTTTTACCTTTTTGGAAAATATTTGTTACTGAAAGTTCCACCCAAAAATATATAAAATATTTGTTACCATATAAGATAAGAATATTTATACATGATTTTTTTTCGAATTTTTACCTAGCTATTTTATTTTCGATTTTGTTTAATAAATCTTCACTATATACTAATTTACCTGATGGCTTATAAGAATTAATTGGAGTATATTTTTTACTATTTGTTATTTGAGTTATTCCTTGGTTAGATAGTTGTTCACCTTCATGTTCATTACTATTATAGTCATCTTCATCTTCTAGACGTTCGCCATATTCATTTATAGTTATACCAGTTGATTTTTTAATCTCTGTTCTAACATACGATGGCACCCAATGATCCCAAGAAATAAATACTGTATTAGGATGAAAGTAACGCACTTTAAATCCGTTGTCTTCTAATGTGTGCATTATATATGCAATGCAATTTGCTTGATTATATGTTGGAACACCAATAATCATCTCTGGAATAATATACCAACAAAATTTCTCACTAATGTTTTTTTTTGCAATTGTTTTGATACGAACATGAATACGATTCAATACCTTCTTATAAACTTCTAGTTTCTTTAAGTCATTTTGTCGTTTTTTATCATAAAGGTCGTCAATGTTTATTTTTTCGGAAAAATCTGTAAAATTTTCTAATGTAAATATGTTAGACATAGTATAATGCTTGTATAAATGTGAAAGAAATTATTTTTACTATTTGTACAAATAATTTATATTTTGTTAGTTTATAGTTTTGCTTCTTTTTTTAATAGTCTTTCTTCTTTTTCCACCATTCAAATTTAATTGTGGTTGAGGTAACATATTATTAGTTTCTTGTTGTTTCATTGTGTATACATCTTCTGGTTCAACTCCAATATATTCTTGATTCATCTTTTCGTTTTCTAAAGCATTTTGATAATTTAAGTCAACTTGTTTACAATATGGTGATTTATTTTTAAATCCAAACATTTTTTTAGGACAACATTGTTGGTAATTCAACTTTAATTCATCTGCTGTTCGCAAATTAGTTAACTTATTTGGATCACATTGACTCATATCTACAACTGGTGCATTACGACTAAATAATCCAAAGAATCCACCCTTTTTCGAACGCGTTTTAAAAGTTTTTTTATTAGTTCTTTGTTTATTAGTTTTTCTTCGTTTGGTAGTTCTTCGTTTATTGGTAGTTCTTCGTTTATTGGTAGTTCTTCGTTTATTGGTAGTTCTTCGTTTATTGGTAGTTCTTCGCATTATATTATATTGATATATTTTATTGAATATAACTAACAAATCTATATAAATATAATTAGTTAATAAAATATATATACATACTTAGTAACTAATATGACTATAAAACATCTTGTTATTTCTGGAGGAGGACCACTTGGTTTACGATATTTAGGCGCATTGGAAACGTTATGTGAAAAAGAATTTTGGAAATTAGACGATATTATTAGCATATATGCTACATCAATTGGTACACTTATTGGTACATTTATTTGTCTTAAATATGATTGGGATACACTTAATAAATATATTATTGAACGTCCTTGGCATGACGCATTTAAAGTTACAGGAAAACAAATTTTTGATTCTTATTATAACAAAGGATTATTTGATAAAAAGTTGGCTGAAATAATTTTAACGCCATTATTAAAAGCAAAAGATTTATCATTAAATATTACATTAAAAGAGTTTTATGAATATAGCAAAATAGATTTTCATTTATTTACATTTGATTTAAATAGTTTCCAAACAATAGAATTATCACATTCATTATATCCTGATTTACCTTTGGTTGATGCACTAACAATGTCAAGTGCTTTGCCTGGAATCTTTATGCCTATTATTACAGATCAATGCTGTTATATTGATGGCGGTGTAATGTGCAATTATCCAATTAATGAATGTTTACGCGATCACTCTAATGAGACAGAGATACTTGGTATACAAAGTTCATATGATAAGGAGAACGATAATATAAGTAACGCAAAAGTACATAAAGATTCTTCCTTATTAGATTATGTCATATGTTTGACTATTAATTCAATGAATTTTATTACACAGAGTGTTAAAAAGAAAACTATAAAAAATGTTATTAAATGCTATTTAGATGAAAATCCGTTAACACTTGATAACATTAAAGAAGCAGTTAGTAGTCAAGATATGCGTCGCGAATGGATGAAACAAGGCGAACAAGATGCATTACAGTTCTTGCAAAGTTTATCTTTCTAATTTCTTTAAGTTGTTTTATAATATATTTAAAGAACTGTATTAAGAAATTGAGTCATAGTTGACTTGGTTGGTTTTGCGTCATACTCAATAACTTGATTATCTTTAACTAACTTAATAGTAGGATATCCATCAATTTTATACTTATCCATCAATTCTTCAATTTCATGCGTTTCATTTGTACAATTGTATTCAGTAAACACTAGTGTATAACCATTAATTTGCTTACCTTCAAATTCTTCCTTCATTTGCTCCCATTCTGGTTTGGCTGTTTTACAATGAGGACACCAATCAACATAGAATAATAACATATTTGCTGTTTTATTTGAATTATCGGTAGTTGATGTATGTTCTCGATTTGCGCTAAAACCTGCCTTATTACTGAATAATCCTTTGATAACATAGACAAGAATAATAGTTAATAAAAGAATTGCTAAAATTACCGCAGAAAATGTAACCCATCCCATATTTGAAAAGTAGCCACGAATTTTACCCATAATAGATTGATTCCCCCCTCCCATTTTAAGAATATTTAAACTATTTGGATTCATATTCATCATTTTCATATTTGCCGAAGACATTATATATACTATAAAAGAATAAATTACGTGTTATTCTAAACGAATAGTATATAAATTCGATTAGTATATAAAAACAACTAAATATAATATATAACATTCATAGATGATAGTTCGTGATATACATGGAAGAATAAATATTATTTCACGTGCTTCTTGTGCGTCCGATACTTCGTATAATGAAAAGATTTATCAAATTTATTATGATTATACAAGAATATATAAATCTGTATTCGAATATGATTTATTTGAATACGCAAATAAAAATAAAAACAAGACTTTTAATACCAATGTCAATAATAATTTAGACGAAGAAAATGATAATGAATACTAAATAAATTGTGAAATAATTTTATATTGATATATTGTAATATATAATTATTTATGAAAACAAAATCGAAATCAAAAACAAAAACAAATTTAAAAACAAGAAAAAATAGAATTTTCAAAAAGAATGATTTTTACTCAGGGGATGGTTTTTTAACAACTATATGGGGTCCAACTCAGTGGCATATGCTTCATACAATTAGTTTTAATTATCCAGTAAATCCTACGTGTGAACAAAAGAAACAATATAGAAACTTTGTGTTGTCACTTCAAAATGTGCTTCCATGTGGAGCTTGTCGTAAAAACTTGAAAAATAATTTAAAAAAACTACCTTTGACAATGGCATATATGGCTTCACGTGACACTTTTTCGCGTTATATTTATAACTTGCACGAATTAGTTAATAAAATGCTTAATAAAAAGTCGAATTTATCATATTGCGATGTGCGTGAAAGATATGAGCATTTTAGATCGAGATGCACTGATGAAAAGCCAAAAATATATAAGTTAAGCGATATGAATATAAAAAAGGGTACTAGAAAAAATCATAAAGAAAAAGGTTGTACTGAACCACTTTATGGGAAAAAAGCAAGATGTATTTTAAATATTGTTCCACAAGATGAAAAAGGTCAATCGATTCAAATTGATAAAAAATGTATAAAACATCGAGAGTAAACTAACTAACAAATAAACGTATTTTATATTTTGTTAGTTTATTATATACATTATGAAACTTATTTTTAGAACACTTGTATTTCATGTATTTTGTATTATAGTATTCGCAATGATTTATTTGTCACTTAATAAACAATTTTTACCATTAAATGAAGATATACATCGTTTCAATTTAGACGATTATTATAAGCAAGTTCTTGATTATTTTTTGTTAAGCACATCTATTCAAACAGGTATAGGACTAACAAATTTGTATCCTGTTAGTTCATTCGCTAAATCAATGTTAATATTTCATGAATTAGTTATGGTTTCAACTCATTTATTTACATTATATATTTTTACTTTGTAAACATACTATTGAATTTAATATGAATGCGACAATATTCTTCGCCTGCTAAACACTTAGATATACATTTAGCTCCATTGTGTCCTTCTTTCATACATCTATATTTATATGTGCCTCCATCTAGTTTCCATTTGTTTTCTTTCCACATTTTACTTGCTTCATCAAAATCAATATTGACTTTGAAAGGATAAAAATTATTATTATCATTTTCCATTTTTATTTGACTTCTTGTTTTTACCATTTTCAAGTATAAATATATTTATTTTATATTTTTGTATAAAATAAATTCAATTTTTATTATATGGATATGTGGTATTGTGACAAATGTAGTTTTTTTGTATTTACAACAAAAATATATTGCGCGAAATGCCTAACACCTAATCCACTTTATAAAGAAAAATTTGATTTAAACGCTACAATAAATAGTCTAAAAATGCCATATCAAGTATTTTCATCAAATGATTTTAGCGATGATAAAAAGAAAGATTAAAAATGTTACCAATTATCATAATAAAATATTATATTATTATTTGGTTAAACTTTCAGTAACAAAATTTTTTCAAAAAGGTAAAAGGGAAATCAATTTTGGACATTTTTAAAATGTCCAGATTTAAAAACCCTCAGCAATCTTGAAAAAAGACCACCAAAAAGTAGTTTCTTACCATAATGCTCTAAACTTATATTTTTTGTTGTAAAAAAATGTTAGCATAAAAATATGGGTTATATTTAGGGGATTTTTATGTTAACTAAATATATTAACAATGTTAACAGATTTGTCCCCAAAAAATCCCAAATATAATTGTGAAACTTGTAAATACACAACTAATAATAAAAAAGATTATAGCAAACATTTAGGCACATCTAAACATAAAAGTCAGTCAGGAGTTAACAATTTGTTAACAGATTTGTCCCCAAAATCCCCTTACGATAAAGAGAAATTATTTTGCGATAAATGCAATAAACAATACAAATCTCGTGTCGGACTTTGGAAACATCAAAAACAATGCAAGATTATTAATTTAAAATACGAAGAAGTTATACAAGACGAAGAAAAAGAACCCGTAACTAATGATGATTTAGTTGAAATACTTTTAAAAGAAAACGCTGAATTTAAACAAATGATATGTGATATTGTAAAAAATATTACGACTAATATGGCAACAAATATTAATAATATTAGTAATACAAATAGTAATAATACTATGACAAACTCAAATAATAATAATTTTAATTTACAAGTATTTTTAAATGAAACGTGTAAAGATGCAATTAATATGACAGATTTTATTAATTCATTTAAAATAACTATGAGCGACTTAGAAGAAACAGGCAGAGTTGGATTTGTAAATGGTATGTCTAAAATGTATAATTCAAACTTAGATGAATTAGATACACATATAAGACCATTTCATTGTAGCGATTTAAAGAGAGAGGTATTTTATATCAAAGAAAATAATGTTTGGTATAAAGAGGTTAATAGTAAAGAAACTTTAACTAAAATGATAAAGCAAATTGCTTTGAAAAATATTAGACAAATTAGTGAATGGATGAAGTTACATCCTGATTGTACTGATTCAGATTCTAGATTTAATGATAGATACTTACATATTGTAATGAACTCAATGTCAGGTTCAACCAAAGAAGAACAAGATGATAATATTAATAAAATTATATCAAAATTGGCAAAAACTGTAACAATTAAAAAATAAGTGTTTTACATTCCAAATTGGGAAAAGTCGCTTAAAACTGGAACTGGCATTGATTGTGGGTTGAAAGCATTATACGTAGGTACTTTTTTGCATTCGAAATTTGGCTCTGGCATTCTTTGGCACGGTAAACATGGAGGACATTTAGTAACATCAAAATTATCATCGCCTGAACATTTCAAAATCGGATCAGGACATTTTGGACACACTGGTGCTATAATTTCCGACTTCAATATGTATAAATCTTCGTCACCTCGTGGAATCATTGCCTTAGGAATGCCCTGGGGCAAAGCATTTGAATATGCCGACGAATCATATGTCGCAACTGTGTTACCAGCTGGACCAGTAAGTGTATTTACTTGACCACCTGCGGGTCCATTCCAAGTATTTTGTGTAAAAGCGCTACTATAATCAGAACCAGTAGACCCATTTGTATCAGATGTGTGTTGATTAATTGTGCTATCAATTGAATCATTGTAAACATTATTTGTTGTGTAAAAATACATTTTTTGTCCACTTGGCAATACAACTTCAACCGCTTTGCTACCATTCATATCAACGACTTTCGCTGAACCTCCGTTTGGTCCAGTATATTGCTTCACACTTGGATTTGAACCATGACCATTAATATAATATATTTCTGTGGTACCATTTTTGTTAGTTATAATAATAGTATCATTATCAGGAGTTTGAATTACACGTGCTGTAGCACCATTTGGACCATAGAAAATAACAGGATACGAACTTTGACTATAATGATTATAATTATCGTACTGATTATAGTTATTTGAAGCATCTACACTACCACTTGTGTCAGATGTTTGTACAGTATAAATAGCAATTGTATTACCATTTGAATCAGTAATTGTTATAGTATTAACAGATAATGTAGCAACGTAATTGCCACCATCTGTAGTAAAAGAGTTAGAACCAGAAGAAGCTGTAAATGTGTATGTAGAACCATTATTATCTGTATAAGAGAATGATTTACTACCATCCGAGTTTGTTGTAACTACAATAGTTTTTCCATTATCAGAACTATATGTGGTAGTACTAGTTTCCATACCTTCAAATAAACTTTTTCTTCCTAAAAATGTGAATAAAATAAATGCCAATAATAGAATAAAAAACACGATTAATAATTCACCGCTCATCGTATAATTTATATAGTGAAAATATAATTGAAATAATTTTTATTGATTATTTAATATAATAAAATATTCATAGAATGTCGTCTAAATCTAACTGGGCAAATATAGAATTAATTGATGATGATAGTCAAAGCGATAAAGAAATATTAGAAATACTTGACAAAAATAAGGAAATAGAAAATGTTTTTAAAACGGATACAATTATAAAAAAAACAACAATTAAAAAAAAGACAATTAAAAAAACACAAACACAAATGACAACAGATAACAATATTGAATTCATTGTAGAACCAACTTGTCATTTAAAAACGTATTTCACTGATAATCCAAATATTATTGAGATTGGAGTAGATGAAGCAGGCAGAGGCCCTATGTTTGGCAGGGTTTATGCTGGTGCGGTAGTTTTGCCTAAACTTGAAACAAGTGATTTTAAGCATTACTTAATGAAAGATAGCAAAAAATTTGAAAAGACGAAAAAAGGATATAAAGACATCTGTGACACGTCAGACTACATAAAAAGTTCCGCAATAGCATGGTCTGTTCAGTTTGAAGACGAGGACGTAATCGATAAAATTAATATATTGCAGGCGACTCAATCCGCAATGCATAAGGCAATTAAAGATATTTTAAACCAATTAGCAAACAATAAAAATAATAAGTTAGATGTTCCATTTAGTTTAGAAAATACATTATTGTTAATTGATGGCAATTATTTTAAACCATATACGTATTTAAATCAAAGTAAAGATCAACTAAAAACAATTCGATATCAAATGGTTGAACAAGGAGATAATACGTATACATCTATTGCTGGTGCGTCTATTTTAGCAAAGGTGGAACGAGACAAATATATTGATGAGTTATGTGTAGAAAATCCTGAGTTAGATGAAAGATATGGAATCCATTCTAATAAAGGATATGGGGCTAAAAAGCATATGGATGGAATTAAAATGTACGGAATAACAAAATGGCATAGAAAAAGTTTTGGAATTTGTAAAGATTTTTGTTAAATAAATACTATTTTACTATTTCATTTTTTATTTTTTATCTGCTTATATTAATGAGTAACATCAAAAAATCTTCATCAAGTGTTAAAGAAACATCTTTATCAATTTCTTCACTCAAAGAAAAAGATAAGTCGAAGTCACTAAAATCAAATTCACCAAAGTCGAATTCGACAAAGTCAAATGTAACTGCGATTACATTAGATATTGAAGACCCTTTTTCTAGTAAAGCTGATTCTATTCCCAAAGGTTTACCAAAATTATTTAGAGAACATGCTAAACGAGCTACTTTTAAGCCACCAAGAAGTAGAAGAAAGATACAGTATGATTCTAGCATTGATACAAATAAATCTAAATCACTTACAAGTGTACTTGATAGTACAATTGATACAAATGATATTAAAACAAAAACATCAAATGCAAATTCTAAAAAAAGCAGTTCTTTAAGTTTAGGAAAGTTATCATCTTTGAAACCAATAACTCAACAAGCAAAATCATCATCAAAAAGTCTTTCTAATATTTATAAAACACCATCTAAAAGTACATCATTTAGTTCTTCTTCAAATAAAAAAAATACAACTAAAACAGCTAAAAAACGTACCGCAAAAGTAAAAGCACCTTCTTCTGTATTAAAAGCACGTTTGTTACCAACATTGTTTAAAGAACCTAAAACAGCTAAAAAACGCGTTATAAAAGAAAAAGCACCTTCTTCTGTATTAAAAGCACGTTTGTTACCAACATTGTTTAAAGAACCAAAACAAGTAAAAAATAAACGTGCTAAAACTGTTGCAGATGTTAGTTTTAAAAAGAAAACTCCTACACCAGTAGTAAATACAAAGAGCTCTAGCTTATCAAATAAAAAAACAAGTTCTTCAAAAAAGAATAATCAAACTATGCCAAAAACTGTTAAATTAACATCTAATAAATCTGCATCTACGCAAAATGCAACTGGTTCTTTATTTGATAGACTTAAATTAGCATTTAGCGTAACTAAAAAATCTTCTCCTAAAAAAACTACTACTCCAAGAAAATCAACGAGTCCTATGAGAAAAGCAACGAGTCCTATGAGAAAAGCAACGAGTCCTATGAGAAAAGCAACGAGTCCTATGAAAAAAACTACTACTCCTAGAAAATCAACGAGTCCTATGCGAATTGCTACACCTAAAAAAACTACTACTCCTAGAAAATCAACGAGTCCTATGCGAATTGCTACACCTAAAAATACAACTACTCCTAGAAAATCAACGAGTCCTATGAGAGTTACTACACCTAAAAAAACTACTAGTCCTAGCCCAATAAGAATTGCTACTCCTACTATGAGAAAAGCAACGAGTCCTATGAAAAAAACTACTACTCCTAGAAAATCAACGAGTCCTATGCGAATTGCTACACCTAAAAAAACTACTACTCCTAGA
>Ga0233451_10000416_pt1 | contig 43468 bp, 44 predicted proteins | sample 011ome_29_FD_183052 | JGI IMG/M metagenome (GOLD analysis project Ga0233451, IMG submission 183052) | Coastal salt marsh microbial communities from the Groves Creek Marsh, Skidaway Island, Georgia - 011504CT (spades assembly) | ecosystem: Environmental > Aquatic > Marine > Intertidal zone >... | reverse complement strand
GCCCATTGCCTCCCTTACTCTTGGCGCCACACGAAAGTTTGCTTTTCGACATAAGAAAGACAAAACAACACACTCTCTTTTATTAGAAAATGGCAGCGCTCTCATCATGCATTCCCCCACCCAAGAGCATTGGCACCATGCCCTACTTAAAACCAAAAAGATTGATGAACCTCGGATTAATCTGACCTTCAGAAATATTACTCCCAATGACCAGTAAAACCCACTCAAAGCAGATCAGTATTGCCATCATCGGCGCAGGTATTTCTGGCCTCAGCTGCGCTACTCGTTTACAAAAACTTGGGTTTGAGGTTGAGGTCTATGAGAAAAGTCGCGGAGTTAGTGGGCGCATGAGCACTCGCAATGGAGATGGTTGGAATGCAGACCATGGAGCTCAATATTTCACAGCAAGAGATCCCCTTTTCATTGAAGAGCTTAATCACTGGATTCAGAGTGAAGCAGCGAGTATCTGGAATCCATGTCTAAAAGTTTATAAACAAGGCCAGTGGCACGACAGTATCAGCTCTGAAAATCGCTATGTTGGCACCCCCAATATGACTGCGCCGGGAAAATTTTTAGCCAGAAATCTCTCTATCCAGCTCAACCAAACTATTGATCAAATTGCCATTAAAAAAGGTAAATGGTCACTGCATAGCATAGAGGGAGGTGACATTCAGAAAAAATTTGACTGGCTTGTTTTAGCGCTACCTGCGCCTCAGGCATTAGCCCTCACGCAACAAATGGACTTAAAAATTAAGGGCTGGGTATCAAATGCCAATATGCAGGGCTGCTGGACCGTGATTGTTAGTCCTAATCAAAATCTCAATACTGATTTTGATGCTGCGTTTGTCAATAACGAGATCATTAGTTGGATTTCTAGGAATAACTCTAAGCCAAATCGTATCGGTCGTGAAGTATGGATAATTCACGCCAATCCTCAATGGAGCCAGGAATGGATTGAGTTAGATAGGGATGCAGCAGCAAAACTGATTCTAGATTGTGCAAAAAAACTTGGTCTAGACTTTGGTGACTCTAAAGTCTCTATACATCGCTGGCGTTACGCAAGTGGCCACGTTAATCCTGCCTCCTGCCCCATCATCAATCAAGATCTCAAGTTAGGATTTTGTGGTGACTGGCTTCGCGGAGGAAGGGTCGAGGGCGCCTGGCTGAGTGGCTATGAACTAGCCTCCCAAATTGAAATACTTCAGAAATAATCTATTACCCAAAGGGAAAAAAGATGGCTATAGCATGTATTGAATTAAAAGATCTTAAACTGCAAACGCAAATCGGGACCTATGGTCCAGGCGCTATTATTCCAAAACAGCATCTTCTCGACTTAACTCTTTGGATAGATCCAAAACTTGTGCTTATCGCAGAAGATGCCATGGAAAATGTATTTGACTATGACCCCTTAGTCGTTGAGATTGATCGATTAGCAGGCGATGGTCATTATGAAACGCAAGAAAGACTGATGACTCGAATCGCTCAAGCCTGCTCTAAATACCCCGAAATTGAGTCTCTTGAAATTGGACTCAGAAAACTGCCTGTATGCGCAGGATCTGGTTCACTAGGCGTTCGACTCTCCTTGGACAACACCGCCCTCAGGAGCATGAGGGATAAGAGCTGACTAACGTAAATTAGCTCGTATGAAACTGAGAATCTCATCATACAGCTCTCGAATTTTGCGGACTAATTTCATATGTCCACCATCTTAAGCGATTCTCTTTAAAATTAATCATCATGAAAATTTTCTTCTACTTCTTTATAGGTGCATTACTTACCATTGTCGCCATGCCAGCAAGTGCAAACCTTGCAAGCAGCCTTAGCGATGGACAGCATGTTTTACTGATGCGTCATGCTGATGCGCCTGGCTATGGAGATCCTGCGGGCTATCAACTAGATAGGTGCTCTACCCAAAGAAATCTGGGTGATCGAGGCAAGAAGCAGGCAATACTGATAGGCCAGTGGTTGAGTAATCAAGGGATTACTTCTGCAAAAGTGTTGAGCAGCCCCTGGTGTCGCTGTATTGACACTGCAAAACTACTGAACAAGGGGCCAGTTACCATCGCCCCCGCACTCGGCTCTTTCTTTGACGATATGAGCATGGAAAAAGAGCAAACTCGAAATCTAGAAAAACTCATTCAAGCTCAGTTAAACGAGAATCCCAAGAAACCCATCATCCTAGTCACACACCACGTGAATATCCAAGCCTTTACTGGGAAAGTTGTTAACGTTGGTGATATGGTGCTAGCTAAAGTAGATAAAAATGGCAAGTTCTTATCTCAACAAATCTATCCAAGCCCTAGCTTTTAATTTTTTAAATGACAGTCGCTTGCACCCAGAGCTTATTTAATGCCCATAGCCTTAGGGCATAACTCTTTGCTTTCAGGATTTGCTCTCCACTCTTTAAAGCAAGCGCTATCCATATCCAGAGCTAAAGGGGCTGCCTCATCCCAACGACGGCTAGCAATTAAACGTTCCTGATCAATGTATACGGTGTTATTGGCATGCGTTGTGAAATCAACCAGGTGAGCAAGCTCTTTTTTAGGCGCAATATTCGGTGGATAGTAGCCCACTTCTGGGGTCAAGGCATAAACAGCACTATCACCAATATCACGATGTTCGCCACCAATGTAGTTAGCCACCAAAGTGTAAGCCTGAGCATACTTCGCAATGTTGTACCACATCGACATCCCCTTATTGCTAGCATCTAGCACCACACCTTTTGGTATATCAACAGGCCCACCATAATCTTTTTGGTTATAAGCAGTGGGTACCAATATGAGGTCTGCTCGGTAGATGCCATACATTTGAGTTAACTCTGGAATACGCACTTCATCATCCAACATGATTGCAATATTGCCAAAATCAGAGGTTCTAATAATAGGGAGCTCGTCTCCTGCAGTTGCCCAAGATTTTTCAACATCATTTAAATGCGACTTACGATAGAGGCCAACTTGTGCACCAGTTCCATTAAATAGAATGGCAGTTTCATAGTACTTGTCACCCCTTTTCTCAGGCATAGAAAATAAAACGTAAGAGCTATATTTCTTTGCCAAACTTGCAGCCATCTGATAGCTCTTGCCATTGAGCTCTTCTGCGTATTGGGCTACGTTACTTTTATTCAGACCTACAGGCCCCAAGAATGAGTTAAATGGCAGAACTGTTAAGTTAAAAACGCCAGAACGCTCCCGAATAAGTTGATCAACCTTTTTATAGTTTTCATCAACATTACCTAGCTTAGGCTCGTATTGGATCAGCGCAGCTGAAACCTGTTTTGGGGCATAGGTTGCAGCCCCATCATCTGGATAACGGTAATTATTAATATCTTGATACAGCTCCGGACGACGATGTTTAAACCAGTATGATTTTTGATCGCTCTTCTTATCAAGATTAATCGTTGCGTAAATAGTTTGTGGTTTGGTTGGGTTGGCTGGCGAAGATAGAGGCGCTGAAATTAGGCGCTTACCTGAGTTATCCCAAATGGATGAGGCTCCATCAAAAAAATCAATCTGCACTGGACCAAATCCCTCAGATCCAGTCGAATTACTTGAAATCACATTTGATGCCATCCAACTCACTGCGGTTGACATATTGGCCATCGTTGAATGATTTGTATAGCTCGCAGCATAAATACTAGCCATCTTATTAGAGCCAATTGGTTGCGCCACAATATCTGCGCCTCTTAATACCGGCAGCAGAAGATTCTGAAGATTAGTATCATCAAAGCAAATTACTAATCCAATGCGGCCAATATCCGTATCAAATACAGGAAAACCTAATTTACCCGGGGTTACTGCAACACCCTCACCAGTTGCCAAGGTATTTTTATGGTACTTGCCGATGTACCCCTTTGGCCCGATTAATACTGCAGCGTTATAGATTTTTTTGGTAATTAAATCTTTCTCCATCATGCCTACCACTACATAGACATTGTATTGTTGGGTTACTTTTGAAAGTGCGGCTGTAGTTTTGCCAGGCACTGTATCTGCATAAGGCATCAGAGATTTTGCATCCGTGTAAGCAAATCCAGTTGTAGCACCTTCAGGCAAGACAATTAACTTTGCGCCATTTTTGGCTGCAACTGTAACCGCATCTACTATTCCAGGAAGGTTTACATCAAAACCAGGTGATTTTGCAGCAAACTCAACAGCGGCAACTTTAATCTCTTTTGCTTGTACGGCAAATGGCAGGAAGGTAAATGCTGCGAGTAAAAATGCTGGGATTTTGGTCATGAATAAGCCTTAAATATGAGCTAGAAACAGTTAATGAACAATATCCAAATTGTAACGGCTAGATGTTTCTTCAGCGGTTAAAAGCCAACCCGAGGGCTGGCTTTATCCATATGTGGTGAATCCACCTAGTATCCCTTTGCTTGATGGACATTCCTTAATGAACAAGCGAGATCTTGTGTAACGCCTGTTAAGTTTCTGGAGCGGGTGAAGGGAGTCGAACCCTCGTCTCTAGCTTGGGAAGCTAGGGTAATAGCCGTTATACGACACCCGCAATAGAGACGAGTCTTATAAACTTAATTCAACAGCAATTGATTCATGCGCTTTACAAAACTGGCTGGATCATTGAGCTGCCCACCCTCTGCTAATAAAGCCTGATCAAATAGGAGATTAGTCCAATCATCAAAATGCTGATCATCGCTTTTGAGCTTGGATAGCAAAGGATGCTCTGGATTAATCTCCAATATAGGCTTCATATTAGGGGCATTTTGACCGGCAGCCTTTAGCATCCGCAGCAAGTTGCCAGACAGTTCATTCTCATCTGCAATCAAACAGGCTGGAGAATCCGTTAAGCGAAAGGTCACCCGCACATCTTTAGCCTTATCTTCCAAGACTTTTTTCATGCGCTCAACCAAGTCTTTGAATTGCTTCTCAGTTTCCTCATGCTCCTTCTTTTCTTTTTCATCACTTAGACTTCCTAAATCCAATCCGCCCTTAGCAACGGATGCTAATTGCTTGCCATCAAACTCAGTAACGAAGGAAAGCATCCACTCATCAACACGGTCAGATAACAAGAGGACTTCAACGCCTTTCTTGCGGAAAATCTCTAAATGCGGACTATTTTTAGCTGCGTTGAAAGTTTCACCCGTGACATAATAAATCTTGTCTTGGCCTTCTTTCATACGCGAGACATATTCAGCCAAAGATACTGTCTGCTCAGCCGAATCAGTATGGGTGCTGGCAAAACGAAGGAGCTTGAGAATACGTTCTTGATTTGCTTGATCTTCGCCAACGCCCTCTTTGAGCACTTGGCCAAATTGCGTCCAGAACGTGCGATATTTTTCTTTCTTGGCCTCATCGTCGCTATTAGCGATCTCTTCAAGCATACTCAGCACTCGCTTGGTAGAGCTTTCGCGAATGACTTTAATATCACGAGACTCTTGCAAGATTTCGCGGGAGACGTTTAGTGGTAAATCAACTGAATCAATCACGCCCGTGACAAAGCGCAGATACATTGGCATGAGCTTTTCAGCGTCATCCATAATGAAAATGCGTTTGACATACAGCTTGATACCGCCACGCTTATTGCGATCCCACAAATCAAAAGGGGCTTTGCTCGGCACAAAGAGTAACTGGGTAAATTCACTCCTACCCTCTACCCGATTTAGCGAATAGCACAATGGATTCTCATAGTCATGAGATAGGTGCTTATAGAATTCGTTGTACTGGTCTTCTGTAATTTCTGACTTATTGCGAGCCCATAATGCTGACGATTGATTGATACTCTCGAGTTCGTCTTTGACAACCTGCTCTTTTTTATCGGTATCCCACTCCTCTTTACGCATCTGGATCGGCAAGGAAATATGATCTGAATACTTACGAATAATTGACTTTAGCTTATAGCTGCTAAGGAAATCATCCTCTCCATCACGTAAATGCAAGGTGATGGATGTACCACGTTGAGGGCGATCAATTTGCTCAATCGTAAATTCGCCAGAGCCATCCGATTCCCAACGCACACCATCAGAAGCAGGCAAGCCTGCACGCCGAGTCTCAACGGTAATACGGTCAGCAACAATAAAGCCAGAGTAAAAGCCTACGCCGAACTGGCCAATGAGGGCTGCATCTTTTTGCTGATCTCCGGATAGCTTAGTAAAGAACTCCTTAGTCCCAGAACGGGCAATCGTCCCCAGGTTATTGATTACTTCTTCCCGGCTCATACCAATTCCATTATCTGAAATAGTCACCGTTCTAGCAGCTTTATCAAATTCAACTTTGATTTTTAGTTCTGGGTCATCGCCATACCAATCAGGGTGAGCAATACCTTCAAAACGCAATTTATCAGCAGCATCAGAAGCGTTTGAGATTAGCTCACGCAGGAAAATCTCCTTATTGGAATACAAGGAGTGAATCATCAGCTGTAAAAGCTGCTTTACTTCCGCCTGAAAACCTAGGGTTTCTTTAGTCGTAACAGTCATTTCAATTTCCCATAGAAAAGATTAACCTCAGTTATTTGGGGATAATTTTTAGTATTTCAAGACCTGCAAACTATCCATCCAAGTGGCTACTCGACTGAAGAATGCCCTTCATCACAAGGGTCTTCCGCAAGAATCTCTTTACGACTCCTTTTTTGAAGATATTCCAAAATCAAGCGCTTGAGCTTAGGCCTAGTAATGGGCTCCTGGTTATTTTCCTGGAGCTCTAAATGGTCAGTTTCGAGCATTTTGCTTTCTCCATGTAATCAGTTAGCTATTAAATTACCTAAAAGTGACAAAAGAAAAATATCCCCAATTTCAATGGGGAATTTTTGTTCTTTGACTTATACATATGGGCAAAAAAAATGAAATTCAAGCCCCTTGAAATTCAAAAAATCCATCCTTAAATAGAGCTTAACTAGATGCCTTAGGGGTCTAGGAAATTGTGAACTTGCTTAAATTTAAGGAGAAAACGATGTCTTATCCATTTGGTAGAAATGTATTACTAAGCTCTGTAGGTTTTGATCGCCTCATTGATGCGATGGAAGAAATGAGCTCTGGGGAGAGCCTCAGCAAGGCCCAAAGCTACCCCCCATACAACATCATTAAAAAGAATGAGCGCGACTACGCCATTGAGATTGCTGTGGCTGGCTTTAAAAATGATGAGATTGATATTACGGCCGAAGGTAACAAGCTAACCGTTATCGGTAAGGTTAAAGCAGAGCAGACTGGCGAATACCTTCACAAGGGAATTGCCAATCGAGACTTTAGTCATGACTTTACCTTGGCAGAGACTGTGATTGTGCGCTCTGCCGATGTCGAGAATGGCTTACTGATTATCAAGTTAGAGAATGTCATTCCTGAGGAGAAGCTACCCCGCAAGATTTTGATTGGTGGTAACTCTAAACTGGTAATTGAGGAAGTCAAGGAAGCGGCTTAATAAAAATTAGCTAGCTCAGATCAATCTGGGCTAGCTAACTGCTCAAACATTAGGTTTATGTGGATACGTATTAATCACGGGATCATCACTAAGAAACGACCTGCGGAGGGTATTGAGGTGGAATTTACTCCGTTAGTGGCAAATGATTACCTTTCGCGCAAGCTTGAGTCTGGCTACATTGAAATAACCAAAGCCAATGGTGAACCAGCTTTTTTGTCAGAGGAGAAATTCTCTGAGTTACAGAAAACAGATGAATTAGTCGTCATTGAAAAATGAATGCCTTAGGAGAAAATAAATGAAGCAAGTAAGCCCTATAAAACTCAGATACACACTCACTGATTGTGTACAGTCTCTCAAAAAAACGAATGTTGGAAAGTTTCCAAAACACAGCGTATCTGATTGCATTAACTCCATTAAGCAAATGAAGAATGAGAAATAACAAAATCTATCTTCTAAGCCTTGCCATTTTTACTTTTCTAATGGGATTCTTAATAACTTATTGGGATAGCTCACAACCCCTCACAAACGAAATAGGATGGGTTTTGAAGGAATTACCAGAGGTGAAATCTGTAGAGTATTTAGAGACCTTAAAGAAAATCTAAGGGCCACAACAATCTACTTTCGGTTTGTTGCTCCAAACCAGAGTCATGTATCTATTGGGGTTTAGTAGTGTTATGTGCTACACACCGACTACACAGAAAGAAAAAACGACTTAGGAATTTCTCCCTAAGTCGTTAATTTCATTGGTGGGCCCACCAGGACTTGAACCTGGGACCAAAGGATTCCGGTTTGTGTAGCTTTCACTACTCCCTGGACTATGCCTTCATCATATTCAAACTTTACGTCTGAACTTAGATGGGTGCCGTCTAGTCTCTACACCTTCAAAGTATTTCTACTAAGCTTGGCTCGGCGTTAGCTTGTGCAGCTTTTGGCTACATTTAGCTTTCTCCGAATTTGACACCATCCCTTATGCAGTTTCCACACACAAGGCACAACTTTCGCTATGAGTCCTCTGCTCTAACCAACTGAGCTATGGGCCCTAAAACTTTACATTTACTACACACCTTACTGCTGGTGTTTACCACTGCAAAACCACACTAAAACCGCATTTACTACACACCTCGGTTTTTGCTCCGGTGTGTAAGCGGTGTGTAAGCAATTTTGACTACCTAATCGACCACTAACCTCTTGAATCTATTGAGGTCTTTGCGACAAGACCCCTTGGGCTTCTTTCTTATGAGAGCAGAAGGCCGGGATAGAACTCCATAAACAGGGGGTCTACAGTTGGTCAGTAGCGGTGCATAGTGAAATGTGTAGTGAGCTTTAGTGGAGATAAGCGTTACTTTAAGTAACGCTCAAAAGACAAAACCCTCATCAGCAATGGTGAAGGTTGCTTTTTTGGTTAGCATTGGTGCTTAGTGAGTGTTTTAAGAAATATAATACGAGCATTGAAAGATGAAAAACGTCCAATGCTAGCAAATCCTGATACCCTGTGTCTTTGAGTAAAAATTTTAATTAGCGAGTTTGGCACGTGCCCTTTTTTGACAAAACACTAAAAGGTAAAAATGGGGGCGTCTTTGTGCGAGAGTGGAATACCCATTTCTGCGATAAAACTCCAATCGTCTTAATTCATGACTCCCTTGGATGCGTAGAGCTATGGCGAGACTTTCCAGACCTATTAAGCCAAAAAACCAATAGAAGAGTAATTGCCTATGACAGGATTGGGTTTGGAAAATCTGACCCCATACCCAAACCTATCTCAAAAGAATTTATTGCCAACGAGGTAAGCGAAAGCTTTGCAACGGTTTGCGAACAGCTAAACATCTCAAAATTTATTTTATTAGGACATAGCGTGGGTGGTGGCATGGCATTAAATTGCGCAAGTCAACTTCCTAATCAATGCGAGGCCATCATCACTATTGCCGCCCAATCATTCGTTGAAGACAAAACCTTAGCTGGAATACTGGCCGCCAAATCCTTGTTTCAAAATCCAAAACAGATTGAGAGGCTAGAAAAATACCATGGCGAGAAAACGCAATGGGTTTTAGACTCCTGGATCAACACCTGGACATCAAATGACTTTAAAAATTGGTCCCTGGAAGATGTACTACCAAAAATAAACACGAATCTCTTAGTCATACATGGACTGAATGATGAATATGGAAGCGAAAAGCATCCCAAATCAATAGTAAATTTATCTGGCGGTAAATCTTCTCTCGCTCTAATGGAAGATACAGCCCACTTTCCACATCGGGAAAAACCAGTGGATGTACTGAAATACATCCACGAGTTCCTGGAGTCTTTGTAAATCTAACTTAGCGATACAAATTACTTATCAACCCAATGCTTTGGTAAGCTCAGGCACAGCAGTATTCAAATCCGCTACCAAACCATAATCGGCCACGCTAAAGATGGGTGCTTCTGGATCCTTATTAATGGCGACGATCACTTTGGAGTCTTTCATGCCCGCTAAATGCTGAATGGCGCCAGAGATGCCCACTGCAATGTAAAGCTGGGGCGCAACAATCTTGCCAGTCTGACCAACCTGATAATCATTGGGAACATAACCAGCATCCACTGCAGCACGGGATGCCCCTAAAGCAGCGCCCAGCTTATCTGCCAAAGGCGTAATGAGCTCTTGATACTTCTCTCCAGAACCCAATCCACGACCACCAGACACGATGATCTTGGCAGCAGTCAATTCAGGGCGGTCGGACTTAGTCAACTCTCGACCAACAAAAGAAGATTTACCAGCGCCTTCAACGGCAGGTCCTTTTTCAATTGCAGCAGAACCACCTGTGTTCGCCACTGGATCAAAGCCAGTGGTGCGAACGGTAATCACCTTGATGGCATCGCCTGACTGTACGGTTGCAATAGCGTTACCTGCGTAAATTGGGCGCTCAAATGTATCAGCAGAAACCACTTTAGTGATATCCGATAACTGGGCAACATCTAACTTAGCGGCAACACGTGGCAATACATTCTTACCATTGGCAGTTGCAGGAGCCAAGATATGACTATAGCCATTAGCAATTGACAGAATCTGAGCTGCCAAAGGCTCAGCCAATTGATCGGCCAAATTAGCAGCATCGATCTGAATAACTTTGCGTACACCAGCGATTTGAGCTGCAGCCCCGGCAGCAGCATCAGATTGGTTGCCAGCAACCAAAACATCCACCTCAGGGGAGCATTGCAAAGCGGCTGCTACCGCATTGAGCGTAGCTGCCTTTAAAGATTGATTGTCGTGTTCAGCAATAACAAGTGCGGCCATTTAGATCACCTTCGCTTCATTTTTGAGTTTTTCTACAAGGGCTGCCACATCAGCAACCATCACACCTGCGCTGCGCTTAGGCGGTTCCTCCACTTTGAGTGTTTTCAGGCGCGGCGCAATATCGACGCCTAAGCTATCTGGAGTGATCGTATCGATCATCTTTTTCTTGGCCTTCATGATGTTAGGCAAAGTCACATAGCGTGGCTCATTCAAACGCAAGTCAGTTGTAATGACTGCTGGCAATGGGAGTGCAATCGTTTCTAAGCCGCCATCGACTTCACGAGTCACAGTAGCCTTGCCGTCGGCAACCACCACCTTGGAGGCAAAGGTGGCTTGAGGAATATCCATCAGGCTCGCCAACATCTGACCGGTTTGATTGCTATCGTCGTCAATTGCTTGTTTACCCAAAATAATGATTTGGGCCTGCTCTTTTTCAGAAAGAGCTTTGAGAATCTTGGCTACTGCCAAAGGCTGTAATTCAGCATCGGACTCTACCAGGATTGCGCGGTCGGCACCAATGGCCAATGCGGTACGGAGAGTTTCTTGACACTGAGTTGGGCCAGCGGTCACCACTACCACCTCAGTTGCTACACCCGCTTCTTTTAGACGGACAGCCTCTTCTACTGCGATTTCGTCAAAGGGATTCATACTCATTTTGACGTTGGCTAAATCCACACCAGAGTGATCTGATTTGACTCGGATTTTGACGTTGTAATCCACAACGCGTTTTACAGCTACTAAGATTTTCATCTAAATGTCTTTCGATTAATACTAATTAAATATAAAAAAATTTGGCAATAAGATGATTTTTATTGAGCAAGTGCTCTGCCAATAACTAAGCGTTGTATATCGCTAGCACCTTCGTAAATTTGGCAAACACGCATATCTCGATAAATACGCTCAACCGGGAAATCACTCACATATCCATAACCACCATGAATTTGTATGGCGTCAGTGCAGACTTTTTCAGCTACCTCTGAAGCAAATAATTTGGCCATCGAGGCTTCGGTCAAACAAGGCTTGCCAGCGTCTTTAAGTATTGCAGCACGCCATACCATCAACCTTGCAGCATCCAATTGAGTGGCCATATCAGCCAAACGGAAATTAACAGCTTGGTGCTCAATAATGGGGACTCCAAAAGTGATACGGTCCTTTGCGTAGGCAATTGCAGCATCTAAAGCAGAACGCGCCATTCCAACAGCTTGTGCAGCAATACCAATGCGACCAGCTTCCAAATTTGAAAGTGCAATTTTGTAACCTTCTCCTTCGCTACCCATTAAACAAGAGGCGGGGATACGGCAGTTCTCAAACAGAATCTGTGCTGTATCTGAAGCATGTTGCCCCATCTTCTCTTCAAGACGAGCCACAATGAAACCAGGAGTGTTGGTAGGCACCAAAAAGCAGGAAATCCCTTTTTTACCAGCAGCCTTATCCGTCACAGCCAAAACAATGGCTACATCAGCATGCTTTCCTGAAGTAATAAATTGTTTTACGCCATTCAAAACATAATGATCCCCATCTCGATCGGCACGAGTGGTAATGGCTGATGCATCAGAGCCGGTGTGCGGCTCTGTTAAACAAAAACAACCTAGCTTTTCACCTCTTGCCAATGGTTTTAACCATGCTTCCTTCTGGGCCGCACTTCCATATTTAAGAGTGATGCCACAAGCTAATGAGTTTTGCACGCTCACAATCGTCGATGTAGATCCATCTCCTGCGGCAATTTCTTCGAGAGCCAAAACAAGGGACATGTAGTCCATGCCTGCTCCACCCCACTCTTCTGGCACTACCATTCCCATTGCGCCTAGCTCACCCAATTCTTGGATAGCTTGTTTTGGGAAGGCATGAGTCTTGTCCCATTCTGCAGCAAAAGGGGCTAAGCGTTCTTGCGCAAAACTGCGCATAGAATTGCGAATCATTTCTTGTTCAGTCGTTAATAACATTTAATCAGCCTCAATACATTTCTACAGCCAAAGCAGTTGCTTCGCCGCCACCAATACACAAAGAAGCAACGCCTCGCTTCAAGCCATTCTTTTTCAAGGCGCCCAATAGCGTTACTAAAATTCGTGCGCCAGATGCGCCAATGGGATGACCTAGCGCGCAAGCACCGCCATGAATATTGACCTTCTCTGAAGAAAGCTTTAGATCATGAATAGCAGCCATCGCCACCACTGCAAAGGCTTCGTTAATCTCAAATAAATCGACTGAATCTACCGACCAATCAATATTTTTAAGTAATTTTTGTATGGCTCCAACAGGTGCAATTGGGAACAATGCAGGTACACCAGCATTATTAGCGTGCCCCACAATACGAGCCAAAGGCTGCATACCTAGCTTTTTGGCATGAGACTCCCTCATGAGCACTAAAGCAGCAGCACCATCAGAAATCGAAGAGGAATTTGCCGCCGTTACAGAACCATCTTTTTTGAATGCGGGTTTTAATTCAGGAATTTTTTCAATATTGACTGCAAAAGGACCTTCATCTTTCGCAATAATTTGATCTCCTTTTCTGCCACTCACCGTGACTGGCGCAATCTCCCAATCAAAACTGCCGTTATTACTTGCCTCTTGCGCACGCATAGTCGAACGAATTGCATATTCATCCTGCGCATTGCGAGTAAAGCTATAGCTACCGGCACAATCTTCCGCAAACGTACCCATCAATCGACCGCGATTTTCTTTTGAGTACGCATCCTCCAAGCCATCCATAAACATATGGTCAAGCACTTGCCCATGACCAAGGCGATAACCTCCACGAGCCTTAGGCAACAAGTAGGGAGAATTTGTCATCGACTCCATGCCGCCCACCACAGTTACCGCATAAGAATTCGCAACAATGCCATCATGACCAAGCATAGTTGCCTTCATTCCAGATCCGCAAACTTTACTAATCGTTGTGCAGCCCGCATGAAGTGGCAAGTTCGCTAGCAATGCAGCTTGACGAGTAGGGGCCTGACCTAAACCCGCAGGCAACACACACCCCATCAGAACCTCCTCAACTAAGTTTGCATCTAAGCCAGCCCTTTCAACAGCCGCCTTAATCGCAACGGCGCCTAATGTCGGCGCAGTTAAACCTGAAAACGCACCTTGAAAACTACCCATAGGGGTTCTTGCTGCAGAGACGATTACTACTGGATCATGTGTCATAAATCTATCAATCAAAAAATTATTTTGCAGCCATGCGAATAGAACCATCTAAACGAATGACTTCACCATTGAGATACTCATTACTTAAAATCTGTTGAACCAAAGAGGCAAATTCCGCTGGCTTACCCATACGTGCGGGAAATGGCACCGTTTTACCTAAAGCGTCTTGCACTTCTTGCGGCATACCCAAAAGCATAGGCGTCTCCATAATCCCTGGGGCGATAGCCATAACGCGAATGCCATATCGAGACAATTCACGGGCGATTGGCAAAGTCATTGAAACAATGCCCCCCTTAGAAGCAGCGTACGCAGCCTGACCAAGCTGGCCATCATAAGCAGCTACCGATGCAGTGCTAATTAATACGCCGCGCTCTCCTGACTCAGTTGGCTCAGATTCGCTCATCATGGCTGCAGCCAAGCGGATCATATTAAAACTACCAATTAAATTAATGCCAATTGTTCTAGAGAAACTCTCTAATTTATGCGGACCTTCTCTACCAACCACTTTTTCAGCAGGCGCAACACCTGCGCAATTAATCAATCCACGCAACACACCCATCTGTGCAGCCGCTTCAAATACCTTGCTAGCACTCAATTCATCAGTAACGTCTGCCTTTACAAAACAAGCATGATCCCCCAGCTCAGCAACCAATGACTCGCCGCCAACAGAGTTCACATCAGCCAACACAACTTTGCCGCCCTGATTAACTAGCATACGAGCAGAGGCTGCACCTAAACCAGACCCCCCGCCAGTGACTACAAACACGTTATCTTTAATTTGCATAGAAACTTATCTCACTTATTTCTTTTTGTATAAAAATTGCTTAAAAATCCAAATCTTTTAAAGAACGTGCGATAACTAGACGCTGTACTTCACTCGTACCTTCATAGATTTGAGTAATGCGGGCATCACGATAAAACCGCTCGACCGGATAGTCTTCTAGGTAACCATAGCCCCCATAGATCTGTATTGCTTTAGAACAAACTGTTTCGGCCATTTCAGAGGCAAATAATTTAGCTTGAGAAGCCTCGGATAGGCATGGCACATTTCTTTCGCGCATACTTGCTGCCTGCAATATCAATAGTCTTGCAGCATTGATTTGGGTTTGCATGTCTGCTAAAAAATTAGCAATACTTTGGTGCTCGATTAAAGGAGCGCCAAATTGAATGCGCTCTTTAGAGTATCTAAGAGCCGACTCAAAAGCAGCTTTTGCGATTCCAAGCGCTTGCGCACCAATTCCAATTCGGCCACCCTCCAGATTTGCTAATGCAATAGCCAAACCTTTACCTCTTGGCCCCAAAAGATTAGCCTCCGGAATTTCGCAATTATCTAAAGTGATGGCGCAGGTATCTGAGCCGCGTATACCCATCTTCTTTTCAACTCGATTCACAATAAAACCAGAGGTATTGGTGGGAACTAAAAATGCGGAAATGCCTTTTTTACCCAACTCAGGATCAGTAACTGCAAATACGATCGCTAGGGATGCGCGCTTACCGTTACTGACAAATTGCTTGGAGCCATTTAAAACCCATTTACCGTCTTTAAGGGTGGCTCGTGTTTTCAGATTATTTGCTTCTGAACCAGCTTGGGGCTCAGTTAAACAAAAACAGCCAATTGCTCTGCCGCTAGCTAACTCAGCTAACCACGCTTTCTTTTGCTCGTCGGATCCAAACTTCATCACAGGGCCGCAGCCAACTGAATTATGAATACTCATGAGCGCGCCTACCGCGCCATCACCAGCGGAGATTTCTTCAACTGCTAAAGCATAAGAAATGTAATCAACACCTGCACCACCCCACTCTTCAGGAACAATCATTCCCAAAAGACCGAGTTCACCCATTTGAGCAACAGTCGAATCATCTATCCAACCCTCATGATCCCAGCGTTCACCATGGGGAGCGAGTTCATTCTTGGCAAAATCTCTTGCCATATCCCGCACCATCATTTGTTCTTCAGTAAATTCTAAAAAGCCCATGATTGAATCCAGTTATTTGTTGAGATTGACTGATTAATGTGGATATAGCTCTGGTAATAAGCCATTTAATTCTTTAGGTGATAACTCGGCTTTCTTGTAGCGCCATTTCGGAGCATTATCTTTATCAATAATGAGCGCCCGAATGCCTTCTATAAAGTCACCAACGATCATCCAGTGCTTTGCCAAAACTAGCTCCATAGCAAAACATTGCGATAAATCCAAAGACTTTCCAGCCTGAATCATTCTCAATGTTCCGGCCATAGCGATTGGAGAATTTGTCGACATTTTATTTAATGCCTCCGCAATCCATTCAGCAGGAGCCTTCTGCTCCAATTCCTGGAGAGCCAACTCTATAGCCTCTACCGTATCCAAAGAAAAATATTGCTTAATCTGCTTGCCAATCTTAGAGAAATTGGCATCAGTAGCATGATTAGATGCGCCCAAGCCCTTAAGTATTCCGTCAATTTGAGGAGCCAAGGGCTGAGCAGCATTTAAGCCCTCCAAGCCCACGAGCAATTTAGGAAAATTTTCAGAATTCATTACCCAATCGGCTAGCTGGCTATAGACAGCGTCCTGAGCTTGAATGGATTTGCCAGTTAAGCCCAAGTAAATACCAATGGAGTCAGGGCAGCGCGACAAGAAGTAGCTACCCCCAACATCTGGAAAATATCCAATCGCCGTCTCTGGCATCGATAGCTTGGTTCGCTCAGTAGCAATGCGATAAGTAGCGCCTTGTGAAATACCCATTCCACCACCCATCACATAGCCATCTATAAATGCGATGTAGGGCTTTGGATAGGTGTAGATGTACTCGTTAAGCGCGAACTCTTCTTCAAAAAATGTGAGGTGATCACTTTTACCCTCTTTCATACTTTCGTACAAAGAGCGAATATCACCGCCAGCGCAAAATGCCCGATCCCCGGCGCCACTTACTACCACCACATTCACCGAATCGTCGCTAGCCCACTTCTTTAAGCAAGCATGCATTGCACGAACCATATTCAAATTAATTGAATTGAGCGCTTTTGGGCGATTCAAAATAATTTGACCGACACCGTTCTTTTGCTCAATGATTAAATCTTCTGTCTGCATGGCGCTAATGAGTAGTTGTTATAAGTAATTATTATTTTTTACGAAATAGATTGATGATGGCTGAAAAATCTAAGCCTCCATCACCCTGTAAGCTAAATGTTTGATAGATCTGCTGAGCCAAGCTACCCAATGGGATTGGCTGTTTTGCAGATTTTGCCGCCTCAGCAGCCAAACCTAAATCCTTGAGCATGAGATCAGAACCAAACCCACCGGTATATCCGCGGCTAGATGGCACATTCTCTAAAACACCAGGATAGGGATTGTAAGTATCTGAGCTCCAGCAACGACCGCTAGAGGTATTGATAATTCCTGCCAAGACTTTAGGATCCATGCCTAAAGAAACGCCCAAGGACATTGCTTCTGCTGTACCAATCATGGAGATACCTAAAAGCATATTGTTAGCCACTTTAGCAACCTGACCATTGCCGCTGCCGCCACAGTAGACGATATTTTTTCCCATCAATGAAAAAATGGCCTTCCATTGATTAAAGTCAGACTCTTCTCCGCCCACCATAAAAGTCAAAGTACCAGCTTCCGCCCCACCAGTTCCACCTGAAACTGGTGCGTCCAACATGACTGTTCCCTGCGCTTTAGCTAAGCCTGCAATCTCTCGGGCTGTTTGCGGATCAATCGTAGAGCAATCAATCAGCACTGTATTTTTGGTAACGTTTTCAAGTAGTCCGGCAGGGCCAAGATAAACAGACTTAACATGAGCAGCAGCTGGCAACATGGTAATAATCACATCCATTCCAGCGGCGGCAATCTCTTGAGGCGCAGATAAAGCTTTTGCTTTACCAGGACTTTGATCTACTAATTTTTTGATTGAGGCTTCCATCAAATCAAAAATGAAGAGCTCATGACCAGCCTTCAGCAAATTGCTTGCCATTGGGCCACCCATATTTCCTAAACCGATAAAACCTATCTTCATTAAAACCTCCGATTAAAGCCAGCCCACCCTCTTCATCTGAGTGTCGAGCTTAAGCCTATAGCATTGAAATAGTTGTCATTTAATGGACAATTTAAGGGGAAGTCCTGATATATCCCGTGGACTCCCCTGGCAAAGCAATTTATTTATTCTTAAAACTGGGTTTGCGTTTTTCAGCAAACGCATTCATGCCTTCTTTTTGATCTTCTGTCGCAAAAGTGGAATGAAACAGTCGTCTCTCAAAATGAACGCCTTCATTTAAAGAAACCTCATAAGATCGATCAACCGAGTCTTTTGCCATCATCACAATCGGCAGAGACATTGAGGCAATCTTTTGAGCGGTCGCTATGGCATCGTCAATTAACTGATCAGCCGGCACAACTCGGCTCACCAGACCACTTCGCTCAGCCTCTTGAGCATCCATCATGCGACCTGTTAACACCATTTCCATGGCCTTTGACTTGCCAACAAAACGAGTCAAGCGCTGGGTTCCACCGGCGCCAGGTATGGTTCCAATCGTAATCTCTGGTTGCCCGAACTTCGCAGTGTCTGCAGCAATAATGAGATCACACATCATTGCCAGCTCACAACCGCCGCCTAAGGCATAGCCAGCAACGGCAGCAATAGTAGGTTTGCGAAACTTCGTAATGCGCTCCCAAGTGCCGGTAATGAAGTCTGACTTATACACATCCATATAAGACCAATCTTTCATTACCTTAATGTCTGCACCCGCAGCAAATGCCTTATCACTACCAGCAAGCACCACTACTGCAACATCGTCATCAGACTCTAGATTATCTAAGGCATCAGCCAACTCTCTAGTGAGATCCGGGCTAAGCGCATTGAGTGCTTTTGGTCTATTTAGACGAATCAGGGTGACCTTGCCATGCTTCTCTAGCAAAATATTTTCATAAGTCATTTCAAGTGATCTCCAAATTATTTCAAGCTAATCGTTGTATTCACACCAGTCGCAACAGTGCTGTCATCAAACCAGCGCTCAGTAACCGTCTTAGTTTGAGTATAGAAGGCGATGACTTGTTTGCCATAAGGACCTAAATCACCAAGCTTGGATGCTCGTGAACCCGTAAATGAGAACATGGGGACTGGAACAGGAATAGGTACATTAATGCCAACCTGACCTACATCAATCTCCTCTTGGAATTTACGTGCGGCAGCACCAGACTGAGTGAAGATTGCAGTTCCATTGCCATTTGGATTGGCGTTAATCATCTCAATCGCCTCATCGATATTCGCGGCAAAACTAATGCAAAGTACTGGCCCAAAAATCTCTTGGTCATAAATCACCATGCCTTGCTTAACACCAGAAAAAATGGTAGGCCCAACAAAGTTTCCACTCTCATAGCCCTTAACCTGAACCTTGCGACCATCCAAGACTAAAGCTGCCTCTGATTCACCTTTTTCAATAAAGCCAGTCACACGCTTGTGAGCATCTTTTGATACCAGCGGGCCAACATCCGTGCCTGTCTCAACACCAGCACTCACCTTTAGTGTTTGAGCTTTAGCTACCAGATCTGCAACCCAATCCTTTGCTTCACCAACCAAAATCGCTACTGAAATTGCCATACAGCGTTGGCCAGCCGCACCAAACGCAGCGCCTGCCAAGTTATTTAATGTTTGCTCTTTATTGGCATCCGGCATCACGATGGCATGATTTTTTGCACCCATCATGCATTGCACACGCTTGCCGTTTAAGGATGCGCGGTTATAAACATGCGTACCTACTTTTGTAGATCCCACAAATGAAATAGCCTTGATATGGGGGTGATCACAGATAGCATTCACCACTTCTTCGCCGCCATGAACAACGTTCAAGACACCCGGTGGCACGCCCGCTTCATGAGCCAACTCAACCAAACGCATCGTCACCATTGGATCTTGCTCAGAAGGCTTAAGTACAAATGTATTCCCTGTGGCAATAGCCATAGGGAACATCCACAAAGGAATCATGGCTGGGAAGTTAAAAGGGGTGATGCCCGCGCAAACTCCTAAAGGTTGCAGAATGCTGTAGGTATCAACACCATTGGCTACGTTATTAGCAAATTCACCAAGCTGTAAGTTACCAATTCCAGAAGCGTGCTCAACCACTTCAAGACCACGGAATACATCCCCTTCAGCATCAGCCAAAGTTTTACCTTGCTCAGCAGTCAAGATTGCTGCGAGCTCTTTCATGTTGTCGCGAATCAACTGTTGGTATTTCAAGAAAATTCTGGAGCGAGTGCCAATTGGTACTTTCTTCCATGTTTTAAATGCTTCTCTAGCACTTTCAACAGCCTGATTAACCTCATCAATCGTGGCAAATGGAACTACGGCCAACACTTCTTGTGTTGCAGGGTTAACAACATTGCGCAAATTGGTCGACTTAGAAGAAACCTTCTTGCCATTTATGAAAAGCGGGATTTGTGGGACGTTTTGTGCTGACATAAAGATTCCTTGTTTTTCGGGTTAACTGAGGTAATAAAGAAAAAGCAGGTTATCAGCATAAAAATATGGTATCAATAGCATTTAATGCATACTTAATGTGCAAAAATGCACACATAAGGGTTAATATTTACCCATATCAAAAGCGCATTAACAAAACCGCAAAAAATTGGGGTATTCAATGGATTGGGACCATCTACGTTTTTTCTTAGCCTTAGCAAAAGATCATCGCCTGGTGGTTGCAGCACGGTCTTTACAAGTCAATCACACGACGATTGCTCGCAGAATTTCTGCTTTAGAGCAAGAAATGGGAGTGCAGCTATTTACCCGCAGCAATTCTGGGTATGAGCTTACAGTCGCGGGGTTGCAATTGCAAGACATTGCCAAACAAGTAGAAAAACAAATTGGCAACATCCGAAATCAAGTCAATGAAGTTAATCAGGAAATTACCGGGGTTGTACGAATTGGAACTACTGAAGGATTTGGCACCGTTGTTATCGCTCCCATTCTGAATGCCTTGGGAAAGCAATACCCAAAACTCATCATCGATTTACTAGCGCTACCGCGTATGGTGAATCTTTCTCGGCGCGAAGCCGATATCGTCATCACCCTGCAACGCCCGACCCGCGGGCCTTATTTGGTTACCAAGCTACAGGATTACTCTCTACATCTTTATGCTTCACCTGAGTATCTTGTCAATAACCCTCCCATTGAAGCCAGATCTGACTTAGACAAACAAACCTTCATAAGTTACATAGATGATTTACTGTTTAGTAAAGAATTAAGCTACCTAGACGATATCTGTCGCCCCCAAAGAATTGCTTTTCGTAGTACGAGTATCCAAGCGCAATTGCAGGCTGCCTTATCTGGACTGGGCATCGCCATCCTTCCCAGCTTTATGGCAGAATCAGTAGCGGGGCTAGTTCCAGTATTGAAAAAGGAAATAGAAATCATCCGCAGTTTCTGGATGATCATGCCCAACGAATATCGAAAGATTGATCGAATGAATCTAGTATGGGATCACATTAAGAAACACGGCGGGAATAATCCCTGAGAAACAACTTCTAAATTGGATTTAGAGAAACCTTACCGGACTCTGAATCCAGGGCTTTCCTTCGGCATCAGTCTGAACCATTGCGCGCTCGCCAAAGAGGGGGTGCTTCATGGTCTCATCCAGCGAGAGTACGGGGGTGAGGCAGCAATCCACCCCAGAAAATTGACGCTCCCAATTGGCTCGATTTTGCGTTTGAATAAGCGCCTGAACTTTATCTCGCAAATCCAGGGCCTCTGGGCCCCCAATAGCCTGCCCAAGCGACCAATGTAGCCCGGCCCATTCTGACTTTCCCACGGTAGAGCAGAAAATCTCCCAAAATTTGAGCTCCAAAGCCCCTAAGGCAATCCACCGACCATCCTTACACTGGTATAGGTTGTAGCAAGGTACGCCACCATTTAACAGATCTTCCGTTGGGCCCGGGGCAGACCCAGAGTGATGAACTGCAACCTGTGCGGTCACGTTATGAGCCAACACCCCATCGGTCATAGAAACATCGACAACAGACCCTTGGCCGCTACGTTGAGATTGCCATAAAGCCGCTAAGCAGCCCATGGCCGCAGAAACAGCGCCGCCAAGAACATCTGCAATCTGAATGTTGGGCATGATCGGCCTGCCATCCAAATCGCGCATTTGATCGAGCACTCCAGTGAGCGCCAAAGAATTAATGTCGTGACACGCTTGATTTTTCCATGAGCCAGTCATGCCATAACCAGTAATAGCGCAATAAACGAGTGATGGCTTTAACTTTAATAATTGCTCATGTCCGATACCAAGACGCCACATTACTCCTGGTCGAAAACTTTCTATAACAAGATCAGAAGATTTCACTAATTCAAGAAATTCATTTCTATCTTGATCGACTTTCAAATCCAAAAATACAACTTTTTTATTATGGTTAATGGATCGATAAAAAACGCTTGGCGTTTGTGATTTTTCTTCTTCAGGTGTTTGGAAAAAGTTACGTGCATAATCGCCCGCTCCCTTATCTTCCACCTTGATGACATCCGCGCCCATACTGGCCAGATGCCACGTACATACAGGCCCCGGGAGGAGACGTGTCAAATCCAGAACCTTCAGTCCGTGCAGGGGTTGCTTCACAATTATTTACCCAATTGATCCGAGTGAAATGTACTAAGCTTTTCTAAATCAATAATATGGATCTCACCATAACTCACGCGAATTAATCCATGTTCTTCGAGTGTTTTTAAGGAGGTATTTACGCGCTGTCGAGAAAGACCGGCTAACTGCCCCACTTCCTCTTGAGAAATCTTGAGCATCATCGTTTGCTGTGGATACCAAGCGTCAAACATTGCTGCCAGTGAACGAGCCACTCGCGTATCTACATCCAACAATCTTTCATTTTCCATGGCGCCAATGAACTGACCTAGGCGCTTATTTAATTGAGATATTAAAAAACGATTAAAGAAAATGCTGTTATCTAGCAACCACAAAAAAGTAGCTCTTGGCATGAGTGCCAACTCGGAATCGCGCAAGGTCAAAGCATCGTAGCGCCTAGACTCCTCTTTTAATAAAGAGCCTTCACCAAACCAAGCACCAGGGGCAAGACCAAGCAAGGTCGTTGATTTGCCGCTTGGAGCGATGTTATTAATTTTGACCACACCACTAATCACACCAAACCAATGATCAGCAGCATGCCCTCTTCGGCACACATATCCTTCTGCGGGGATGCGCTTTACCTGAATTTCTGAGCGAACTTTATTTTGCTCTGCAGCATTTAAGCCAGTCATCCACTCACTATTTTGTAACAAAACTTCTAATGACATCAGGAGTTCCCCTAGTTTGTCAGGTAAATGACAACCATTCTAATTTGTTGAGGATTATGCTTGTTTCAACCCAATAATGCCAACAAAGTTAAACAAACACATTCCCTATGAATAAGGCAGTTAATTCGCTTACTTTTCCTAAGCTACTCCTAAAACACGCCAACGCTATACCCAAAAGACCAGCCTATAGAGAAAAATACCTCGGTATTTGGCAAGTGACCAGCTGGGAGCAAAACCTTGATGACATCAAAAAGCTAGCTAGCGGCCTAGCTTCCCTGGGCTTTAAGCGTGGAATGAACCTGGCAATTATTGGTGATAACCGTCCTAAGCTATATCAGGCCATGGTTGCCGCCCAATCTTTAGGCGGCGTTCCAGTGCCCCTCTACCAAGATGCCGTAGCAGCAGAGATGATTCACGTTCTAAATGACGCTGCGATTTCTTTTGCCATCGTAGAAGACCAAGAACAGGTTGATAAGTTATTAGAGATCAAAGATCAGATCCCAACCTTAAGCACCATTATTTATGAGGACCCCAAAGGCCTTAATGATTATGTGCAAAGCTTTTTACACTCAGTAAAACAAGTTCAATTGTTGGGTGAGGTCTTTTCTAAAGAGCATCCCGAATTTTTTAATACTGAATTAGAAGAAGGCAAAGCGACTGATCTTTCAGTCATTTTGTACACCTCCGGCACCACTGGCAAACCCAAGGGCGTCGCTCACACACATCAGAACTTTATTCGAGCAGGGCAAAATAGTTCTGAATTTGACAAGCTCAATTACAAAGACAATATCCTCGCTTACCTACCAATGGCGTGGGTTGGCGACCATCTCTTCTCTTTTGCGCAGGCCATGGTTACAGGCTTAACCGTTAATTGCCCAGAGTCAAAAGAAACCGTCATGGCAGACATGCGCGAGATCGGACCAAGCTATTACTTTGCTCCACCACGGATATTCGAAAGCTTATTGACTCAAGTTACGATTCGCATGGAAGATGCTGGTGCGTTCAAACGTAAATTATTTGAATTGGCAATGGCTCACTCCAAAAAAGTAGGCAGTGACATTTTGGATGGCAAGCCTGTTGGCTTTTTAGATCGCCTGAAATACGCTTTCTACAACCTCACCATCTATGCTCCTTTGCGCAATGCGCTAGGCATGAGTAAGATTCGCGTTGCCTACACCGCAGGTGAAGCAATTGGGCCAGACTTATTTCGTTTCTACCGTTCAGTTGGCGTGAATTTGAAACAGTTCTACGGCCAAACAGAAACTTGCGCTTATGTCTGTTTACAGCCTGACGGCCAAGTGAAATATGACTCTGTCGGCATCGCAGCTCCTGGAATTGAAATCAAACTTGCTGATTCAGGCGAAGTTTTGGTCAAGGGCGTGAGCGTAATGGATAGCTACTATATGCGACCAGATGCGACCGCTGAATCCATTGATGCCAATGGTTACTTTCACACTGGTGATGCAGGCATTTTGGATAAAGATGGTCACTTACGCATCATTGATCGCGCAAAAGACGTTGGCAAGATGGGCAATGGCAAATTATTTGCGCCTAAATATATTGAAAACAAACTGAAATTCTTCCCCTTCATTAAAGAGGCAGTTGTATTTGGCGATGGAAAAGATTCCATCATGACTTTCATCAATATTGATTTTGATGCAATCGCCAACTGGGCCGAACGTCGCCATATTCCTTTTGCAGGCTATATCGATCTTGCTTCCAAAGCAGAGGTTTATAAGATGATTGGTGAGTGTATTGATAAGGTCAACGTAGATTTAGCTGATGACCCAGTGCTTAGCCATGCTCAAATTGCTCGCTTCCTTGTGCTCCACAAAGAATTGGATCCAGATGATGGTGAACTTACTCGCACCCGTAAGGTACGCCGTGGCTTCATCGCCGAAAAATATGCCCCACTGCTTGATGCGCTATATGCAGGCAAGACAGAGCAATTTATTGAAACTAAGGTGAAGTTTGAAGATGGAAGGGATGGCAGCATCAGTGCAACCGTTCGAATTCAAGACGCCAAATCTACTGCGGAGCACGCATAAATATGACTTCACGGACAACCCAAGATAAAGACACCGTTTTAAAGCTTGAAAACATTTCACTGTCTTTTGGCGGTGTAAATGCACTCACCAATATTTCATTTGATGTCAAAGAGCATGAGATCCGCTCCATCATTGGCCCAAATGGTGCTGGCAAAAGCTCCATGCTGAACGTAATCAATGGTGTCTATCACCCACAAGCTGGCAGCATTTACTTTCGCGGTGAAAAGCGTAAGCAAATGAATCCCGCCCAAGCAGCACGTCAGGGCATCGCCAGAACCTTTCAAAATATTGCTCTCTTCAAAGGCATGACTGTGCTCGACAACATCATGACCGGAAGAAATACCCAAATGAAGTCTGGCTTTATTAGTAATGCTATTTGGGTTGGCAAAGCGAGAGATGAAGAAGAGTTAAATCGCCAAAAAGTAGAAGAAGTTATCGACTTTCTTGAAATTCAGCATATTCGCAAGACTCCAGTTGGCAAATTACCTTACGGCTTGCAAAAACGTGTTGAACTAGCACGCGCACTTGCTGCTGAGCCATCACTACTTCTACTCGATGAGCCGATGGCAGGCATGAACGTTGAAGAAAAGCAAGACATGTGCCGCTTCATATTAGAAGTCAATCAGCAATACGGCGTAACCACCGTATTGATTGAGCATGACATGGGCGTGGTAATGGATATTTCAGACCGCGTCGTTGTGCTGGACTATGGCAAGAAAATTGGGGATGGATTGCCCGATGACGTGAAAAACAACCCCGAGGTCATTAGTGCCTATTTGGGCACTAACCATTAATGACTATCGATAAGGGATAAGGAATCAGAATGCAATTTTTTATAGAAATCGTTATCAGCGGGATCTTATCGGGCCTGATGTACTCTTTGGTAGCTCTTGGGTTTGTATTGATCTTCAAGGCATCCGGCGTGCTAAATTTTGCGCAAGGCGCAATGGTTTACTCAGCAGCACTTGCTGTGGTGGGCTTTATTGATTATGGGCTGCCAATGTGGCTTGCCGTCATTGCCGCCTTTATTTTCATGGTGATTGTGGGCATTTGCACCGAAAAGTTTGTACTCGGCAAACTGGTTAACCAGCCGCCCATTACTCTTTTCATGGCCACCATAGGATTGAGTTTCTTTTTAGATGGTCTTTCACCCATTTTATTTGGCAATGAAGTACGTCCTATTGATTTAGGCATCGTTGATGAGCCGATTCAAAGCGTGATGGAATTGACTGGTATTGGCATCTCTAAATTAGATTTATTTTCATCCGGCATCATCATTCTCTTGGTGATTCTCTTGGCACTCCTCTTTCAGTACACCAAAGTGGGTCGCGCTCTTCGCGCAGTCGCAGATGATCACCAAGCAGCCTTATCGCTAGGTATTCCACTGGAAAATATCTGGGCGATTGTTTGGGCTATTGCTGGCTTTGTAGCCTTGGTAGCGGGATTGCTGTGGGGTTCACGTAATGGCGTGCAATTTGCACTTTCACTAACCGCATTGAAAGCGCTCCCTGTCCTCATCTTAGGAGGCTTTACCTCCGTTCCAGGCGCTATCGTTGGCGGCATCATTATTGGCGTATCTGAAAAGCTAGCTGAAATTTACATCCCACCTGTATTACAAGATGCCTTTGGAGGCAACTTTGGTGGTATCGAGGGATGGTTCCCTTATATCTTTGCTTTAGTCTTTTTGCTCGTCAGACCTGAAGGTCTGTTCGGCGAAAAACACATTGATCGCGTTTAAGGAAAAAATATGCTCTACCGTGAAGCCGGTCAATTTAAGACCTCTTACAAATCTGATAGTCAAATCTTCCCAATTCTGCAAGACAGAATTGGCATGGTCATTTTGATTGCGATTGCCGCTATTGGCGTCCCCTTATTTGCTAGCGAATATTGGCTCAATGCAATTTTGATCCCTTTTTTAATCTTTTCATTAGCTGCTTTAGGTCTAAATTTCTTAACAGGTTACGCAGGTCAGCTTTCCTTGGGATCTGCAGCATTTATGGCAATTGGCGCCTATGCGACTTATAACTTTCAATTACGTATTGAAGGCATTCCATTCCCCATTTCCTTTTTGCTAGGCGGCTTAAGCGCAGCATTTGTAGGTGTTCTATTTGGCCTACCCTCTTTGCGCATCAAAGGCTTCTATCTTGCTGTTGCAACATTAGCCGCTCAGTTTTTTGTAGTGTGGTGTCTGACTAAATTCCCCTGGTTTTCTAATAACAGCTCATCAGGCGTGATTAGTGCGCAAACCCTTTCTTTATTTGGGTTTACTTTTGATACCCCAGCCTCTAAGTATCTTTTGGTCCTGGTCATCGTCTCAGGCTTGGCTTTATTAGGCAAGAATCTAGTTCGCTCATCTACCGGCAGATCTTGGATGGCCGTACGCGATATGGACGTTGCGGCAGAAGTCATTGGCATTCCACTGATGAAGACAAAACTACTTGCTTTTGCAATTAGCTCTTTCTACTGCGGCATTGCGGGTGCCCTGTACGCTTACTGCTACCTTGGATCTGTAGAACCAGATGGCTTTTCATTAGATATGTCATTCAAGATTTTATTTATGGTGATTATTGGTGGCGTTGGCAGCATTCTGGGTAATTTCCTAGGTGCGGCGTTTATTTTGCTATTGCCGATATTTTTGGATATTGCCCTCCCCTTTATTTCTCAAATTTTGCATTTACCAATACCAAGCTCAGTGGTGTCACACATCCAGCTCATGGTGTTTGGCTCTTTAATTATTTTCTTTTTAATCGTAGAGCCCCATGGACTAGCTAGACTTTGGCAAATCAGTAAAGAGAAGCTAAGACTCTGGCCTTTCCCGCATTAAGCAGTAATTGCAGTAAATGATTTAGTAATTGAAGTATGTACACAGCATGTTTTACCAAGGAGATGACAATGAAACGTATTAAAACCTCGGTCTTGGGGGCTGCTTTTGCTCTCATTACCTCCCTCTGCAGCATTTACCCGCTGCAAGCTCAGGCTGATGATCAGTTTGTAGCATTACCGAGCTTCCGCGTTGGCCCATACGGTCAAAATGGTCAAGCTTTCTACGGCGGCTTTATCGACTACCTCTCTTACGTCAACATCAAGGATGGCGGCGTAAATGGTGTCAAATTCGCCTGGGAAGAGTGCGAGACTGAATACAACAATGCTAAAGGCGTTGAGTGCTATGAGCGCTTGAAAGGTAAATCTGGCCCATCAAAAGGCACTGCTATTCATGTGATGTCTACAGGCATTTCTTATGCGATCTTGGATAAAACCCAAAATGACAAAGTTCCTTTGATCATGATGGGCTATGGCCGTACTGATGCCGTTGATGGCTCTGTATTCCCATATGCTTTCCCTTTGGTTACCACCTATCAGATGCAAGCTTCTGCGATCGTGAAGTTTTTAGCGCAAAAGAATGGTGGCAAGCTCAATGGCAAAAAAATTGTGTTCCTCTACCATGATTCTGCGTATGGCAAAGAGCCGCTAGTTGCCTTACAAGCTGAAAGCAAAATCAACAACTTCAAACTAGTTGAGATTCCTGTTGCCCATCCAGGCAATGAACAAGGCGCACAGTGGTTGAAGATCCGTGAAGAAAATCCAGACTATGTAATCTTCTGGGGTTGGGGTGTCATGAACCAAACAGCACTCAAAGCAGCTCAAAAAGTGGGCTACCCAAGGGATAAGATTATTGGCTCTTGGTGGGCTGGCTCTGAAGAGGACGTTGTACCTGCTGGTGAAGCGGCCAAAGGTTATATGAGCGCAACTTGGAACGTATCCGGCAAGAATGTTCCAGTCATCGCTGATATTGAAAAAGTAGTTTATGGCGCAGGCAAAGGCAACTTCTCTGACAAAAACAAAATTGGCACCGTTCTCTACAACCGTGGAGTTTCAGCTGCTATTGTCACTGTTGAAGCAACCCGTTTAGCCCAAAATAAATACGGCAAAGGTAAGCCAGCGACTGGTGAGCAAATGCGCTGGGCATTTGAGAACCTCAATATCACTGAAGCTCAACTCAAAGCCTTGGGTGCTACAGGCTTGCTACCTGAAATTAAGACTTCATGCGAAAACCACGAAGGATCTGGCAAGATCAAGATCCAGCAGTGGGATGGCACGAAATGGGTAGTGATCTCTGATTGGATCGAAGGTAATAAAACTTTGATTCACCCATTGTTTAAAGCTTCAGCACGTGACTATGCAAAAGAGAAGAACATCACCCCTTCTTGCATGAAAAACTAACTTAATAGATTACCTATATGACTTCTCTACTTTCCGTTAACAATATCGAAGTGATCTACGATCACGTGATTTTGGTCTTGAAAGGTGTTTCCCTCGAGGTTCCAAAAGGGAAAATTGTAGCCCTCCTGGGGGCGAACGGTGCTGGAAAATCCACCACTCTCAAGGCTATTTCAAACTTATTGGGTGCGGAAAGGGGAGATGTCACTAAAGGTAGCATTCAGTACAAAAATGAACGGGTTGATAAGCTTTCGCCAAATAAACTCGTTACGCGTGGTGTGATTCAGGTAATGGAGGGCAGACACTGTTTTGCCCACCTTTCCATTGAAGATAATTTACTCACTGGAGCCTACACTCGCAAAATTAGCAATGCCGAAGTAAAACGTGAATTAGAAAAGATTTACGAGTATTTTCCACGCCTCAAAGTACGTAGAAAATCTCAGGCCGCATATACATCGGGTGGCGAGCAACAGATGTGCGCTATTGGACGTGCCATGATGGCAAAACCAGAAATGATCCTCTTGGATGAACCATCCATGGGTCTTGCTCCGCAAATCGTTGAAGAAGTCTTCGAGATTGTGAAAGACTTAAATAAACGTGAAGATGTGAGCTTCTTGCTGGCAGAACAAAATACGATGGTCGCCTTGAAATATAGCGATTATGGCTACATCCTAGAAAACGGTCGCGTAGTAATGGATGGAGCAGCAGAAGACCTGCGAAATAACGAAGATGTTAAAGAATTCTATTTGGGCGTATCAGCCAATGATGAGGCTGAGCGCAAATCATTTAAGGATGTTAAATCTTATCGCCGACGTAAGCGTTGGCTGTCATAAAAATAGTAAACCCATGGATAAACTCGAAACTCGCCAACCTGAAGCGAGAGAGCAAGCCTTGCTGCAAAGACTCTCCGCTCAAATTGAACACGCCAAGAAAAATACCGAATATTTTGCTCATATTTTCTCGAATGTAGATCCAAGCAAAATTAATTCTAGAAATGCATTGGCGCAGTTGCCAGTCACTAGAAAATCAGAGTTAAGCGTAGAACAAAAAAGGTTGCCGCCCTTTGGTGGCATGAATGGCACGCCTATTCATAAACTAAAGCGGATTTTTCAATCCCCAGGTCCAATACACGAACCTCAGGGCGCTGAAATTGATAACTTTCGCTTAGCCAGGGCATTAAGAGCCGCAGGCTTTAAAGAAGGTGACTTAGTACACAATACCTTCTCATATCACTTTACGCCAGGCGCATGGATGCTCGAAGGTGGCGCACATGCCTTAGGTTGCTGCGTATTCCCCGCGGGAATTGGCCAAACTGAACTTCAAGCACAAACGATTGCGCATCTAAAGCCAAACGCTTACGCCGGAACCCCATCCTTCCTCAAAATTATTCTAGAAAAGGCGGATGAACTGGGTTTAGATTGTTCCAGCCTCACAAAAGCAGTTGTCTCTGGCGAAGCATTAACACCCAGCATGCGCGCATGGTTTAAAGAGCGCGGCATTCAAGTCAACTCTACCTATGCGACAGCTGATGTAGGCTTAATTGCCTATGAGTCACCCGATCTACCGGGTGGAATGATTGTTGATGAAGACATTATTCTAGAAATTATCGAACCCAATGGCAGTAAACCTGTGCCTATTGGAGAAACCGGTGAAGTTGTCATCACGGTTTTTGATAAAGACTATCCTTTGATTCGTTTTGGCACCGGAGATCTCTCCGCAATTGATCCAGAATCTTTGACCAAACCCTCGCCATGCGGCAGAACCAATATCCGCATTAAAGGATGGCTAGGAAGAGCAGATCAAACCACCAAAATCAAAGGTATGTTTGTTCACCCAGGCCAAATTCAGGACATCATCAGAAGACATCCTGAGATTAATAAAGCTAGAGTGATTGTCACTGGTAATATTGGTAACGAAGAAATGACTGTGCATTGTGAATTAAAGAATGATGCCAAATGTGATTTGAGCGCATTAGAAACAGGGATTGCTCAATCTACTAGAGAAGTCACTAAACTCCGTGCCAATGTTCGTTTTGAAGCCATGAACTCATTGCCGGCAGATGGAAAACTCATTGAGGATGCCAGAACATACGCGTAATAGCGTATGTTCCACTTACTCGCCTAATTTGGCTAGATAAGCCCTACCGGCCCGAGATCCATTTGGACGGTTTATCAACTTAGAGATCTGTCCTCCAATTCGGGCAACCGCTTCAAAATCAACATTTGTCTCGATGCCCAAGCCGCGTAAGAGATAAAGTACGTCTTCAGTAGCCACATTTCCAGTAGCTCCTTTTGCATAGGGGCACCCGCCCAAACCGGCAACAGAAGAGTGAAAAGTGCTGACGCCAACTTCTAAGGCCGCATAAATATTTGCAAGTGATTGGCCATAGGTATCGTGAAAATGTCCAGATAAACGAGCAATTGGAAATATCTGAGAAACCCTCTCAAATACCGCCTTTACCTTTCCAGGGGTACCTACCCCGATTGTGTCAGCAATGTCAATTTCGTCACAACCTAAATCAGCCATACGTTGAACCACATTCGCAACCTTTGCTGGATCAATATCGCCTTCATAGGGGCAACCCAGAGCACAAGAAACACTAGCCCTAGTTCTCACCCCTGCCTCCTTGGCTGCATTGACCACAGGAATAAACCGCGCAATAGACTCTTCGATACTGCAGTTAATATTTTTTTGTGAAAAAGCCTCTGAGGCAGCTCCAAAAATGACAATTTCATCCGCTTTGGCTGCTAATGCCTTTTCCAAGCCCTGCATATTTGGCACCAATACTGAATAGATCGTATTTGGCTTACGCTCAATACCTTGCATAACCACATCACTTCCAGCCATTTGTGGCACCCATTTGGGAGATACAAAGGCAGCAGCCTCAATGTTCGCAAACCCAGCAGCAGAAAGCTGGTTAATGAGGTGAATCTTGATCTGATTTTCTACAAATTGCTTTTCGTTTTGCAAGCCATCTCGTGGCCCCACTTCAACGATTTTTACTTTTTTAGGTAGAGTTGTTGAGTGATTCATGATGATTCGAGTTTTATTACTCTTGCGTTTTAAAAATAATCAACTGATCGCCTTCGTCAACCTGATCCCCTTTGGCATAGTTAATCTCAGCCACTTCGCCATCAATTGGCGCGGTAATCGTATGCTCCATTTTCATTGCCTCTACAACGATTAATGGATCGCCTACCTTCACTTTGTCACCAATTTTGACGTGTATTGAAATCACTTTGCCCGGCATCGGTGCGGATAATTTTCCTGAAGCGCCATCTTCAACATGGCTAACTTCTAAAGGATTTTGATAATGCCAAACTTGATGTCTGCCATTGCGAAATAAATGCAAGGTATTGGGATGAATCGTATTGGGAATGACGTAGGCAGAAAGTTTAGCGCCATCTAGCGTTAATCGAATCGATGAGCCCTCCCCATCAAATCCAAATAAATGCTCTTTGCCCGCATGGAGTATCGACTGATTTTGATAGCAGTATTCGATTGCCTGGTTTGCAGATTGTCCTTCAAGTTGGAAGGCAAAATGGCGATTGCATGCTCCATTCATGCGCCATCCATCTAATGTATGCCAAGGTGAAATAGCCTTACCATTTGCATGATGAGTCTGCTGCTGCTCATAAGCTAATCTACCGGCCAATAAGAAGGCAAGATCTTCAACTTCTACCCCTGTATCACTTTGTAGCAGAGTCTGTTCATTGCGAGCAATCAAACCAGTATCTAGATTGGCAAAAGAAAAATCTTTGGTTCTTAATAAGCGCCCTAAAAAAGCAAGGTTTGTTGATAAACCAACAATGTGCGCTTCATCTAAAGCGCGGCGCATGCCAGAAACCGCAGATATGCGGTCTTTACCCCAAACGATCAATTTGGCAATCATGGGATCATAGAAGGGGCTAATCACATCACCAGCACGCACTCCAGTATCGATTCGAACACTGCCATCAATCTCATTTGGCATTTCTAGTGCCAGTAATTTTCCGGTTGACGGCAGAAATTGATTCTCTGGATTTTCAGCATAAATACGCGCTTCAATAGCATGACCATTAAGAACAATTTCATCTTGCAACAGTGGCAATCTTTCTCCAGAAGCCACACGCAATTGCCATTCGACTAAATCCTGACCACTAACCATTTCTGTTACTGGGTGCTCTACTTGAAGACGGGTATTCATCTCCATGAAGAAAAATTGCTGCGCATTACCTGCTGGGCCAGCTTCTACAATAAATTCAATCGTTCCCGCGCCTTCATACGCAACTGCTTTAGCGGCATTTACAGCTGCCTCACCCATTGCCCGCCTAATTTCAGGGCTAACCTTAGGAGCAGGCGCCTCCTCTAAAACCTTTTGATGTCGACGCTGCACAGAGCAATCTCGATCAAATAGATAGATGCAATTACCCTTTGAGTCAGAAAATACCTGAATTTCAATATGTCTTGAGCGTTCGAGATACTTTTCCACCAAAACCTTTTGATCGCCAAAACTACTCTGGGCTTCACGTTTACAAGATTCCAATGCATCAATAAATGAAGCACTGTCTTTTACGATACGCATTCCTTTGCCCCCGCCGCCAGCAGAAGCCTTTAAAAGGACGGGGTAGCCAATCTTATCGGCTTGCGCTCTTAAAAAATCAGGGGTCTGTTCTTCACCGTGATACCCCGGCACCAATGGTACTTGCGCACCCTCCATCAAAGATTTGGCTGCTGACTTAGACCCCATTGCACGAATGGCATCAGCTGGTGGCCCAATAAAAACCAAGCCTGCTTTTGCACAAGCGTCCGCAAAGTCTGCATTTTCAGATAGAAATCCATATCCTGGATGAATAGCTTGAGCTTTTGATGCCAAGGCAATTTGAATCAACTTCTCGCCCAGCAAATAACTTTCTTTAGGCGCCGACCCGCCTATATATAAAGCCTCATCGCAAGCCTCAACATGCAGCGCATTGGCATCTGCATCTGAATAAACCGCTACTGTAGCTATACCCAAACGCTTACAAGTCTTCGCAATCCGGCATGCAATCTCACCGCGATTGGCAATTAATATCTTATTAAACACTAGCTTTTCTCCAGAAAAGATTTCATGCGATGTTGCGCTTCTTTGCTGCAACGAATTTTTGCGATTCTTTCAACAGAATCCTGCACTAGGGCTGCATCAATATTTTTAGACGCGTAGTCCTGTACTAATTTTTTGCATTCAATCACTGCTGCTGGTCCATTTTGAAGAATAGATTGAGCAATTTTTTCAACACTCGGATCTAACCCTGAAGGTTCGCAAATAATGTGTACAAAACCCAAACGATAGGCTTCAGCCGCTGAAAATCTTTCAGAAGTAATAAAGTAGCGTCGACAAGCTTGCTCACCCAAGGCCTTGATCACATATGGGCTGATCGTGGCTGGTAGCAAGCCTAGCCTAGCTTCAGATAGACAGAAGTGAGTCTCTTCGCTAGTTATTACAACATCACAAACAGCAACCAATCCCACTCCACCTCCGTAAGCATCCCCTTGCACTTTGGCAATAAGGGGTTTAGGGAAGCGATACAAAATCTCCAGCATCTTCGCCAACTGCTGTGCATCCGCTATATTTTCATCATAGGAATAACCTGCCATGGCTTTCATCCATGTTAGATCGGCACCAGCACAAAAACTTTTTCCATTTGCAGCTAATACAACTAGATCAACACCATCTTGTTTTTCTAAAGCAGTAAATGCTGAAGTTAATTCTGCAATTAATACATCATTAAATGCATTCCTTACGTCAGGACGATTGAGAGTTACCGTAGCAACTAGGTTTTCAACTTGTACAGTTAATGTTTTATAGAGCAAATTCATTTTTTGTCTGAGTAAAAATTACATGCGGAATAAACCAAATTTGGTTTCTGGTATCGGCGCATTCAAGCTAGCTGAAATTGCGAGTGCGAGAATTTTTCTCGTATCTTTTGGATCAATGACGCCATCATCCCAAAGCCGCGCACTGGCGTAATACGGATGCCCCTGAGTTTCATACTGCTCTCTAAGTGGAGCTTTGAATGCAGCCTCTTCTTCTGGACTCCATGCGCCACCCTTTGCCTCTATGCCATCACGCCGAACCGTGGCCAAGACGCTTGCAGCCTGTTCTCCACCCATGACTGATATGCGGGCATTGGGCCACATCCAGAGCATCCGCGGACTATAAGCGCGCCCACACATTCCATAATTACCTGCGCCAAATGAGCCGCCAATAATGACGGTAAATTTTGGAACTTGCGCAGTTGCTACAGCGGTAACCATCTTTGCACCATTACGTGCAATACCTTCATTCTCATACTTACGGCCCACCATGAAGCCCGTAATGTTTTGTAGAAAAACAAGGGGGATTTTTCTTTGGCAGCACAACTCAATGAAATGTGCTCCTTTGAGTGCGCTTTCAGAAAATAGAATGCCATTATTGGCAATGATGCCCACTGGGTATCCATCGATATGGGCAAAACCCGTTACCAAAGTTGTTCCAAAGCGCGCCTTAAATTCATCAAACTCAGAACCATCAACTAGCCTTGCAATCACCTCTCTTACATCATAGGGCTTACGAGTATCACTAGGAATAATCCCATAAAGCTCATCTTCAGAATACTGGGGAGGTACAGGTGGCAAGCGCAGTAACGGATCTGGCTTCTTGCGATTTAAATTCGCTACAACATTGCGAGCAATTGCCAAGGCGTGCGCATCATCTTGCGCAAAGTGATCCGCCACACCAGAAAGGCGTGTATGTACATCTGCTCCACCCAAATCCTCAGCACTGACGACTTCACCTGTAGCCGCCTTTACTAATGGAGGTCCAGCCAAAAATATGGTGCCTTGCTCTTTCACGATAATGCTCTCATCGCTCATTGCAGGAACATAAGCACCGCCAGCCGTACATGAACCCATTACTACTGCAATTTGCGGGATGCCTTTGGCTGACATATTGGCCTGGTTGTAAAAGATTCTTCCGAAGTGATCGCGATCGGCAAATACCTCATCCTGATTTGGCAAATTAGCCCCACCAGAATCAACTAAATACACACATGGCAAATTATTTTGATCCGCAATTTCTTGTGCTCTTAAATGTTTTTTTACCGTCATCGGAAAGTAAGTTCCACCCTTGACCGTTGCATCGTTACAGACAATCACACACTCTTGCCCTGAGATGGAACCGATGCCGGTAATTAAACCTGCGCCAGGCGCTGCATCAGCTCCAGATTTTTCTGGGTACATTCCATATGCAGCCAGCTGCGAAAACTCCATGAAAGGCATGCCAGGATCAAGCAATAATTGAACGCGATCTCTTGGTAATAATTTCTCGCGATCGGTATGCTTTTTCCGAGCAAGCTCACCCCCACCTAAGGCAATTTGTTCAACCTTACTTTTGAGATCAGTCACCAAGGACTGCATTAGCCGTGCGTTATCTGAAAATTCAGCGCTGCGCGTATTTAATTTTGACTCAATCTTAGGCATGAAATTTGTCTCTTATTTACATTGTTTCCGCAAACAACTCGCGGCCAATTAACATCCTACGAATTTCTGAAGTACCAGCGCCAATTTCATACAACTTCGCATCTCTCCATAAGCGGCCAACAGGATATTCATTAACGTAACCGTTACCACCTAAGATTTGAATTGCCTCACCTGCCATCCAGGTTGCTTTTTCAGCGGTATAGAGAATGATGCCTGCAGCATCCTTGCGAACTTGACGGGCATGCTCAGAGCCCAAGGCATCTAATTGCTTGCCTACGGCATAGCAATACGCGCGGCAGGCTTGCAAAGTGGTGTACATGTCCGCCACCTTACCTTGTATCAGCTGAAATTCACCGATGGACTGGCCAAATTGTTTCCGATCATGAATATAGGGAACCACTGCATCCATACAGGCCTGCATAATGCCCAATGGACCAGCGGCTAAGACGGCGCGCTCATAATCAAGGCCACTCATTAGCACCTTAACGCCACCGTTCAAGCTCCCAAGAATATTCTCCGCAGGCACTTTGACGTTCTCAAAAACCAACTCTCCAGTATGAGAACCACGCATACCGAGCTTATCGAGCTTTTGCGCCACTGAGAAACCTGGCATGCCCTTCTCAACAATAAACGCAGTAATACCTTTTGCTCCCGCTTGAGGATCTGTTTTGGCATACACGACCAAGACATCACAATCAGGACCATTAGTAATCCACATTTTGGTGCCATTCAAAATGTAATGGCCATCTTTTTCAGTAGCAGCAAGCTTCATACTGACTACGTCAGATCCTGCATTGGGCTCGCTCATTGCTAAAGCGCCAATATATTCACCCGTTACAAGCTTAGGAAGATATTTTTGTTTCTGCGCAGCAGTTCCGTTGCGATGGATCTGGTTTACACATAAATTAGAGTGAGCTCCATAAGAGAGGCCGACTGATGCAGAAGCTCTCGAAATCTCCTCTAAAGCGACCATGTGTGCCAAATAACCCATATTTGCACCGCCATACTCTTCGGCTACGGTAATACCTAAAAGCCCCAAATCACCCATCTTTCTCCACTGCTCCATCGGGAATTCATCTGTACGATCAATCTCGTTGGCCAACGGCGCTATCTCTGCTTGCGCATATGCATTGACTGCATCTCGTAATGAGTCGATGTCTTCACCTAAATAAAAATTGATCCCTGGAATATTGCTCATCATTACCCCCGTTACTTATGCTCAAGATTTTTAACTACACACATAGTCATGAGCATGAAGGCGCATAACTTTCGCTTACCGTCTTTTTCGATAAATACATCGCCCTGACAAACAATCAAGGTACGACCTGATTTGATAATGCTTCCCACAGCAATCAAACGATCGCCATCAGCTGGTGCCAATAAATTAATTTTGTATTCCGCAGTTAATGCTGCCTCGTCCTCGCCAATCATGCTGATTGCAGCGTAACCACAAGCGGTATCAGCCAATGCGCCAATCGCACCCCCATGAAAAAATCCATGCTGCTGTGAAACAGCATCGGAATAGGGCATCGATATCTCTAGCGCCCCATGTTCAAGCTTATTAATGCTTGCCTGAAATGTCCGCATTAAGCCCTGTTTAGCAAAGCTTGCTTCGATTTCTGCTCTACGCCCTTCCAACAAAGTTTTCATGGTTTACCTCAAAGATTCAATTCCATCAATTTACTTTACGTTAACGTAAACGTCAACATAATTTGGGATGTGTAATATTTATATTATTCCCTTAAATATCAATAGGTTATAGTATTTTTAGCCAGCATTAAGGGAAAACGATGAGGGCTAATTAACCTACTTTCTTGCTCTTTAAAATCCTTTTGCACTCCAGCTCGTGGGAGGCTAATTCATTGAGCTGATCACTCAAATCCTCCATTTGCCTCTCTAGAGCCTCTCGATGCTTGGCTAAGGTGCCGATAAATCGCTCCAACTGAAGAATGGAGCCCCCTGGCTTGCTGTACAGATCAATATCTAAGATTTCCTTAATTTCAGCTAAAGAAAAGCCCAAGCGTTTTCCTCGCAATATCAATTTCAGTCTTGTCTTATCTGATCCGGAATACATTCTGACCTGAGCATTTCTTCCACCCCTCTCTGGGGATAGCAGCCCTTGATCTTCATAAAAACGTATTGCCCGATGCGTCACATCAAACTCATCGGCCAGGTCGGCAATGGTGTACTTTGAGATTATTGCTTTCGATTTTCTAGCAGTCGACATATGCAGCATCCAATTATCATTTACTTAACGTTAACGTCAATATAACCGCTTGTACATAAAAATTTGAAAAAGTGTTGGCACTCAAAAAGGAAACCCCCACCATTGCTGATGAGGGTTTTTTTATTCGGCGATTACACTCCACCAAATTATGTGAGCTTCACACTTTTTTCCAAACAATTAGACATAAATTCAATGTATTTGGCGGCCAATCTTGTGGGAATCACTGATTTTTTTCGAGCGTCCTTTTTGTCGGCAATTAACTTAACGTAACCATGTAATACCAAGTCTTTAAGCCTGCTATGCAATGTAGCCTGGGAGCCTATGTAATTAAGACTAATAATATCGCCAACCAATACAGCCTGGTTTTGTGCTTGTTGCTGAACAATAAATTCAAGTAATTGAATCTCAAGAGAGTCTAAAGAGCGGCCAGGATTCATATGATCGAGCGCATCAATCAGATTTAAAAAACGAATATAGGCATTTGACACAGACACATCCTATGCAATAGCAACGTTGTATGCATTGATTATGGTCAAGCAAAACGTTTTTAAGGCACCCTTTATTTTGCGGCAGTGCATTATAAAAAATTAGAACTAAATGAAGGTTCTGGGCGTATAGTTATTTTCATAGAAAGCTACTATGAAACGAATAGTCGACATCTACCGTAAAGATCAACGAGATCAAGTGATTTGGACATACATCGTCAGTCTGGGAGGCGATGGATTTCATCCCAGTCTTGAAGACTTTAAACAAGAGGGATTAAGACTGGCTGTTTTAGATAAACGCGGTCCGGCAGATAGTCTTGATGCCCATGTCCATCTAGAAATCATTTAATACGACCATGGCCAACAGCGCACTACACGCTATTGCGATAGAGGAGCTGCGACACTCAAACCCTCTCTTTTATCAAGAATATTGCAAGTTGGTTGAAGGCTTAAGCAGCCAAATACGCGAGATTGCTAGTCAACATGCTGACACTATGGATTACACCAGCTTTACCGAGAGCTATGACAGAGCAAGCCGCGAACCCATATTACAAATTGTGATTGGCGCCAATAAAACTGAGCTTTATATCCACATTTACATTCATAAAGACAATTATTTTGTTGTTGGCAAGTCCGGAAGTGGTGAAATTGCCAAAAATGCACAAGAAGCTCTGGCTTTAGTGACTCAAAGAATGAAAGCATTAACCCAGTGAACATGCGGCAAGCAACTTCAAATCCCACCAATACCAAACCCTCCATCCAAAGCGGTGTGGTGTATGTCATTGATGATGACGAAGCCATGCGGGACTCATTAGCTTTTTTTCTAAAAGCTAATGGCTTTAGGGTCAGCCCTCATGAAAGTGCCGAAAGATTCTTGCAATCACTAGCCGCTAGTGATCAACAAACTTTGGGCTGTGCTTTAGTAGATATTCACCTTGGTGGCATGTCTGGAATCGAACTTCAAGAAACGCTTCTGAATATGGGTCTTAATATTCCCATCGCGTTTATTACTGGCCATGGGGAGATCACCACTGCGGTAAACGCGCTCAAAAAGGGGGCTTTTGACTTTATTCAAAAACCGATCAATGAAGAGATTCTTATTGGCTTAATCAATGAAATGCTATCAAAGGCTTATCTTAGTAAAGAACAATCTACGGAGCTCAAAGAGATCAAAGAGAGATTTAGACTTCTAACCCAAAGAGAAGTTGATGTGCTTGATCGCATTGTTGCTGGCAGGATTAATAAGGAAGTTGGCCTGGACTTAGGTATTTCAATTAAAACCGTAGAAGCGCATCGAGCGAACCTCATGGAAAAGCTCAAGGTAAATCGTGCAGCCAAGCTACTTCAGTTAACCTTGAGATATCGAGAGGCTAAAGCCAAAGGGCTTGTCTAATTGGAGCCGTTACTTAAAGTAACGCTCAAATAGGCATTCTCGATTCCAACATTTTTATCATTGCATAGACTGATTCATTCAATGGGGTAGGAATTTCATATTCCTTTCCAAGCTTAACAATATAGCCGTTGAGATAATCAATTTCGGATTTCTTTCCACGCCTTAAGTCCTGCGCAGTTGACGATATCTGAGTAGACATAGTTTTTGCTATAGCATCATTAGCCGCCATTGCTTCATGCCTCTCTATATGCAGTCCTTTTTGAGCGGCTATCTGTAAAAACTCCTCAGTAATCCCGTTAATTAATTTCACAATTTCAGGAACCTTTACCATTTCCCCGTATGCAATCTGACCAATTCCTGAAATGGCGTTGTAGGAGCAATTAACCAAAAACTTTAACCACATGTCCTTTAGTATTTGGGGCGCTATTTCACAAGGCACAGCTGCACTCTGAAAAAGTTCACAAACGCCAGCAAGATTCTTAGAATCCCTTAGGGACAACTCCCCCACAGTTCCCACCAATAACTCACCCCTGCCATGATGTTTCATCACCCTATCGCCCACCATTCCACAGGCCACATAAACGACAGCGGGATATACAGCATTGGAAATAATTTGTGAGGCTACATCTACATTAGCAACCCCGTTCTGCAAACTCAGTACAACTGTTTCTTTTGGAAGAATTGGCGCTAAGTCTTTGAGTGCTTTCTCGGTATCATGCGACTTGACGCAAAGCAAAATCAAATCAGCATCAGATAAAAGTGATATGTCATTACTCGCTTTGATGGGTATGGTCTCATTAAATGTTTGACACTCCATTGCTAACCCATGATCCTGTATTGCTAGAGCGCGATCCGATCTTCCGACTAGGGTAACGTCGTGATGGGCACGAGCCAACATGCCACCAAAAAAGCAGCCCACAGCCCCAGCACCCAATACATAAATCTTCTTGAAATTCTTCAATTTCTTATTGTTTAGTTATTTTTCTCTAAAAAATATCCGCTATCTAAGCGGATACAAGCCATAGCTAGTTATGGAGGAGACTTTTTTAATCCTACGCTCACTTTTTTATGTAAGCAAGTGTTACTTTAAGTAACACTCAAAAGACAAAACCCCCACCATTTCTGATGAGGGTTTTGTGCTACCTGAGACATACTTTACAGTTTATACCGGACACATACTTTACAGTTTTTGGCATAAGGAGGATCAACTTATGCCATGGAATGAAAGTACGAAGATGGATGAAAAGCTCAGATTTGTGTCTCGTTTTTTGGATGGAGAGAAGATTTCTAGGTTGTGCGAAGAATTTGGTATCTCCAGAGTGACCGGCCATAAGATTATTGATCGCTATAAAGAGTCTGGGTTAGAGGGTTTTAATGATCGTAGTCGTAAGCCCTTTAGGCAGGCCAATCGATTACCGTTTCAGGTTGAACAACTGATTGTTCATGTCAAAAAGGAGTTCCCCAACTGGGGAGCTCCAAAGATCCGAGAACGAATCCATACCCACTATCCAGAAATTGCTCTACCAGCCAAAAGCACGGTTCATGCTGTTCTTGATCGTCATGGTTTAGTGGTTAAGAAAAGACGCCGCCGATATCCTAAGTTAGAAGGTACGGCCCTGTCGGATAGCCGCTCACCCAATGCTTTATGGTGTACTGACTTCAAGGGAGAGTTCATGATGGGTAACAAGAACTATTGTTATCCCCTAACCGTCACTGATTACACCACGCGCTTCTTAATTTGCTGTGAGGGTTTAGAAAGCACCCGTGAAGCCCAAGCTTTTACGGTGTTTGAGCGACTCTTTAAAGAGTATGGTTTACCAAACAATATTCGCTCCGACAATGGCGTACCGTTTGCCAGTCCAAATGCCTTATACGGTTTGAGTAGCTTATCCGTTTGGTGGTTACGTTTAGGTATTGGCATTGAGCGCATCAAACCAGGCAACCCTCAACAAAATGGTCGGCATGAGCGCATGCACTTAACGCTTAAACAAGCCACCACAAAACCACCTGGGATGAACCTCTTACAACAACAAGACAAGTTTGAGGACTTCATCTATGAATATAACTTCGAGAGACCGCATCAAGCACTCGAGATGAAAAGACCAGGTGATTTATACACTCCTTCCAACCGAATATATGATGGCTTACCTGATGTTACCTACCCCTTCCATGACAGAACAATCACGGTAACTTCATGCGGAAGAATATGTTTAGGCAGTAAAAAAATCCACTTTAGTACGGTCTTTGCAGGACAAGACGTTGGCATCCGTCAGGTGGAAGACGATGTATGGCTCGTGAGTTTTATGGATTATGATTTAGCTTACTTTGATATGGAATCTCGAAAAGTTAGCGCTTTAGAGAACCCATTTGGTCCCAAAGTAATTGGAATGTGATTGGAAACTGTAAAGTATGTGCCCGGTACATTGTGTAAACAATGTGTCCGGGTCATACCTTTGCTTTACTGGTGGGCCCACCAGGACTTGAACCTGGGACCAAAGGATTCCGGTTTGTGTTAGTTTCCTAACTCCCTGGACTATGCCTTCATCATATCGATTGCTCGACTTAG
>Ga0233451_10000408_pt1 | contig 43732 bp, 42 predicted proteins | sample 011ome_29_FD_183052 | JGI IMG/M metagenome (GOLD analysis project Ga0233451, IMG submission 183052) | Coastal salt marsh microbial communities from the Groves Creek Marsh, Skidaway Island, Georgia - 011504CT (spades assembly) | ecosystem: Environmental > Aquatic > Marine > Intertidal zone >... | reverse complement strand
ACTGCACCGATGCCCACAGGCTGTTTGACGTTTCCCACATCGCCTGACCATCGGGCACATTCGCCGCGCAAACCCCAGATGAGCGCATGGGCAGATCATAAAAGCGCGCCAGTTGCCCCGTCATCTGCGTCGCACGCATGTATTCCGGTGTGCCAAAGGCGGGTGCGCCCGATTTCATATCAACATTTGATGTAAATGTTCCAATGGCACAGGCAACACCTGGATTGATCCACTGGGCCAATGCAACGGCGCTAAGCCCTTCGGCCAGTGATTGCGCAACGGCACCTGCCATGGTCACAGGCGCCATGGCCCCCGCCAGTGTAAAGGGCGTTACAATCAAACCCTGATTGCGCCGCGCAAGCCGCATCCAACCGTCCAACATGGGAATATCATGTTTCAAGGGCGATGTTGAATTGATGTTGGTATACATCTTGGGGCCTGCGTCGAATTCATCATGTGTAAAGCCCCCTGCGATCCGGACCATTTCCATGACATCTTCGACCCGCTCAGCGCCCAAGCTATAGGCATGAGGCACCTTATCTGTCAGGGTCAGTTTATCATACAACACATCCAAATGGCGCACGCTTGCATGCACATCGACGGGTTCAACCGGATAGCCACCTGCAAAATGAATACAGTTAAAATACTGCGTTAGCTTTAGGAAATTGGCGCACATTTCGCGGGTTCCGGGCACCTTGCGGCCTGTTTGTATATCCCAGTAATTGGGCGGCGAAGATACGTTGCCAAACAAAATATGATTGCCACCAATGGTGATTTTACGGTCAGGATTGCGGGGTGTGATATCGAATTGTGATGGCGCCTTGGCCACCATTTCCATCACAAAATCACGACCCATCCGCACGTTTTCGCCGTCAACGGTGCAGCCGGCCTGTTTCATAATATCACGCGCTTCGTGATTTAGAAATTCAATGCCGATGTTTTCCAAAATATCCATTGCGGCATTATGAACAGCCTGAACACCTTCGGGCGTTAGGGGTTCAATTGGACGATCGCGGTTCACTGGCAGGTGCCATGGCATCTGCTGGATCACAGCACCACCCCGGCGTGACGAATTTCCAGCGCGGCCACCACTGCGGCGTCTTTTGGATGTAGCTTGGGTCATCTGTGATCTCCTTATTGATCTGCACAACGTGTTTGCACAGGTTCAAAAAATCAGCACACGTGCCCGCGATCCTGTCGATTTCCGACGCAATCTGTCGGTTTTTGAAAGTTATCCTAGGAAATACCAAAATGTTGCGGAATTTCACCGATATGATCCAGAATCAAATCTGCATGCCCCGACAGGTCATCACGCGTGGCCATACCCGTTAGAACACCGATGCAATACATCCCTGCACGGCGCCCGGCGGTCAGATCATGCAAACTGTCACCCACCATGGCAACCCGCGCAGGGTCCAACCCCACATGTTTGGCAAAGGCCAAAAGCGGCCCTGGATCAGGTTTCGCACCAAAGCCACTGTCAAAGCCTGCAATAAAATCAAAACTGTCCACCGCGCCCACTTGGGACAAATGCACATGCGCACCCTGTTCGGTGTCATTTGTAACCACCCCAGTTTTCAGGCCTGCGGTGCGCAGAGTGGCCATCAGGTCCACCAATGTCACAACCTCGGACTGGGGTGCGCGAAAGGCGGCTTGGGTCAAAATATCGTCGATGTGGTCGAAATCTAAATGCGGCAGTTGGGCGGCGAATAACGCGCAGGCCTCGTGGTTGGTGCCTGCTATGACGGGGGATGTGGGGAAAAACCGCTGTTGGTCCAGATCAAATTCGATTGCATTCGCCAAACGGGCCATGACGGCTGCGTCATTGTTGCCAAGCTGACCCAAAACATCCATGGCCCACGCGTTCCATGCGATGTTGTAATCAAACAGCGTGCCATCTTTGTCGAATAAAAATCCCTGCAACTGCATCGCTATCCCCTGTTAAATCTGTGCGACCTTTGGTCAGGTCCAATGCATAGTCTGTCCACCGGGTAAAACGGCGCGTGCCTGCATGACGTGATCTGCAGGGGTGCCCATGTCTTGGGACAACTTTATCACCCAAGCGTCATCCATCAACACAAAATCCAAAACAGCGCCTAAAAACTCTGGGTTTGCGGCATTGTTTTTTAAATCATCAATACTGGCGCCGGTGGACCCCAAGAACACACCCACCATATCATCTTGGCCCATAATCCACGCCAAAGCGTTCAGGGCGAATGTCTCGGCGTTATCTTTTGTCATCATGTTCGTAACCTTTGGAAAGGATTTGTTAACGCAATTGAGTCAATTTTAGAAAAACTTGCAATATGTAAAGGCAATTTTATCGTGTCAGGTAAAGTTCTGTTGATCGGACCCGCAACGGACACCCGCACCACATTGGCCCAGCGCCTATGTGACGCGTTATTCGATGTCTGCGAACAGGGGTTCGATTACATGGGCGATCTGCATCTGTTCGATTGTGTCGTTGTGGTCGTTCAACGCATCGGCGACATTGATGTCCTAGGGGCCGATTTCAAAAACCCTGGGCTGCCCTGTTTGGCAGTGTTGGATCGTGGCTTTGATGGATCGCCCAGCGCAGTGTTGGGTACCTTGACACGGGATGTTCTGCCCAGCCCACTGTTGCAGACTGAATTTTTGGCCCGTGTGCGGGGCCTGATCCGACGCCACACAGCACACCGCGAATTGGACCGTCGCGCCAACCTCAATCGCGCAATCGGGTTTAACGATCCAGCCCAAGGGTTTGTGTCCCAATCCCCTGTCCACGTCGTAACATCGGGCGCAATTTTGCCCACATTTTTCAAATCAAATGGATTTCAAAACGGTAATTTCCGTTTTGTCCACCAAAGCCTAGATCAATTACGATCAAAACTGACACGTCAGCCCATATCCGTTGTTGTTTTATGCTATGATAAAAACAGCGCAACACTTATGACAAATTTGGTGCTGGATCTGCGGGCCCATCCCAATTCGCGCTATGCGGCGATTTTATGTTGGTGCGATTGCGACAGCCGCACCAATGCTGCGCAATTGTTGGACATGGGCGCCGATGATCTGTTTGATTGGGACAGTAAACCAGATGAAATTTTATACCGTATCGATCTGCACCATCAATCGCAAAAAATTAATGATGCCCTGCGCCAGTCGAACCAACTAGGGCTAAGTGCCGCGATCACCGATCCGCTCACAGGTCTGTTCAACCGCCGTTATGCCATGGGGCATTTGGATGACGTCTGTTCAATGGCCCAAAGCAAGGGATCCAGCGTTGCCGCACTGATGATAGACATCGATCATTTCAAGCAATTCAACGATTCGCATGGGCATTTTGTGGGCGATCAGGTGTTGGTCGCTGTGGCCAATACACTGCAATCAACCGTGCGTGCATCGGATATGGTCGCGCGCATCGGTGGCGAAGAATTCGTTGTGATATTGCCTGACCTTAAGGCGCGCGATGCGCAAAATTTGGCGCAACGTCTGTGTGATCGTGTGCGTAAAATTCCCATAGATGGCACAGCACGCGGCATCACGATTAGCATCGGCATCAGCCTGATGGACTATGGCGCGCCTATTTTCACCTATGGCACCACAGAACGCGATTTGCTGATTTGGGCCGATCGCGCGCTGTACCAAGCCAAAGACAACGGTCGCGACCAAGTATCATACTATCGCGCCTAAAAACGGTTTCGATATTTCACACCCCACGGATATGTTAGCCCTAACCGCGTCAAGGAAGCGCAGGCTTGGCACTTGCCAAACGGGCGCAAAACGCGCTTTAACAATATGCAATTGCATACAGAGGAGTTGAGCCATGGGATACCATGACATTTATAAGCGCTGGCAGGCTGATCCTGAGGGATACTGGATGGAGGCAGCTAAAGCCATTGATTGGGAACGTTTCCCATCCCGTGCCCTAAACGCCGACAACGCCCCACTTTATGAATGGTTTACCGATGGCATGGTAAATACCTGCTATAACGCGGTCGATCGCCATGTTGAAAACGGTCGCGCAGATCAAGTCGCCATTATTTATGACAGCCCCATCACAGGCCGCCAATCCAAAACCACCTATGCCGAATTACAGGCACAGGTCGCGCAATTGGCCGGCGCAATGGTCGCCAAAGGCATCACCAAAGGCGACCGTGTGATTGTTTATATGCCCATGATTTCCGAAGCCTTGGTCGCCATGCTGGCCTGCGCCCGTATTGGAGCCATTCATTCGGTTGTCTTTGGCGGGTTTGCGGCAAATGAACTGGCCGTGCGCATTGACGATGCACAGCCCAAAATGATTTTGGCGGCGTCTTGCGGATTGGAACCAAACCGCGTTGTTGCCTATAAACCGCTGATTGATGGTGCGATTGAACTGTCAGAACATAAACCTGAGTCTGTGTTCATTTTCCAACGCCCTGAATGTGTTGCCGATTTGATTGATGGGCGCGATTATGATTGGTACGATGTGCAACAGGGCGTCGCCCCTGCCGACTGCATCGCAGTCGAAGGCAATCACCCCGCCTATATCCTGTATACATCGGGCACAACTGGTGCGCCCAAGGGCGTTGTGCGTCCAACGGGTGGGCATTTGGTGGCCCTGAATTGGACGATGAAAAACATCTATAACGTCGATCCGGGTGATGTGTTCTGGGCCGCATCCGATGTGGGCTGGGTCGTAGGTCACAGCTATATCTGTTATGGCCCCTTGATCCACGGCAACACCACCATCGTTTTCGAAGGCAAACCCGTGGGCACCCCCGACGCAGGCACATTCTGGCGTGTGATCAGCGAACATAATGTGCGCAGCTTTTTCACCGCACCCACCGCGTTTCGCGCCATCAAACGCGAAGACCCCAAGGGCGAATACAAACAAAAATATGACATCAGTTGTCTAAACGCCCTGTATCTGGCCGGTGAACGCGCCGATCCCGATACCATCTATTGGGCGCAAAACCTGTTGGGCGTTCCTGTGATCGATCATTGGTGGCAAACCGAAACGGGATATTCCATCGCCGCAAACCCTGTGGGCATTGAACAACTGCCTATCAAAGTGGGATCGCCATCGGTCGCCATTCCGGGCTATGATATTCAGGTGTTGGACGAGGCAGGTAATCCCATGAAACCCGGCGAGCTGGGTGCGATTGCCGTCAAACTGCCCCTGCCCCCAGGAACATTACCCACCCTGTGGAATGCCGAAGAGCGGTTCAAAAAATCCTATCTAAATACATTCCCAGGCTACTATGAAACGGGCGATGCGGGCATGATCGACGAGGATGGATACCTATACATCATGGCGCGCACCGATGACGTGATCAACGTGGCAGGCCACCGCCTGTCCACCGGCGCGATGGAGGAGGTTTTGGCCAACCACCCCGATGTTGCAGAATGCGCCGTAATCGGTGCATCGGACGAATTAAAGGGGCAGTTGCCTATCGGATTTTTGTGTCTAACCACTGGCGTCAACCGCCCGCATGACGACATCGTCAAAGAATGCGTAAAAATGATGCGCGATCAAATCGGGCCCGTTGCGGCATTTAAGTTGGCCGTTGTGGTTAATCGTTTGCCCAAAACGCGGTCGGGGAAAATCCTGCGGGCCACCATGGTCAAAATTGCCGATTCCCAAGATTTCAAAATGCCGGCCACGATCGACGATCCTGTAATTTTGGATGAAATTCGCGAAGCGTTGCAAACCATTGGCTACGCCAAATAAACCACAAGGCCCCCGATTTCGGGGGCCTTTTTGTTATACGAATTGTTCTTCGATCAACCGTTCCTCAAGCCCATGTCCGGGATCAAACAGCAATGTATGTTGAATGTCGGGATTGGATTTAATTTCAACACTGACCACATTTCGAAACGACTGACTGTCCGCATCTGCCATTACGGGACGTTTGTCGGGATCGATCACGTCAAACACCACCCGCGCAGTTTTTGGCAACAATGCCCCGCGCCAGCGCCGTGGACGAAATGCATTTAGCGCGGTCAAGGCCAACACATCCGAACCAATCGGCAAAATAGGTCCATGCGCCGAATAATTATAGGCCGTCGATCCCGCGGGCGTCGCTAGCAAAACACCATCCGATACCAATTCATCCATACGCTCGCGCCCATCTACTGAAATCCGCAATTTTGCGGCCTGCGGACCTGCGCGCAGCAGTGATACCTCATTTATAGCAATTGCGCGATGGGTCTGGCCATCCATCGTCTGTGCCGACATGGACAGGGGATTGATCCGCGTCCGTTCCGCCCCCACCAAGCGATCAGGCAGATCGTCAACAGCATAGGCATTCATCAAAAATCCAACGGTCCCACGGTTCATGCCATAGACAGGGGTTGGAATATCTTGGGTCGCGTGCAGCGTTTGCAGCATGAACCCATCACCGCCCAAAGCCACGATTACATCCGCTTGGTCCACAGGGACATTCCCGTAACGGGTCGTCAAAACGTCCAACGCCTCTTGGGCCAAGGGCGCGTCACTGGCGACGAATCCAATTTTTAACGTCATATCCGCAGTTTCCCAAATAAATGCTTTGTTTCCAAAAGAACCATAAGTTTCACCAAAGTACCAGAGATGCCGCGCCTTTTCACCACATTGTCGCAATAAGACCTTTCCAGCCCGCAAAGTTTCCGATAGGAAATTGTCCAAACAACCCTCGGATATCGGAGCTATGAATGTCGAACGCATCCACAACTGATTTTTTCACACAAACACTTGCAGCGCGTGACCCAGAAATTGCCAAGGCAATGGACCAAGAATTGGGCCGTCAGCGCGATGAAATCGAATTGATTGCATCGGAAAACATCGTATCTGCCGCCGTGATGGAGGCCCAAGGCGGTGTTATGACCAACAAATATGCCGAAGGTTATCCAGGACGTCGCTACTATGGTGGGTGCCAATATGTGGATATCGCAGAAAACCTAGCCATCGAACGCGCGTGCAAACTGTTCAACTGTGGCTTTGCCAATGTGCAACCAAATTCTGGCAGCCAAGCAAACCAAGGCGTATTTCAGGCGCTGCTACAGCCAGGCGACACCATTTTGGGCATGTCGCTGGATGCCGGTGGCCACCTGACCCACGGTGCTGCACCAAACCAATCTGGCAAATGGTTCAACGCTGTTCAATACGGCGTGCGTCAGCAAGACAACCAAATCGATTACGACCAAATCGCCGCCATGGCCGCCGAACATCAGCCTAAAATGATTATTGCCGGCGGATCCGCCATTCCACGCAAGATTGATTTTGCCAAAATGCGCGAAATCGCGGATAGCGTTGGGGCCTATCTGTTGGTGGATATGGCACACTTTGCGGGCTTGGTCGCTGCGGGTGAGTATCCCTCACCCTTCCCACATGCGCATGTGGCAACGACAACAACCCACAAAACCCTGCGTGGCCCACGCGGCGGTATGATCCTGACCAACGACGAAGCGATTGCAAAAAAATGCAACTCGGCCATTTTCCCAGGGATCCAGGGCGGCCCATTGATGCATGTCATCGCCGCCAAAGCGGTCGCCTTTGGCGAAGCGCTGCAGCCATCGTTCAAAGACTACATGAAACAGGTCATCGCAAACGCACAGGCCCTGTCCGACGAACTGATCAAGGGCGGCTTGGACACCGTCACACACGGCACAGATACGCACCTGTTGCTGGTTGACCTACGCCCCAAAGGCGTCAAAGGCAACGCAACCGAGAAAGCCTTGGGCCGCGCGCATATCACATGTAACAAAAACGGCGTTCCCTTTGACCCTGAAAAACCAACCATCACCTCGGGCATCCGTCTGGGATCACCAGCGGGCACAACCCGCGGCTTTGGTCAGGACGAATTCCGTCAAATTGGTCGCTGGATCATCGAAGTGGTCGACGGTTTGGCCGCCAACGGCGAGGATGGCAACGCCGAAGTCGAAGCCAAAGTCAAAGCAGAAGTGGCCAACCTCTGCGCACGCTTCCCCATCTATCCTAACCTATAATTTTCAATCAGGCCCGCGTTTCGCGGGCCTTTTCATTATGAACACAAGATATTTAGAAAAATCATTGGGCGACCACCTGCGCCGCCACTTTCCACATCACATCTCAGCCTTTGCTCTCTTTGTTGCGAAACTCGGCTGGGCCGCACTCTTTGGCGGTTTGCTCTTGATGGGCATCCTCATAACCAAGGCAGTTTGGCCCCTTGATGCCAGTTTGGCCCGCTATGATGCCCTGACCATTTATGCCATTACGCTTCAAATCCTTATGATCACCCTGCGGATCGAAACATGGTCTGAAATGCGTGTCATTTTGCTATTTCATCTGACCGGCACACTTATGGAGCGGTTCAAAACCAACATGGGCAGCTGGACCTATCCCGAACCCAGCCTGCTGCGCATTGACCAAGTGCCGCTCTTTTCCGGCTTCATGTATGCCGCCGTTGGCAGTTTTATGACGCGCGCCATCCGCGTCTTTGATATGTCCTTTACCCCCTTCCCACCAATCGGCTGGCTCTATGGCCTAGGCCTCCTAATCTATATAAATTTCTTCGCCCACCATTATATTGTCGACCTACGCTACGCACTCTTTACGGCCAGCGTCCTCATCTTTTGGCGCACCCGCATTTATTTTCGCATTGAAACGGGGTGGTATTGGATGCCACTGCCCATTGCCGCCATATTATCTAGCTTCTTTCTGTGGGTTGCCGAAAACATAGGCACACTCACCCAAACATGGTCCTATGCGGGCCAATCCGATTGGGACCTGGTCTCCTTATCCAAAATGGGCTCTTGGTATCTCCTGCTCTACATCAGCTTCGCCTCTGTCCTTTTGGTCAACCGCGACGCTATCAATAAAAAAGGCCCCTAGGGGCCCCTTCATTTTTTGTCTGTAAATATCCCGGGGGTGTGGGGGCAGCGCCCCCACCGATCTACTTAACCGTGATACGCCCATCCTTATAGGGGGTATAAGGGCCAGTTTTCACCATATACTCCGCCGTGACATCCGCCAAATCAGGGCCAAAGTCATAGACATTTTCCGCATTCACAAACATCTTATAACCATCACCACCATTGCGGACATAATTGTTGGATACCACGCCATAGGTCTTGGCCAAATCAATGGGCGCCCCACCAACCCTTACGTCAGAAATGCGTGCGCCAGCTGCCGCAGCTGGATCCACGGTGAATGTCATTCCCGCAACTTGAGGGAAGCGGCCAGCACCTTCTTCCATCTGGCTCACACCATTTTCCAAGGCATCCACGACAGTTTGACCCGACACATAGAATGTCGACAACGTGTTTTGGAATGGTAATACGGTCAATACTTCGCCCATTGTGACCGGACCTGCATCAATCGATGCGCGAATACCTCCACCGTTTTGAATGGCAATTTCGATGCCTTGGTCGCGCACTCGGTCCAGCATAGCATCAGCGATCAGATTGCCCATCGCGCATTCCATGGCGCGACATTCTTCCCGCACGCCGACAATTTCCGCGGCCGTTTGCGCGACGACACGATTGCGAATTTCGTCCAATGGCTTGGCGGCCTCTGCAATGCGGGCCACGGTTTCAATGTCCTCTTCGATGCTGGCATCCATTAACAACGGCTCGCCCGTGGCGGAAATGATGTCACCGGCATCATTGAACAAAACGTTCAATTCGCCCAAAAACTTGGAATAAGCATAGGCCGATACAATCGCCGTATTACCGACCATCGTCGGATATGGCCCCTCGGCACGATCAGATGTGTTGGACAAAAATGTGTTTGAATGCCCACCCACAATCACATCAACACCCGTTGTTTCGGCCGCCACGCGTTTATCAACGCTATAGCCCGAATGCGACAAAACGATGATTTTATTGACCCCAGCGGCAGTCAGTTTATCAACCTCGCCCTGGACCGCGCCCACAGGATCGGTAAAGATAACATTCGGACCGGGGCTAGCCAATTCGTCCGTATCATGGGGTGTCAAACCGATCAGGCCCAGTTTTTCACCATTGCGTTCAATGATCGTCGATTTCAGCAATTTGTCTGCCAACATCGCCTCGGCACTAAAATCGGCATTTGACATCAGAACGGGGAAATTCACGGCATCCATAAATCCGCGCAACACCTCGGGGCCGTCATCGAATTCGTGGTTGCCCACGGTCATCGCGTCATAGCCCATTTTATTCATCATCTCGGCGGCCAGTTTCCCTTTGTAATAGGTATAAAACAGCGTACCTTGGAATTGGTCTCCACCATCAACCAGAATCGAATTATCCGACCGCGCGCGGGCGGCATTTACCGCGCTGACCAAACGTGCTGACCCGCCGAAACATTTGCCCTCGGCGTTATCCTCGGTTGAACAGCCGCTGTCATATTTAGAAATGGGTTCAAAGCGTGCATGAAAATCATTGGTATGCAAAATCGTTAACGAATAATCCGCCCAAGCGGTTCCCGCGGCCAATGCAGCCACAGTTGCTGTCGTCAAAAGTGTTTTCATTGTTTTTACCTCTCGTTGGATGCAGGCATAGCATATTAAAACATCGCTCTTGTCAAAATGTATTCTACATCCGCGCAGCCACGTCATGGCACTTGACCAGCGTGCCAACCTTTGTCATGACGCATCTATGCTGATCTATAAAATATTCCGCCCCGCTGAATGGCAAACCCTGCAAAATGATGGCACGACCCAAGGCGCGCCAATCGACATTGCAGATGGCTATATTCATTTTTCCACTTCTGAACAGGTTCGTGAAACCGCTGAAAAACATTTCGCAAATGCGGGTGATTTGGTTTTATTAACATGTGACACGAACACATTGGGCGAACAACTGATCTGGGAACCATCGCGCGGTGGTGCGTTATTCCCGCATCTATACCGCGCATTAACCTTGGATGATGTGCAATCGCATGATGCCCTGCCCCAAGGGGCAAAGGGCCATATTTTCCCCAAGGACATGCCATGAAACTGATAGAAAAGGTTGGATTAAAGGCGCTTTATGCGTTTGACCCCGAAACAGCGCATAGCATGGCCATACGGGCCCTGAAAATGGGGGTCACACCTAAAATGGCGCCCATAACATCCGCCCGATTGCGGACACATGTGGCCGGCCTAGACATGCCCAACCCTGTCGGATTGGCCGCAGGCTTTGACAAAAATGCCGAGGTCTGCGACGCATTGGGTCAAAGCGGTTTTGGATTTATCGAGGTGGGTGCTGCCACCCCCCGACCCCAACCTGGCAACCCACGCCCACGCCTGTTTCGTCTGACCCAAGATCAGGCATCGATCAATCGATTTGGATTTAACAACCAAGGGATGGACGTTATCGCAAATCGCCTTGCAGCGCGTCGCGGATCTGGGATTGTTGGTCTTAACCTTGGTGCAAACAAAGACAGCGCAGACCGCGCAGCCGATTTTGCCACTGTGCTAAAACATTGCGGCGCGCATCTTGATTTTGCTACCGTCAATGTATCAAGCCCCAACACTGAAAAACTGCGGGATTTACAGGGCAAAGACGCACTGACCGCTTTGTTGTCAGGGGTCTTAGATGCCAATGCCAAGCTAGATCGGCCAGTTCCGATTTTCCTAAAAATTGCACCAGATTTGGACCTGAGCGAAGTCGAAGACATTGCACAGGTTGCCCGTTCCACAGGAATAAATGGGGTGATCGCAACCAATACCACATTGTCACGCGACGGCCTGACATCGCCCCACCGCGACCAAGCTGGCGGATTGGCGGGGCAACCATTGTTTGAAAAATCAACGCGGGTCTTGGCGCATTTATCCCAAATGCTGGATGGTGCAGTGCCAATCATCGGTGTTGGCGGCGTTGGGTCCGCGCAGCAGGCCTATGATAAAATACGGGCAGGCGCCAGTGCAGTGCAGCTGTACACAGCCTTGGTCTATGGTGGGTTATCTTTGGTTGGTGAAATTGCGCAGGGCTTGGATACATTGCTGGAACGCGACGGATTTGCGAATGTGGCCGATGCTGTTGGCACAGATCGGGATCGCTGGCTATGACAACGATTTGGCATAACCCACGCTGTTCGAAATCGCGCCAAACGCTGACACTGTTGCAAGACCGCGGCATCGATGTGGTTGTGGTTGATTATCAAAAAACACCCCCCAGCACTGACCAATTGCGCGATGTGATTGCCGCGCTTGGCGTCAATCCGCACGATATCATTCGCCACAAAGAAACCATTTATCGCGATTTGGGGCTATCACCCGACACACCACACGGTGAACTGATCGCGGCCATGGCCGCCCATCCTAAACTGATTGAACGCCCAATTGTGATACACAACAATCGCGCGGCAATTGGCCGACCACCGGAAACGGTACTGGGATTATTTTAACCGACGCTGCGTTCCAAACTAGGATAGCGCGTGGCCAGTGTCAGGCCACGCGCCGCGAATGAAATCAGCATGCTTAGCCACAACCCCTGATTTCCAAACATTGGCACCAAAACCACCACAGCCCCCAAATAAACCACAAGGCTAATTGCCATCATATTGCGCATATCGCGAGCCCGCGATGCCCCAATAAAAACACCATCCAGCATCCAAGGCAGAACACCAAATATCGGTGACAATACCATATAAACCAGATAGCTTCGCGCCGTTTGCTGCACGCCGTCATCCGTGCTCATAACCGAGATAATCCATGGGCCCATGACCCAAAACGTGATCGCCAAAACCACGCCCAATGCGACGGCCCAAAGGCTTGCTAAGAAAATACTTTGACGCAATGCCGATTTGTCGCGGCGCCCAACTGCTTGGCCCACCAAGCTTTCGGCGGCAAAGGCAAATCCATCCATGCCATAGGCGGTGATGTGCAAAAATTGCAATAAAACTTGGTTGGCGGCCAATGTTGTATCATCAAAATCAGACCCAATCATTAGGAACGACACGAAAATAACCTGCAACATCAATGATCGTAGCAGAATATCGCGGTTTACCAACACCATGTGTTTCCACCGGGCACGATCCCACAACACGGCATCAAATGCCACCGATCTGATAAACGCGGCGCGACAAAAATAGAGCGCCAATGCCGCACCGATTGCCTCGGCGATGAGTGTTGCGTAAGCAACGCCAGCGACACCATAATCCAGCCCCAAAACGAACCACAAATCCAACACTACATTCACACCGTTCATGATAAATTGGATTATAAAAACAGCGTGCGTGCGTTCTTGGGCAATCAGCCAGCCAGATGCGCCATAAATCGCGATCGCCAAAGGTGCCGAATAAATCCGAATTTCCATATATTCACGCGCCAGTGTTTCCACCTGGTTCGATGCGGGCGACACCATAAAGGCGACATCAAAGATAACGTGCTGCAATATGATCAATGCAACGCCACCGCCAATCGCCACAATCAGCGCGCGCATGAACAGTGCCGATAATTCAGAATGGTCACCTGCCCCATATGCTTGGGCAGCCAAACCGGTGGTTCCCATACGCAAGAACCCAAAAATCCAGTAAATTGATCCGATGATGACCGCACCGATACCAACAGCACCAATTGCCGCCGGATCGCCCAGCTGACCGATCACGCCAGTATCAACAGCCCCCAAAATCGGTACAGTCACATTGGACAATACGATAGGGACGGCGATTGATAACAGCCGGCGATGTGAAATCTGTGACAAAGGTCTGGCTAGCCTTGTGTTGGGGATGTGACATCGGGCATCACGTAATGACCAGATGCTTGGGCAAACAAACGACTGCGATTGTCTTGCCAGGCCTCGACTGAAACGGACGCATATCGCCGTCCAGATCGATTAATACGCGCACGCGCATATGCATCACGTGGCAGGCCTGAGCGTAAATAATCCACGGTAAAATCAATCGTTTTGGGCAATTGCAAATTTTGGCCCAACTGAATTTGGTCGGGTTCAATCAGACCCGTTTCAATCGAATTCCAGACTGTGGCCCATGTTAATTCAATCACTGACGTTATTTCCAAAAAGGCCGCCGTTGCACCACCATGCAATGCCGGCAGCATTGGATTGCCAATCAAATCATCCCGAAACGGCATGATCGCAGTCAATTCATCACCCCGACGTTCGAATTGGATACCCAAATACTGAATATACGGAACCGACGACACCAGCGCGGCCAATGCAGCATCGCGGCGTTGTTTGACAACTTGGACAGGTTCAGGTTGTTGTCGCATTATTTACCCCCGCCATTCACAAATGTCCCTGATGCCATAGCGACTGGTTTGTCCGTCCGCATATCCGTCGCAACGGCACGAACAAATGCCACTGTTCGGGTAATGTTATAGCATGTGGCCGTCGCGGTGATTGTCTGATCAGGGCTAGCAGGCCGCATATAATCCACGCGCAAATCAATTGTCGCGGTCGACCCTTGGCATTGTGGATGCGACATCACAGCCGCACCACAACAGGTATCCAGCAAGGCAAACACAGCCCCACCATGGATAACCCGCGTCGCAGGATCGCCGATAAATTTTTCATCATAGGGCATTTGCATTTGCACTTCGCCTTCGGCGGCTGACACGATTTGCATTCCCAACGCATTCGAATGGGGAATGGCACGGATAAATTGCTGAGCGACTTCAACGGTTGTGGCTGGCATGGCGGCACTCCTTTAAGGGTTTGTGCGAATTATTTTGTAAAATGACAACCCCCATGGTTGCTCTTGCTCTGCGTTCGCCCTAGCTTTCAAATAAGAACGGAGGCCATAATGCAGGAACTTAAGCTAAGTTTCAAAGAAATGTGCGCAAAATTCGATGTGACGCCGCGAACATTGCGATATTATGAGTACATCGAATTATTACAACCCGAACGTCAAGGGCGATCGCGTTATTACGGCCCACGCGAATGCGCACGTATGACACTGATCTTGCGTGGCCGAAAATTTGGCTTTCAACTCGAAGAGTTACGCCAATGGTTGCTGATGTATGACAGCGAAGGCACGCAAACACAGATGCAAGTTTTCGTCGATATGGCTGACGCAAAATTGACAGAACTTGAAGATCAGCAAAAACAGTTGGCGCAAACCATTGAAGATTTGCGTGTGCTGCGCAAACAAACCCAAGATTTGATTGGCTCAAATTAATTGACGTAACGTTTCAATTACGTCAACGTAAACCTTTGTTAAACTGGCAACACGAGTACACATACCGAGTCGCCAAAACTCAGAGGTGAACATGACCGAGGAATTAATGACAATCCGCCAGATGTGCGAGGCGTTCGACGTTACAGCGCGCACACTGCGGTTTTATGAATCGAAAGAACTATTGGCCCCAATGCGCCAAGGCCAGAAACGATTGTTCACAAAGAAAGATCGCGCACGTTTGACATTGATCATGCGTGGCAAAAAATTCGGTTTTTCCCTAGAGGAAATTCGGCAGCTGCTGGAAATGTATCATATGCAAGACCAGCAAGAAACACAGCTTAAGACCACATATGAATTGGCACAAAAACGTTTGGCACAATTGGTCAAACAACGCGAAGACCTGGATCAAGTTATCAAAGATTTGCAGGATCAAATCGCTTGGGGTTTTGAATTTATGCGATCAAAAAACATTTCAATCACACAATCAGACGAATAGGAAACAAAATGCCAGCCTACACCGCACCTGTCCGCGACATGCAATTTCTGCTAAATGATGTTATGAACGTCCAGTCTGCCAATATTCCTGGCTATGACGAATTAGATCCTGATTTTTTGACCGCGATATTGAACGAATGCGGAAAAATCAATACAGACGTTTTGGCCCCCCTAAATGCCATTGGCGATACCCAGGGATGTACGCTGGAAAATGGTGTGGTCCGCACGCCTGACGGATTCAAAGACGCATTCGAACAGGTCAAAGAGGGCGGCTGGACCGGCATCGACTGTGACCCCGAATTTGGGGGCCAAGGGCTGCCATATTTGATTGGAACGGCTGTTGGTGAAATGTTTGCATCCTCCAACATGGCCTTTGGCATGTATCAGGGTTTGACGCATGGCGCCTATTCCGCGATCCATGCCCATGGCAGCCAAGAGCAAAAGGAAACCTATCTGCCAAATATGGTCAGCTGCGACTGGACTGGCACCATGAACCTGACAGAACCGCACTGTGGAACCGATCTGGGATTGATGCGGACCAAGGCAGAACCGCAAGCAGATGGCACATTCAAAATCACAGGCCAGAAAATCTTTATCTCGGCCGGTGAACACGACATGTCAGATAATATCATTCATCTGGTTTTGGCCAAAATTCCGGGTGGCCCTGCGGGTGTCAAAGGGATTTCGCTGTTTATCGTTCCAAAATTCTTGGTCAATCCCGATGGATCATTGGGCGAACGCAACACCCTATCCGTCGGCAAGATCGAAGAGAAAATGGGCATCCACGGAAATGCCACCTGCGTCATGAATTATGACGGTGCAACCGGATATTTGCTGGGCCAAGAACACAAAGGCATGCGTGCCATGTTCACCATGATGAACGAAGCCCGCCTTGGCGTTGGCCTGCAAGGTCTGGCCCAAGCCGAAATCGCCTATCAAAACGCACTGGCCTATGCCAAAGATCGCCTGCAAGGCCGCGATGTGACCGGCGTAAAAAACCCTGACGGGCCCGCCGATCCCCTGATCGTACACCCTGATATTCGCCGCAACCTGATGGACCAAAAAAGTTTTGTCGAAGCAGGCCGCGCATTAATTTTCTGGGCAGCCCAGCTGATTGACCAACATCACCGCAACACAGATGCCCAAGCCGATGGTTTGGTCAGCCTGCTGATCCCCGTGATCAAGGGGTTCCTAACCGACCGCGGCTTTGACATGACAGTTCAGGCCCAGCAAATCTATGGCGGCCACGGCTATATCGAAGAATGGGGCATGTCGCAATTTGCCCGTGATGCCCGCATCGCTATGATTTACGAAGGCGCAAACGGTGTCCAAGCGCTGGATTTGGTGGGTCGCAAATTAGCGACTGACGGCGGCAAGCATGTCATGGCATTTTTCGAAATCGTTAAATCATTCATCGCCGAAAACAAAGATATGGACGAAGAATTTCAAGCACAGTTCTTGGCACCCCTCAAACAGGCATCCAAAGATTTACAAGCCGCAACCATGTATTTCATGGAAGCTGGCATGAAAAATCCAAACGACGCCTTGGCAGGGTCTTATGATTATATGCACCTGTTTGGGCACACCGCGCTGGGTTTTATGTGGGCACGCATGGCCAAGGTCGCCAAGACTGCATTGCAAAATGGAACTGATGACGCAGCGTTCTACGAGACAAAAGTAACAACAGGGCATTACTATATGGCCAAGCAACTGCCATCGACGGGGGCGCTTTTGGCTAAAATTACAGCCGGTTCATCCCCTGTCATGACACTAAGTGCAGATCAGTTTTAAAACAGGAGGCTATGATGTTTACGACCCGATCAACTTGGATGACAGACGACCACGTGATGCTGCGCGACATGACCGCCAAATTCATCATGGACGAATGGTCCCCCCATTTTGATCGCTGGCGCAAACAAGGTGAAATGGATCGATCCACTTGGCAGCAGGCCGGTGAACTGGGCCTGCTGTGTCCCTCAATCCCAGAAGAGTTCGGCGGCGCAGGCGGTGATTTTGGTCACGAAGCTGTTATTCTGACCGAAGGCAGCCGCGCAAATCTGGCCAGCTGGGGTCACGGCATCCATTCCGGCATCGTGGCGCATTATGTCCTGAACTATGGAACCGATGATCAAAAACAACGCTGGCTGCCAAAATTGGTGTCCGGCGAATTGGTCGGCGCACTGGCCATGACCGAACCCTCAACAGGATCAGACGTACAATCCATCAAAACTCGCGCCATCCGCGAAGGAAATTCGTATCGCTTGAGCGGCCAGAAAACCTTTATCACCAACGGGCAACACGCCAACCTGATCATCGTTGCCGCCAAAACCGACCCCGCCCAAGGCTCCAAGGGTGTCTCACTCGTGGTGCTAGAAACCGACGGAGCCCAGGGTTTTACACGCGGCCGTAACCTAGATAAAATCGGACTAAAGGCAGCAGATACCTCGGAATTGTTTTTCGACAATATCGAAATTGCACCAGAAAATATCCTAGGAGGAGAAGAAGGCCGCGGATTTTATCAATTGATGCAACAATTGCCCCAAGAACGTCTGATCATCGCCTGCGGTGCTGTCGGCGCTATGGAAGGCGCAGTTGAACGCACCATAACCTACTGTAATGAACGCGAGGCCTTCGGCGGCACCTTGATGCAATTCCAAAATACGCGCTTTAAATTGGCCGAAGTACTAACCAAAACCAAAGTCGCACGCGCATTCATGGATGAATGCATCGCCGAACACCTACAAGGCAAACTAAGCGTGGAAAAAGCGGCAATGGCAAAATATTGGACGACCGACACCCAGGGCGAAGTTTTAGATGAATGCCTACAGCTGCACGGTGGCTATGGATTTATGCAAGAATACGCCGTTGCAGAAATGTGGACCGATGCACGTGTTCAACGGATTTATGGGGGAACAAACGAAATAATGAAGGAACTTATTGCGCGGCCATTAACCCAAAACTAATGGGGTGATTTTTGAAAACGTAGAAGCCTCCGGCGGGAGTATTTTAACAAAAATGAAAGATGCGTCCCCAAAAAGATTGGTACACTCTTAATGGGGACGGCTTTCACTTTTGGCGGTCATCGGCTCTCCAGCCTGTACCGCAAAATAAGTGGTGACCCAAAAGAGTTAAAAGAGCGTTAATGGTTTTCATTTTTGTACAAATACTCATTTGCAGCGTCGCAATCATTGAAAGGGTCGAAAAATAAAATGACATATAAACTGCATTGTTTTGGCGAAAGTGGCCATTCCTATAAAGTTGCACTTGCGCTTTCGCTCTCCGGGGTCGAATGGCAGGCGAAAAAGGTTGATTTTTTCGGTGGCGAAACACGCAGTCCGACCTATCGCACTGAAGTAAACGAAATGGGTGAGGCTCCGGTTTTTGAGCACGGGGATATTAAACTCACGCAGTCTGGGGTTATTTTGGATTACCTGTCAGAACAAACTGGGAAATTTGGGGGTAACACATCACAAGAACGGCGTGACATTTTACGTTGGGTTTTGTGGGATAATCACAAGCTAAGTTCGCTGGCCGGCATGACGCGTTTTTTGATGAATTTCGTTCCGAAAGAAAAGCAGCCAACAGAGACAATTTCATTTTTACAAGGCCGCCTAAACGCCAGTTACCAAGTGTTGGAGGCCCACCTGGACAGTCGTGAATGGATATCCTGTGGACGGTTAACAAACGCGGATTTCAGCTGCTGTGGATATTTATACTACCCTGAACCGTTTGGGTTTAATCGTGCGGATTGGCCAAATATTGATGCGTGGTTGACGCGTTTATCACAACAAGACGGGTGGAAATCACCCTATGACCTAATGCCCGGAAATCCTTCTGAGCGTGAATTATAAAAGGAGAAGACATGAAAGACGTCTTTATCTATGACGCGGTGCGGACCCCACGAGGGAAAGGTCGCAAAGATGGATCATTACACGAAGTGACCGCAGTGCGTTTATCAACAACTGTATTAAATGCCCTTAAGGACAGAAACGCCCTAGAAGGCCACGCGGTTGAGGATGTAATCTGGGGCAATGTCACCCAGGTGGGCGAACAGGGTGCGTGTTTGGCCCGGACGGCTGTTTTGGCATCAGATTTGGATGAGGCCATCCCAGGCCTGTCGATCAACCGGTTTTGTGCCTCAGGGCTTGAGGCGGTAAATGTCGCGGCCAACCAAATCGCCGGCGGCGCAGGATCGGGATACATCGCAGGTGGTGTTGAAAGCATGAGCCGCGTTCCCATGATGTCGGATGGTGGCGCAATTGCGGTTGATCCATCTGTGGCGATGGACAATTATTTCGTCCCGCAAGGCATTGGCGCGGATATTATTGCCACCGAATATGGCTTTAGCCGTGATATGGCCGACGAAATGGCGGTTGAAAGCCAACGGCGCGCCAAGGCGGCGTGGGATGACAATCGGTTTGCGAAATCAATTGTTCCTGTGCGTGATGTCAACGGATTGACCATATTGGATTATGACGAATTCATGCGTCCAACAACGGACATGCAATCGCTGGGTGCGCTAAAGCCGTCGTTTAAGGATCAGGGCGAAGTCATGCCCGGATTTGATGCAATTGCGCTGATGAAGTATCCCCATTTGGAACGCATCAATCATATTCACCATGCGGGTAACAGTTCTGGCATCGTGGATGGCGCGGCGGCCGTTTTGTTGGGTGACAAGGAATTCGGCGAACGTTGGGGGTTAAAACCACGCGCGCGCATTCGTGCGACCGCCAAAATCGGGACAGACCCCACCATCATGTTAACGGGCCCTGTTCCAGTGACGCAAAAAATCCTGCGCGACAGTGGGTTAAGCATTGGCGACATTGATTTGTTCGAGGTGAATGAGGCCTTTGCATCCGTGGTTATGCGGTTTGAACAGGCGTTTAACGTTGATCATGATCGTGTGAACGTAAATGGAGGATCCATTGCGATGGGCCACCCCTTGGGGGCCACGGGTGCCATGATTTTGGGCACGCTGCTGGATGAATTGGAACGCAGCGATCGTGAATTGGGATTGACCACATTGTGTATCGGGTCAGGCATGGGTGCCGCAACGATCATTGAACGGGTGTAAGGGGGCAAAAATGGCTGATTTCACAATGAACATTGATGCCGATGGCATCGCGATTATCACTTGGGATTGTCCCGAAAAATCCATGAATGTGCTGAACAATGCGGCGATTGCCGCACTGGATGGCATGATTGATCAGGTCATTGCAGATGATGCGATCAAGGGCGCGATTATCACCAGTGCCAAGCCTGATTTTGCGGCTGGAATGGATTTGAACATTCTGGCAGACATGCGCAACAATGCGGGTGACAACCCTGCCCAAGGGTTGTTTGACGGTATCATGCAAATGCACGCGTTTTTGCGCAAAATTGAACGTGCGGGCATGGACCCAAAAACGAACAAGGGCGGCAAACCGATTGCTTCGGTCCTGCCAGGGACAGCCTTGGGCATCGGGTTGGAATTGCCGCTTTCCACACATCGCATTTTCGCCGCCGACAACCCCAAGGCCAAAATCGGCCTGCCTGAAATTATGGTGGGCATTTTCCCTGGCGCAGGGGGTACAACCCGTTTGGTGCGCAAACTGGGCGCGATGGGCGCATCGCAATACCTGCTAGAGGGGAAAACAGTATCGCCCAAGGCCGCCAAAGCCGCAGGTCTGATTGACGAAGTCAGCGACGATCCGATGGCCGCTGCGCGCGACTGGGTGCTGAATGCCACGGATTCTGATATTGTCAAACCATGGGATGCCAAGGGCTATAAAATGCCCGGCGGCACGCCTTATCATCCCGCTGGGTTTATGACCTTTGTTGGGGCATCGGCAATGGTTAATGGCAAAACCAAGGGCGCCTTTCCCGCGGCCAAAGCATTGCTAAGCGCGGTGTATGAGGGCGCGCAGGTGCCATTTGACACGGCGTTAAAGGTCGAAGCACGCTGGTTTACCAATGTCTTAATGAACCCGTCTAGCAGCGCCATGATCCGCAGCCTGTTCATCAACAAAGGCGCGCTGGAAAAAGGCGCCGTGCGCCCCGCAGGTATCCCAGATCAGCGCGTGACCAAGGTTGGCGTTTTGGGCGCGGGCATGATGGGGGCCGGCATTGCGCTGGTGTCTGCACAGGCTGGCATCGATGTTGTGTTGATCGACCAAACCCAAGAGGCCGCAGACCGCGGCAAAGCCTATAGCGAAACCTATATGGACAAGGGCATCAAGCGCGGCAAAGCAACGCCCGAGAAAAAGGATGCCCTGCTGGCACGGATCAACGCCACCACCGACCTAAATGCACTGTCCGATGTTGATTTGATTATCGAAGCCGTGTTCGAAGACCCCGCCATCAAAGCAGACATCACCGCCAAAGTCGAAGCGGTCGTTTCGCAAGACTGCATTTTTGCGTCAAACACATCGACCCTGCCGATCAGTGAATTGGCCAAAGCGTCCAAGCGTCCTGATCAATTCATTGGCATCCATTTTTTCAGCCCCGTTGAAAAAATGTTACTGGTCGAAATTATCAAGGGTCGTGAAACGGGCGATCGCGCCGTGGCCAAGGCATTGGATTATGTCCGCCAAATTCGCAAAACCCCGATTGTGGTCAATGATGCGCGGTTTTTCTATGCCAATCGCTGCATCATCCCCTATATCAACGAAGGCATTCGTATGATCGGCGAAGGCGTGGCCCCTGCCCTGATCGACAATGCCGCACGGATGATGGGTTTCCCAGTTGGACCCATCCAACTGGTGGATGAAACATCCATCGACTTGGGCGCCAAAATCGCCCGTGCGACCAAGGCGGCCATGGGCGATGCCTATCCCGATGGTGCTGTCGATGACATCATTTTCTGGATGGAGGAACAGGGCCGTTTGGGCCGCAAAGCCAAGGCAGGGTTTTTCGCCTATGACGACGCGGGCAAACGTTTGGGATATTGGGATGGCTTGGCCACACAATACCCACGATTGGAACAGCAACCCGATGTTATCGAGGTGCAGCATCGTTTGATGTTTGTCCAAACCCTAGAGGCCGTGCGCGCCTTAGAAGAAGGCGTGTTAATGGACATCCGCGAAGGCGATGTGGGCGCGATCCTTGGCTGGGGCTTTGCCCCTTGGACCGGCGGACCGCTGAGCTGGTTTGATATCCTTGGATCAGAATATGCGGCTGAACGCTGTGATCAGTTACAGGCCGCCTATGGTGACCGCTTTGCCTGCCCAGATTTACTGCGCGACATGGCTGACAAGGGTCAGTCATTCTATGGCCGCTTTGGGACATCTGACCAAGCTGCTTAATCGCTATGGACCCCGCCGCTGCGATAGGCGGCGGGCGTCATTCCATGAATGCGCTGAAATTCACGGTAAAAATTTGACCGTGTCAGAAACCCGCTTGCATCAGCAATCTTTGTGACGCTATCCCCTGTGGTTGCCAATAAATTGGCTGCGTGGGCTATGCGAAATTCATTAATATACTGCGACACATTCACCCCGCGCGATTGATTAACCGCGGCGGAAATTTTGCGTGCTGGCAAATGAACGCGCTTTGCCAGCCTATCCAGCGTCAAATTCGGATCGGTAAAAATCATCGTATCACGCAGGTGTTGCGCCACAAGGGTTTCGATCTTGTCAGCTTCGCCAAATTGAACCGTTGGATTGGACATTTGCGATACGGGTTTACGAAGGACGGCCCAAAGCCCCAAAATCAATCCCGCGCAAACCAACACGGCCCCCGCCGCAATCATGTTTTCGGCCAAACCAACGCGCCCCAGCGCAAAGGCCATAGCGATCGCGCCATCCATGACTGAGGCAAGGATCAAGACCCCCGCACATCCCAGCATCCAATTGCGTAGAATATCCACCTGCCCCAATCGGGCATTAACCAAGGCGTCCGGCCCTTTGCGCCAGATCCACAAAATGCCCAGCGTATGGATCAGATAAATCCCCACAAGGATCACATCCCAAAAGGGCCAAATATCAAATAAATTTGCCGCATTCAAAGCAAAGCTGGGAATTAAGAGTAGATGGGTCATGATAAACCCATCAATCCGTGGCCGGTCATATACCATGGCCAAGAACCCCAAAAACAACAACGGCCCAAGGAACAAAGCCAGACCGCCTTGGACATACTGCACGTATCCCACGCCATAACCAAACCGGATCCCAATGGCCAAAAACAGCAGAGCCGATACCGCCAGAGTGCCGCGAAACATCCAGCGTGATATCTGATTTCCCAAATCCAAACGCCACGCAGCAACCAAGGCCGCAATCGCCAAGGCAAAATTTATCAATGCCAAAGGCAAGGATAGCATCAATTTTGTCCTATTTGCCGTGCAACCTGTCCTTGATCACGTTTTGGGACAGTCAGACAGGGGTCAAGATATTGTTTTTCAATTAGTTTCATCAAATCTTGGACCCATCACAAAACACAAGGATTACATTCATGAAACTATCTAAGACACCCAAGGCAGCCGCACTCTGAACGGTTTTGTGTGGTATCCCACAACTGACACCAAACGGATCAAGACCGTGCAGGGCAACAAAGTTTGGCAAGGGATTGAGGCCATCAAAAACGCCCGCGCCATGGATGGTAAACACCCCTTGGTCATCCTGTCCCACGGCATCATGGGCACTGCAATGGCCCAAGCGTGGCTGGCCCAATCGCTGTCCCAGCGCGGATATATCGTTGCAGGGGTCCATCACCCTGGTACGTCGTTTTTTGCCGATGATGCGAACGACCGCCGCGAACTGTGGCGCCGGCCCCAGGATATCAGCCGAATTATTGATGATCTGTTGTCTGACGACGAATTTGCCTCTGTGATTGACTCAGATCGCATTTTTGCGGTGGGTCATTCCTTGGGCGGTATGACGGTCATGTCAGCGATTGGCGCAGGCTATGATCAATCACGCGTTGATACAATATGTGATGATACGCCGGATGATTTGGTTTGTTCCATTTTGGACGACTGGAATATCGGCAAAACACCTGCGGACATTGCCGCGCTGGAACAAGATGCCACCGATCCAAGGATCAAGGCGGCTGTTCTGTTCGATATGGGCGGTGCGCAGACATTCGCCCCCGCCAGCTTGGCCAAAATGACCACACCTGTTTTGATCTATGGCGCAACGGCTGGACATGTTGATTTGGATCGCAATTCGCGACTGTTGGCCGAAACCATGCCATCACAAACCACGCAATATCTGGAAATGTCCGATTACGCGCATTTCGATTTCATGGGGCTTTGCACAGAAAACGGGTTGGATATTTTGCAAAAATACGAACCCCAAGTTGTCGAGGTCTGTACAGATGGGCGCGCCCTACGCGCGGCGAAACATAGTGATATTGTCACCCAAGTGACCCAGTTTTTCGCCACGCAAGATTAACACCAAGGCGCCGTCGATTGCGGAGGCGCCTTAGATACGGCGCACGATCAATCCGCCTGCGGCGACGATCATCACAATTCCAACCCCTTGGATCAGAGTGATCGTGTCGCCAAACATCACCCATGCCGCGCCGGGACCAAAGACAAAGACGCAGTATTCGATAATGGCGACATAGGATGCTTCGCCCTGTTGATAGGCGCGGATAATCAGGCCTACGCCGATCAACGATCCCGCCGCTTGGATCAGCAAAAATGGCCAGACCTGCGCCAGATCCCAAATCCAACCCCGCACCAAAAACCCGTCGCGCCCCGCGGGCACCGTTGGATCCATCTGCACCAAAACGGCCAAGGCCACAGCCCCGATGATCATTTGAAACACCATCAACATAGCCAACATGGCAATCGGGCTTTCATCCTGACAATAATCGCGGGTCACAATTGCGGCCAATGCGTAAAACACACCGCCAATCACGGGCATGATCACGGTCCATTCCAACGCCATGGGCGATACATCCAGAACCAACATCGTGCCGGCAAACCCAATGATCACGGCCACATATCGGGTCGGTCCCACCGATACCCCGCGAAACAATGCTGTGATCACCACCACGAAAATGGGGGCCGTTAATAAACCGGCCAAGGCCTGTGAAATCGGCAAAAACGCAAGGGCGCCGAAATAAAACACCATCGCAGTGGCCAGCAATGCACTGCGCACGAAAACGGCCATCCAATTTTTGGGCAACATCTGGCCAAAGCCAAACAAAACCGCCCCCCATAGCATGGGCAGGGCCAGGGCCGCACGCAATATTTGAAATTGCCACAGCCCGATATCGCGCGCGATCACGGCGATGAAATTGTCGATCGTTCCGATAATCGCCATGGCCCCAATCATCGACAGGGCGGCAGCACGCGGATTATTTTGTGTGTTTACGTCGCTCATGGGTTTTCTTTTCTGGATTTCACAGATTAAATCTGTTCTTAAAACGACACATACCGCTGAATATAGGAGGACACCATGGGTTGGATGCGTGATGAAACAGGTTTGGACAAAAATGCCGCAAACTTTGTCCCGTTAACGCCGCTGTCCCATTTGGTTCGGGCGCGTGATGTGTTTCCTGACCGCTTGGCCGTGGTCTATGGCGATCATCGCACGACATATGCCCAATACTACGCACGCTGTTCGCAGTTGGCCGATGCGCTGCAACGCGCAGGCGTAGGATCAGGCGATGTTGTCGCAACCTTGATCCCCAATATCCCTGCACAGGCCGAGGCGCATTTTGGCGTTCCCGCCTGTGGGGCCGTTTTAAACACCATTAACACGCGGCTGGACGTGGATACTGTGTCCTATATTTTTGACCATGGCGAGGCCAAGGTTGTGTTGGCAGACAGCCAATTCATCGGACTGGTGCAGCAGGCAATCGACGCAATGTCAGGCCCAAAACCCTTGGTGATTGAGGTGGTCGACACCGCCGCAGGATTCCAGCCATCGGGCCAGTTCCAAACATACGAAGATTTCATCGCCCAAGGCCGCGCCGATTTTGAATGGCACATGCCCCAAGACGAATGGGAAAGTCTGGCGCTGAATTACACATCAGGAACAACGGGCCGCCCCAAGGGTGTGGTCTATCACCACCGTGGCGCATATTTGATGACAATGGGCACATCGGTCAGCTGGCAAATGCCGCTGTTTCCGGTTTATATGGCGATTGTGCCGCTGTTTCATTGCAACAACTGGAACCACACATGGATGCTGCCCATGTTGGGCGGCACATGGGTCGGATGCCGTGATATTACCGCACAGGCGATTTATGATGGGATCGCTGATCACGGTGTCGGATACTTTGGCGGCGCGCCCATTGTGTTAAACATGATCGTGAATGCCAAAGACACCGAACGCCGCACCTTTGATCACACGGTTCAGGTCTTTACCGCTGGGGCCCCACCCGCGCCCGCAACACTGGCAAAAATTGAACAACTGGGGTTCAACGTGAAACAGGTCTATGGCCTGACGGAAACCTATGGTCATGTCACGGAATGTCTGTGGGATGATGACAAATGGTCGGCATTATCCGGCGACGACCGTGCCGCGATCAAGGCACGCCAAGGCGTGGCAATGCCGATGATGGATCATATCACCGTCATGGACACGGATATGAACGATGTCCCTATGGATGGAACAACCCAAGGCGAAATTATGATCCGCGGCAATAGCGTGATGAAGGGGTATTTGAAAAATCCCGCTGCCACATCAGATGCCTTTGCAGGTGGATATTTCCATTCTGGTGACATCGCGGTGCAACACCCCGACACCTATATCCAGATCCAAGATCGCGCCAAGGACATCATTATTTCAGGTGGCGAAAATATCAGTTCCGTCGAAGTCGAAGGCACATTGATGGCACATCCCGCCGTATCGCTGTGCGCCGTTGTGGCCAAGCCCGATGAAAAATGGGGCGAAGTGCCCTGTGCATTTGTCGAATTGAAAGAGGGCGAAACCGTATCCGAGGCCGATTTAATCGCCTTTGCGCGCACAAAATTGGCAGGGTTCAAAACACCCAAGGCGGTTGTATTCCAAGAATTGCCCAAAACATCGACGGGCAAAATTCAGAAATTTGAACTTAGGAAACAATTCGCCTAAGGCGCGCAAGTCATTGTACCCCGCGACATGCCTGTGCTATCGATAGCAATATAAAGATGTACAGGCATGACAGCATTAACCCAATATCAACGGATCGAGGCCGCCGCATTATGGCGTGAACATGGTGCCGAACAGCGGCGCGATGTCATTGTGTCATTGGGCGACAGCACGTTGATCATTTCAGATTTGCATGAACGCCCCCTAACCCATTGGTCACTCAGCGCAATCAAACGCGACAATCCCGGCAAAACGCCTGCAATTTATCGCCCCGATAATGATAGCCACGAAACCCTAGAACTGGCCGCGAACGAAGACACCATGGTCGAGGCCATCGAAACCCTGTGTCGCGTCATTGATCGCCGCCGTCCCAAACGGGGCCGCATGCGCATGGCAAGTTTGATTGGGATCAGCTTTGCCGTGATGTTGTTGATTTTGATCTGGGTACCCGTAGCAATCCGCGACTATGCCGTGCGGGTGGTCCCTATGGTCAGCCAAATCGAATTGGGCGAACGCCTGTCGCTGTATTTGCGGCCCTACACTGGTCAACCCTGTTCCGCCCCGATTGCAAATTTGGCTGTCAAAAAACTGCGTGACCGAATTTTGGGGCCAGACGCGCAATTGGAAATCCTACGGCAGGGGCTGCGCGATGTTTTGGTTTTGCCTGGTAACATTTATCTGGCCAGCAGCCACTTGGTCGAAGATTATGAGGATCCCGATGTATTGGCCGGATACCTGCTGGTCGCAAAAACAGCGCATCCACCCGAATTGACCCTGCGCGACACTCTGCGCGAAACGGGGACACTGGCGACCTTTGGCATGTTAACCACAGGGCACATGTCTGATGGCGCTATACAAAATTATGCTGATACCTTGATCAAATCGGCGCCTGTCCCCGTTGATACGGATCGTTTGGTTGCCGCCTTTAGCGCGGCGAACCTGCGGCTGGCCCCCTATGCCTATGCCCGCGATATAACAGGCGAACAAACCCTGCCCCTGTTAGAGGCTGAGGCCATCCGCACCGATACGCCACGCGCGGCCCTGAGTGATCGTGATTGGGTCAGTTTGCAGGGTATTTGCGGCGGCTGATCTGGGTGGCTGATGTCTAGACCGTGCCAAACATTCGATCGCCTGCATCACCCAAACCCGGCACGATATAGCCCAAATCATTCAGTTTTTCATCAATCGCCGCTGTCACAATCGGAACATCAGGATGTGCCGTGCGCATGCGTTCAATCCCTTCGGGCGCGGCCAAGAGGCACAGGAACAATATGTCCTTGGCGCCGTGTTCTTTGACCAAATCAATGGCGGCCACCGATGAATTGCCCGTTGCCAGCATGGGATCGACCACAATGGCAAACCGTTGATCCATATTCTGCGGCAGTTTGCAGTAATATTGAACCGGTTTTAATGTTTCTTCGTCGCGGTACAGGCCCACAAAGCCTACACGCGCAGCAGGCACCAAATCCAGCACACCGTCCAGCAAACCGTTGCCCGCGCGCAATATTGAAATCAGTGCCGGTTTTTTCCCGTCCATGATCGGCGCCTGCATCGGCACCAACGGGGTTTCAATCTCACAAGTACCCAAGGCTAAATCACGCGTTGCCTCATAGGCCAAAAACTGGCTGATTTCGCGCAGCAACTGACGAAACTGTGCCGTTGGCGTATTTTTGTCGCGCATGATGGTGAGTTTATGTTGCACCAATGGATGATCAACAACCGTTACCCCGTTTTCCATAATATCGTCCTATCCCTTGTTTATGTTCGTCCCATGTGACAGCGCAAAGCATGATGTAACAAAGTCCGACACATCCGAAAATTTCATATGGCCCAAGTGGGCACGGCCCATGCCGCCTACCAAAACAGGCACCTGTTCACGCGTGTGATCGGTCCCCACCCACGTTGGGTCGTTCCCATGATCAGCGGTAAAAATGATGCGATCATCGCGCCGTAATTTGGGCAATATATCCCCAATGCAACGATCAAACCATTCCAATGCCCGCGCATAGCCCGCCACATCGCGCCGATGCCCATATAAACTGTCAAATTCCACAAAATTGGCAAAAACAAAACTGTTGTCCGGCACAGTTTCAACATGCTGATCCAGTGCCACCATCAGATCAGCATCCGTGCCTTTGGCGCATTGATCGATGCCTTGCATCGAAAATATGTCCCCAATTTTACCGATGCCATAGACGCCGATGTCATGGGATTGCAGGATTTGTGTCAACACAGGGCTTGGCGGCAGCATCGCATAATCGCGACGATTGCTGGTGCGGGTCCAACCCGTGTCCGCCGATCCGACAAAGGGGCGTGCAATCACGCGCCCAATTTTGCGATCATGCAGCATAGGCGCAAGCGCGGCACATAGATCATAGAGCCGCTGCAATCCAAAATGCTCTTCGTGGGCGGCGATTTGGAACACACTATCGACAGAGGTATAGCAGATCGGCCGACCCGTTTCGACGTGCTGCGCCGCCAAATCATCCAGCACATCGGTGCCCGAGGCATGACAATTCCCCAAAATCCCATCACACTGCGCCGCATCACAAACAGCGCGCACCACATCCGCATCAAAGGCGGGAACAGTGTTGGGAAAATACCCCCAATCCCATGTCACCGGCAGGCCCGCCAATTCCCAATGCCCTGATGGCGTATCCTTGCCCTTGGATGTTTCAAAGGCCACGCCCCATGCGCCTTGCGCGTGATCTGGGTCCAGATTGGGGGCAGCCACGCCCGTTGATTGCGCAACCGCTGCCCCCAATCCCAATCGGTTTAGATGCGGCATGTGCAATGGTCCAGCGCGGTCAATGTCGCACAATCCTTGGGCACAGTGTTGGGCAATATGCAGCAAGGTATTGGACCCCGTATCTGGCAGATCCCCATTGAAATATTGATCCGCATCTGTGGCACCCCCGATGCCCACAGAATCCATAACGATCAAAAAAACCCGTGACATTTATGTAATCCTTGCCAAAACCAATGACCCATCGTGTGAAACAGGGTCGTTTGAAATATCGACGGCTGCTTGAATTTTCGCCACGGCCCTTTGCGCGTGATCAATACGCGTTGCATGCACACGCGCCAAGGGTTGGCCACGGGTCACGCCGGTGCCGATGCGCAAAATCTGATCCAATCCAACAGCAGGATCAATTTTATCTGCCTCAATCCGGCGGCCACCGCCCAGATCAACAACGACCTCGCCCAAGGCTTGGGCGTTCCAGCCCTGGATCACACCTGTGGCGGGGCTGGGCACCTCTTGGATGACGGATGCCTCAGACAGATAACGCGTCCAATTGTCCACCAAACCCGACGGTCCGCCCATCAATCGGATCATATGACCAAAGGTTTCAGCCGCCTGCCCACTGTCCAAAACCCGTGCCAATTTTTGACGCGCCGCATCGGGCTGCAATCCCATATGATGCGCCAATAACTCTTGGCCCAGGTCCAGCGATATGTCGCGCAGCGACCCATGATCCAGTCCCGTCAACACCCGCAGGCTGGCGTCAATTTCCAACGCGTTTCCCGCCGCGGGTGCGATGGGTTCATCCATCTTGGTGATCAAGGCGGTCGTTGGGCAGCCTGCCAAATTCGCCACCCGCACCAATGATTGGGCCAACTGTTCGGCGGCATCTTGCGTTTTCATGAACGCGCCCGTGCCGCATTTGACATCCAGCAACAACCCACCCAATCCTGCCGCCAGTTTTTTCGACAAAATTGACGCGGTAATTAAATCGACGCTGTCCACCGTACCAGTGACATCGCGCACCGCATATAGCCGCCGATCCGCAGGGGCCAAATCAGCCGTGGCACTGGCAATCACGCAGCCCACGCGCTGAACAATGTCGTGCATCTGTGTTTGTTCCAACGCCGTCTGAACACCCGGAATGGATTCCAATTTATCCAACGTACCGCCCGTATGCCCCAAGCCGCGGCCTGAAATCATAGGAACATAAACACCGGCCGCCGCCAACATCGGCGCCAAGACCAGCGACACACAATCGCCCACACCGCCTGTGGAATGTTTGTCCAATATGGGACCATCAACAGCCCACTGCAGCACACGACCACTGTCACGCATGGCCAAGGTCAAATCGGCACAGCCCTGACCAGATAATCCGCGCAAACACACCGCCATAGCAAAGGCGCCCGCCTGCGCGTCACTGACAGTTTGGTCTGCCAGTCCCCTTACAAATTGGGCGATATCGTGCGATGCTGGGTCCTGCCCTTGGCGCAAAGACCAGATAAATTGGGCTGAGTTAAACTCAGCCAAGGTCCATATGCCCTTTGCCAAAGGCGCCCGGCAATAAATCCGCCACGGTCACGGTTTTTTCCTGCCCACCAAGGGTGGCCATGGTAACCTTGACCGTTCCTTGGGCAAATTCTGCCAATTTCTGACGGCATCCACCACAAGGCGGCACCGGATCAGGGCTATCCGCAATGACATAAACTTCGGCAATTTCGGTCTGCCCTGCTGCCACCATGGCCGCAATGGCCCCTGCCTCAGCGCAGGTCCCTTCTGGATAGGCGACATTTTCTACGTTCACACCGCAAAAAATATCCCCGTCAGGCGTGCGCACTGCTGCACCGACCTTAAAACCGGAATACGGGACATAGGCATTTTCACGAATGTTTTTAGCGGCTTGAGCCAGTGACATAGCAATACCTCTTGTATGATGTATGACAAGTTTATGCGCGTTAGAAACCCTAAGCAATGACAAGTTGGCCATTTACATCAAGTGTTTCAAGAAAAACAAAACAAATTCCTCTTTCCTGACGCCACACAATAGTTTAATATTAAACTATTAATTTATGAGGACACGATGACCGACACTCCAGCCGATGCCGCCCGCCTTGCCGCCCTGCACTATCACGAATTTCCCAAACCCGGAAAATTAGAAATTCGCGCCAGCAAGCCCATGGCAAATGGACGCGATTTAGCACGGGCATATTCCCCTGGTGTGGCTGAGGCCTCGATTGAAATAAAAAACAATCCAGACAATGTCAGCCGCTATACTGCGCGTGGAAATTTGGTGGCCGTTGTATCGAACGGTTCAGCTGTGCTGGGGCTGGGAAATATTGGCGCGCTTGCGTCCAAGCCCGTGATGGAAGGCAAGGCCGTTTTATTCAAGAAATTTGCCAATATTGATTGCTTTGACATCGAAGTAAATGAAAGCGATCCGGAAAAACTGGCGGATATTGTTTGCGCCCTTGAACCCACATTTGGCGCGATAAACCTAGAAGATATCAAGGCGCCCGATTGTTTTATCGTCGAAAAAATCTGTCGCGAACGTATGAACATCCCTGTGTTTCACGATGATCAACACGGCACCGCGATTGTTGTTGGGGCCGCAGCCACCAATGCATTGATTGTTGCGGGTAAAAATATTGCTGACATCAAAATCGTATCAACGGGTGGTGGTGCGGCAGGCATTGCCTGTTTGAATATGTTGATGAAACTGGGGGCCAAGCGTGAAAATATTTGGCTGTGTGATATCCAAGGGCTGGTTTACAATGGCCGTACCGAGGACATGACAGACCAAAAGGCCGCCTTTGCCCAAGGCGATCAACCGCGTTCGTTGGACGATGTTATCCAAGATGCGGATATGTTCCTGGGTCTGTCTGGTCCAAACGTTTTGACGCCTGACATGGTGTCGAAAATGACGCGCCAACCGATCATTTTTGCATTGGCAAACCCAAACCCTGAAATCATGCCAGATGTCGCGCGCACGGTGGCCCCGGATGCCATCATGGCAACAGGGCGCAGCGATTTTCCAAATCAGGTCAACAATGTTCTGTGTTTTCCGTTTATTTTCCGCGGTGCGCTGGATGTTGGGGCCACGGAAATCAACGACGAAATGAAAGTTGCCTGTATTAAAGGCATCGCAGAACTGGCCCGCGCCACCACCAGCGCCGAGGCCGCCGCCGCCTATCGCGGCGAGGCGATGACATTTGGCGCGGATTATTTGATTCCCAAACCGTTTGACCCACGTCTGTCAGCGGTTGTGTCCAGTGCCGTGGCCAAAGCCGCGATGGAGACGGGCGTTGCCACACGTCCGATCGACGATTTACAGGCCTATCGTGAAAAACTGAACCAAAACGTGTTCAAATCGGCCCTGCTGATGCGCCCTGTGTTTGAGGCAGCCCGCAAACACGCCCGCAAAATCGTCTTTGCCGAGGGTGAGGACGAACGCGTGTTGCGCGCGGCCCAAGCGATCCTAGAGGAAACGCGCGAAAACCCAATTTTGATTGGCCGTCCTGACGTGATTGAACAGCGCTGCGAACGCTTTGGTCTGACCATTCGCCCTGATCGCGACTTTGCCGTGGTAAACCCCGAAAATGATCCCCGTTATCGTGATTACTGGGGAACCTATCATGATTTGATGTGCCGCCGCGGGGTCACCCCAGATCTGGCCAAAGCCATTATGCGCACCAACACAACCGCCATCGGCGCAGTCATGGTCCACAGACAAGAGGCCGACAGCCTAATTTGTGGGACGTTCGGTGAATATCGTTGGCACCTAAACTATATCAATCAGGTGCTGGGCAACGACAAACTCTCTGCCCATGGCGCGTTGTCACTGATGATCCTAGAAGACGGGCCATTGTTTATCGGTGACACCCATGTGCGCGAAGCGCCGAGCCCCGAAAATATTGCGCAAACCGTTATCGGCGCGGCGCGGCATGTCCGCCGCTTTGGGCTTGAACCCAAGATCGCGCTTTGCGCGCAATCCCAATTTGGATCAACCGCATGCGCAACAGGACAACGGCTGCGCGAAACATTGGAAATTTTAGATCGTCAGAACTTGGATTTCCAATACGAAGGTGAAATGAATATCGACGCAGCACTGGATCCAGAATTGCGCAGTCGCATAATGCCAAACAACCGGCTAGAGGGCGTGGCCAACGTGTTGATATTTGCGCATGCGGATGCTGCATCTGGGGTACGAAATATTCTAAAAATGCGGGCGGGCGGTCTTGAAGTTGGTCCAATACTGATGGGCATGGGCAATCGCGCCCATATCGTGACACCGTCCATAACCGCGCGCGGTTTATTGAACATGGCGGCAATCGCGGGATCCCCCGTTGCACAATACGGCTGATCAATCGTGGCGTTTGATCATCTGTTCTAGCGTCGTGGCATAGTCACGGCGCTGTTCAGCGGACATAGATGCAAAGTGTTCAACCAGAACACCGCGTGCCTGATCCAACCGCATTTGGGAAAATTTCGCCTGTTCTGCCATAACCTGATCCAGCGCCTGTTGATCAAACGGCTCGGCCCGCAACAGGTCAATTGCATCGCGATAGCCCTGAGCAAATTGTTGGCGATGCGCGTGACCCGAGGTATGTTTTTGTTCACCAACAGATTGCCGCATGGCCTGCCCCAGTGACCGGCGCGTATCATGCGACAATGCACGCACATACAAGGATGCCGGCCCCGCTGGCGGCGACAGATCAAAATGGCCCTGCATGCGGCTGAATACGCCAATCGCCCCACCAATGACGATCAGGTTTATCCCAAGCGACACAATCAAAGCCCAGCGCATCACACGACGTTTTGTATCAGTTTTCTGTGTCATTCTAACCCTCGATATAGCTTAGGTCATACCCGATAAACGGGTCGATAAAATCAGCACTTGCCTGAAATTGATCCAGTGGCAGACCCCAGATATTGTTGCCCGTCATGCCAATCCAAATCCCTACAATCCCAGCTGTGGCCAGGCCTGTGATCGTCGGCCAACCGCCGATTTCAGAAAAAATCTGCTGCCACCAAGGCCGGTGCGGCGCGGGGTCATCGGCCGTATTCAAACCCGTTTGTGGGATTGGGATTTGATCCAAGACACGTTGCATAAAATCAGCGTCCGGTTGAGGAACCAAATCGCGCGCTGATTTGAAATACTGGTCCAACTGGGCCTGTGGATCATTTGGATCGGGTTTTGTAGGGTCAGAGTGTTTCATCTTGGTATCCTAATTCAGAATGGTGGGCTTGCAAATAAGCCGCCAATTTACGTCGGCCACGGGCCTGCAGACTTTCGACGGCATCAACCGACAATCCCATGATCGCGGCGATATCGTCATTTGATCGTTCCTCAAGGTGGCGCAACCGAACGGCCTGAGCTTGACGTTCTGGCAATTGATTTAGCGCATGATATAACGCATTGGCACGCGTTGTATTTTGCATCCGTGCCGCCGCGCTGGGGCTGGGGTCAACGGGGTCAAGGCCCACCTGCCCCATATCTGTCGTTCGCCCACGCCGCCGCAACCGATCAATGCACAGGTTTTCGACGACCCGGTACAGCCATGTGCTGACCTTGGCCTGATCCTGTTTCCAATCTGGCGCGATGCGCCACAAACGCACAAAGGCCTCTTGCGCCACATCTTCGGCATCTGCACGGCTGTTGAGCCGATGGAACGCTTGCGCGATCACACGCGGCATCAGTCGCATGACCAATACCTGCGCAGCCTGTTTCGAACCGTTGGAAAATAATACCAACAGCGCATCATCTGATGCATCATTCAGGTCTGTGTGATCGGGTCCAGTCATAGGGCGGTGTTACACCAATGCCTTCACAGTGAACAGCGATCAATCATTATCATGGCCGTCTTGGTGCTTACGTCCCTTATGGTTGTTGCGTTTGTCCATACGCGCCAATTCATCTGCAGACAGAGTGCCATCATCATTTCGGTCCATGCGGTCAAACATTTTGTCGCCACGTTTGGCCATACGGTTATTTAGCTCGTCAAAACTTAGCTTGCTGTCGCCGTTTTCATCCAGCTTGGAAATCATACGTTCGCCATTTTGTTTCAGGCGCTCGTTCATCCGCTTGGACATTTCAGCGGCCAGTTCTGCGCTGTCTAAAAATCCATCTTGGTTCGTGTCCGATGTCACAAATTGGGCTTGGGCGTATTGTTCTAATTCCTGTTTCGTCAATTGGCCGTCGTCATTTAAATCGGCCTGATCAAAATTGATCATAGGACGCGGACCAAAGCCCATTTTGCGATCATGATCACCGGATTTTCCCGCTGCAGCAACCCAGCCGGCTGACGCCAACAAAGACACTGCAACAATTACACCTATACGTCGTTCGTTCATTGAAACCTCCTGAATGCGGTTATTCTTAAACTGTGATGACAATGAAACGGACCAGCCCAGATTTTCCGTCGCAGAATTGCAATTTATTTTGCGACACCCCGCCGCAATGACATCACCCAAAAAATCACGCATATTGCAGCATTGTTGCCACGCGGAGGAGTCGCACATGTCAGCGCCTGCAAACGAACAGACCGAACGCCCCATCTATCCTGCGATGTGGCGGGGCTGGTGCCGCAAATGCCCAAATTGTGGCAAAGGCCCATTGCTGAGCGGATATTTAACCGTGCATAAAACCTGTGCAATCTGCCGCCAAGAATTGTTCCACCACCGTGCGGATGATGGTCCGGCATATCTGACCATCTTGATCGTTGGGCATCTTATGGCGCCGGCACTGATGTATGTGTTTCAAAAATGGCGTCCTGAACCCTTGATGTTGTTTACAATGTTTGCCATTGGTTGTGTTGCATTATCACTGTATCTGTTGCCACGTCTAAAAGGGGCAATCGTTGGTTTCCAATGGGCACGCTTTATGCACGGCTTTGACTAAGCCACTGCGCGCCGCACAACAGGGCAAAACAATATGGACAAAACGGCAATACGCAACGCAGCAACCATTATTGTTCTAAGACAAGACCACGACGAAACACGCGTTCTGATGGGGCAGCGTGGCGCCAAGGCGGCCTTTATGCCCAATAAATTCGTGTTCCCAGGCGGCGCCGTCGATGCGCAAGATCACCACATTGATTTGGCCCATTCGATCGCGGATCCCTGTGCCACGCGCCTAACATTTGAATGCGATCCAACATTGGCCCATGCCCTGACCGTGGCCGCAATTCGCGAATTATGGGAAGAAACAGGTTTAATTTTGGGCACCACTGCGCCATGGACTGACCCTGCGCCTGCGGATTGGGCGGATTTTGCCCAGCGCGGCTATGTTCCCGATGCCAGCGCATTGAAATTTGTGTTCCGCGCCATCACCCCACCCGGTCGCCCGCGTCGTTTTGATGCGCGGTTTTTTATGATTGATGCGGCTGATTTGGCCACCGATCTGGATGATTTTTCCAATGCTTCGGATGAACTATCCCACCTGACATGGATCCCCCTGTCTGAGGTGCGAAATTTCGATCTGCCCTTTATCACCGAAGTTGTTCTGGCCGAGGTGGCCCGCCATGGCGACCCGTCACAGCCCCCCGAAACCGTGCCGTTTTACAAAAACGATGACGAAGAGAACCTCTTTTTACAACTGCGCGGGCATCCGATGACGGACTAACCCAGTCTAGCCCGTTTTATCCATCTGGTGATGGGTCACAGGTCGCAGCGGATGCGGCACGGGGTCTTTGGCGCGCAGCAGGTGGCGGGCAAAAATTTGTGCATAGTTTTTGTAATAATACCCAAAATTCCGGCTCAGATAGGTGTCGCGGCCTGTTTCAAACATCTGGGGTAATTTATACCATGCCACCTTGGGGTGGGCATGGTGGACGGCGTGGTAATTATTGTTCAAAAACAACAGTGCCAGCGGCCCGCGATCCTCAATCACGACGGTACGGCCACGGGGTTTATCATGGGCTTGGTGTTCCAAAAACGTGCGGATTTTCAAAATACCCATCGCAGCATAGGATGACGCAACCCAATACCACAGCGCAACCTGCGCCCAATGGGTTAGGATATACCCCACCATTCCAACGGCGGGAATATGCATCGCCCAGCTGACCAAAATGCGTCTATTTCCTTGAATGGCCATTTTTAAATCAGACCCGTAAAACGCGATCAATGACACCATTGGCCCGACAACAATGCGCCCCAACAGCGTATTGTTGATACGCATTACCCACTGTACCATCATAGGCAATGCCACCCAGTGCACGGGATCAAAATAATTGCTTTCGGGATCGTCATAGGGATCGGTCAGATATTCATCGTAATGATGGGCCAGATGCGTATCCTTGAACCGCAGATAGGGGACAAACAGTCCCAAGGCTGGAAAAATCAGCGCCTCATTTAGCCACTGTGTACGAAAGGGATGGCCATGCAAAACCTCGTGCGATAACGACGAATGCAGCGTTGCACAAAGGGCCATGACACCCCATGCGATCACAGGTGCCACAGGATACAGCCCGAAAGCGGCTCCCAAAAATCCAGCAAATGCCACCGCGATCAAGACCAAGGTTGGCCATTCCATAGATAAATTGGGTCTGCTGTTCATGATGCCTCCTTACCAATCAGGGATAGGCAGGTTCATTGGTCGGCACAATTCATCAGATTATTAACATTTAGAAACATATGTGATAATAATTACCATATGAGCATAAAACTTGACAAACGACAGCGCGCCGGCCAGTTCCGCGAACGGCTGCGCCACGCGATGGATGATCGCAACATCACGCAAACCGCCCTTGCGCGGCAAATTGGCGTGGAACGATCCACCGTATCCCAAGTGCTATCAGACAGCGGCGCACGCTTGCCAAATGCGCAATTTGTGGGCGAATGTGCCAGTGCGTTGGGCGTATCCGCCGATTGGCTGCTGGGCCTGTCTGACCGGCCAGAACAGGCCGCAGATTTATTGGCCGCGTCCATGGAATTGACCCACGCGCCACGGGCTATGGTGGACGAACAGATTTTTGAGTGGCACCAGCAGGCCGCGGGATATAAAATTCGCCATGTCCCAGCTGCCCTGCCCGATATGTTCAAATCCGATGCCGTTTTGGAATGGGAATATGAACCCCATGTTGGGCGCACCATTCAACAGGCTATCGGGGCATCGCGCGATCGACTGGATTGGATGCGCCATTCAAAATCAGATTATGAAATCGCCTTTCCCTTGCATGAAATACAATCCTTGGCCCGGGGTCAGGGATATTATGCAGGCTTGTCCGCCGACACACGTCGGGACCAACTGGAACGGTTTCGCGATATCGCAACGGTATTTTACCCGCGCACGCGGATTTATGTCTTTGACGCTAGAATGTTGTTTTCTGCCCCTATCACCATTTTCGGACCGCTTTTGGCGGTGGTGTACCTGGGACAGAATTATTTGGTGTTTCGGGATGCGGATCGGATTGCCAGCTTTACCGACCATTTCGACAGTTTGGTGCGTCAGGCGCAGATCACCAGCCGCGAATTACCCGACCTGCTGGATCACCTGCGCCGTGACATTCGCGACTAATACGGCATAGGATGCGCTTTGTGCGTTGTGGCGATATCGTCCAAACAGTCCTGTGTCAGGGTCACATCAACCGATTTCAGGATGTGGTCTAGCTGGTCGAATGTCGTTGCCCCAAAGATCGCCGAGGCCATAAAGGGTCGCGTGCGACACCACGCCAATGCCATATGAACAGGATCAACCCCATGTTTTAGCGCCACATCCAGATAGGCCTGAACTGCGGGCAACACACGATCCGTCATACGCCCGCCCAGATCCCCATTGATCGACATGCGTGATCCATTCGGCACAGCGCCCTGCTGGTATTTCCCCGTCAATAACCCCGCAGCAAGTGGGGAAAAGGCGATCAATCCCACATCTTCGTTCACCGATAATTCCGCCATATCGGTATCATATAGACGGCAGAGCAGAGAATATTCATTTTGCATGGTCGCCACGCGGGGCAGGCCGTGATCTTCGGACAGGCGCAGCCATTGCGCGGTGCCCCATGCACTTTCGTTTGATAGGCCAAAGTGGCGAATATTGCCTTTTTCGACATGGGTTTGCAGCGTGTTCAAGCAATCCAGCATATTATCAACTGTTTCCTGCCGGTTTTGCGATGACGGGTCAAAATGCCAATTTTTGCGGAACATATAGGATCCGCGATTGGGCCAATGAAACTGATACAGGTCGATATAGTCCGTTTTCAGGCGGCGCAGATTGCCTTCGATCGTTTCAGAAATCGTTTTCGATGAAATCGGCGCACCATCGCGGGCATGTGCAAATCCTTCACCAGAATGTTTTGTGGCCAAAATGTATTGATCCCGCCGGCTGGGATTTTTTTCGATCCATGCACCAATGTATTCTTCTGTCCGACCAACGGTTTCGCGCGAAATGGGATTAACGGGGTACATTTCGGCGGTATCAATGAAATTAATTCCCGCGTCCAAGGCGCGTTCGATTTGACGATGCGCATCATCAATATCCGTTTGGGTGCCATAGGTCATGGTGCCCAGACATAATTCCGATACGCTTAGGCCAGTGCGGCCAAGGGGGTTCATTTTCATGCTACGTCTCCTGCTTGATTGCCGGTACGGTAAAGATCGCAACCCGCGTGTCAAACCGAAAATGGTAAAAAATATTGAGAACAAAGCAGGAACATGCTAGAATGATTCATGACCTATACAGCCTTAAAACCATCCACATATACGCAACCAGCGGGAATCGCGATTTTTGATCAGGCGGTGCTGGCACTGGGCCGCGTGCATGAATGTTCTGGCACAGGACAGCATAGTTTTGCATTCATGCTGGCCCATCATACCCAAGGCCCCATTATTTGGGTCAGCCCACGCAGCGCCCCCTTGGCGTTGAACCCAGACGGGATCCGCCGCTATATCAACCCAAATCGTTTGATTATTGCCCGCTATGCCCGCCCCATAGATGGCCTAACCGTGATCGAGGACAGCCTGCGATCGGCCGCCGCGCCCTTGGTGATTGGTCAATTCAACGATTTCCCCACATTAACGCAAATTCGCAGGTTGCATTTGGCCAGCACGGCCGACCCCGCAGGCCGCACACCTGTGACCCTGTTGCTGACCCCATCACAGGGGGGCTGCCCGGGCGTAGAAACCCGGTGGCATATGACACCCGATGGGCAAACGGGATTGGGCCATTCATGCTGGACGCTGCAGCGCACCCGCGCGCGTATGATGCCCCCCGCATCATGGGATATCGTATGGAACGGGGGACAGATACGGGCCATAGCCCAACAAAATCGCATTGCATCGTGAAATAATGTTCAGTTACGACGCTTAGGTCGCAAAGGGGAAAACATCGCCCTGATCTGCGGCTAAGATTTTCATATGCGTTTACTGATTTCATTCACGGCCCTGTTTTTATCTGTTGCTCTGCTACAAATATCCAGCGGAGGTGTTGGGCCGTTGGATGCACTGTCCGGTTTGACCTTGGGATTTGATACCAAACAAATCGGTGCCCTCGGATCTGCGCATTTTGTCGGTTTCTTTATCGGATGCTGGATTGCACCACGATTGATGGGCAGCGTGGGGCATTCACGCGCCTTTGCCGCCTTTATCGCGACAGGAACGATTGGGTTATTGGCGCATATGCTGGTGATTGACCCGACCGCCTGGGCCATCATGCGTATCGCGATGGGACTGTGTGTTGCAGGCTGTTACACAGTGGTCGAGGCATGGTTACAATCCAAGGTCACAAATGAAACCCGCGGTCAGGCAATGGCAACATATCGCATAGTCGATATGGGCGCATCTTTAGCCGCCCAGCTGTTCATCAGCATTCTAGAACCCGCAAGCTATGTGTCCTATAACTTGCTTGCATTGCTATGCTGTGCAGCACTATTGCCGCTAACGCTGACGCGGATGACCCAACCCATAACCCCCAATGCGCCTAAGTTGCGTCCAATGTTGGCCATTCAAAAATCACCCCTTGCAACAGCTGCTGTGGTTGTTTCGGCGTTGTCTGCGGCATCGTTTCGTATGGTCGGGCCGCTTTATGGTCAGGGGGTTGGATTGACCACCGATGCCATCGCGTATTTCCTGGCGGCCTTTGTTGTTGGGGGGGCACTGGCACAATATCCCACTGGATGGCTGGCCGACAAATTCGACCGGCGTTGGGTGTTAATATGGCTATCTGCTGCAGCGATCGGCAGTTGTGTCATCACAATATTTTGGCCTGCGCATGATACGACCACCATATTCGTTTTGGCCGGCATTTTTGGATTAACGACGTTCCCAATTTATTCTGTCGCCGCCGCCCACGCGCATGATTTTGCCACAACCGAGGAACGCGTTGAATTATCTGCCGCCCTTATGTTTTTCTATGCCCTCGGCGCGATTGCGGCCCCTTATACGGCCTCGGTATTAATTGAAAACTTTGGGCCACCTGCGATGTTCGTGCTGATCGCGGCAGGTCATGTTGCCTTGGTCATTTTCGGGATCATCCGTATGCGGGCCGGGCGCGCGCCCTTGGGCAAAACACCCTATGTCTATGCCCCGCGCACGTCCTTTACCATTGGGCGTTTGATGGCGCGCGCCCGCGACCGCCGCAACAAGCCGCACTAGCCCTTTCCCCCATCAGAATTCTGGTGTAGGGAAAGGCAAACGCAAGCAATAGGTATCACATGGCACGTCATCTGATTACATCAGCGATCCCCTATATCAATGGGATCAAACACTTGGGCAACCTTGTGGGCAGCCAGCTGCCAGCGGATTTATTCGCCCGCTATCAGCGCGCCCGCGGCAATGAGGTGATGTTTTTGTGTTCAACCGACGAACACGGCACCCCCGCCGAAATCGCCGCCACCAAGGCCGGCAAGCCCGTTGCCGAATATTGCGCCGAAATGCATGCCGTACAGGCCGAAATTGCGGATGGGTTTCGTTTGTCGTTCGATCATTTTGGCCGATCCTCTAGCCCAGAAAACCATGCGCTGACCCAGCATTTTGCTGGCCGTTTGGCCGACCAAGGATTGATCCGCGAGGTGTCGGAAACGCAGATGTATTCCAATGCGGATGGCCGTTTCCTGCCCGATCGTTACATCGAAGGGACCTGCCCCAACTGTGGCTTTGACAGTGCGCGGGGCGACCAGTGTGACAACTGCACCAAGCAATTGGATCCCGTGGATCTGATCAACCCCTATTCCACAATTTCTGGATCATCTGATCTGGAAATGCGCGACACCAAACACCTGTATCTGTGTCAATCCCAGATGAAAGACCAGCTAGAGGCATGGATCGACAGCAAAACCGATTGGCCCATTTTGACCACCTCGATTGCCAAGAAATGGCTAAACGACGGTGATGGGCTACAGGACCGAGGAATCACGCGCGATTTGAACTGGGGTATCCCCGTCAAGAAAGGCGATGCCGATTGGCCCGGAATGGAGGGCAAGGTTTTCTATGTCTGGTTCGATGCGCCCATCGAATATATCGCCTGCGCCCAAG
>Ga0233451_10000403_pt1 | contig 44267 bp, 43 predicted proteins | sample 011ome_29_FD_183052 | JGI IMG/M metagenome (GOLD analysis project Ga0233451, IMG submission 183052) | Coastal salt marsh microbial communities from the Groves Creek Marsh, Skidaway Island, Georgia - 011504CT (spades assembly) | ecosystem: Environmental > Aquatic > Marine > Intertidal zone >... | reverse complement strand
CGGCTGAGGCTGATGACAAGCTCATCACCATCAAGTCTCCCATCATTGGAACTTTCTATCGCAAGTCTGCACCCGAAAAACCTGCTTTTGTTGAAGTCGGTGATACGGTAAAAGAAGGTGACGTATTGTGTGTTATCGAAGCGATGAAACTATTCAATGAAATTGAATCTGAAGTAAGCGGTACCATCGTCAAAATCTTAGTTGATGATGCTTCACCCGTTGAATTTGACCAACCTTTATTCGTCATCAATCCCTCATAAATAAATCACATGTTCAATAAAATTCTGATTGCCAATCGCGGGGAGATTGCCATGCGTATTATTCGTACCTGTAAGGAAATGGGAATAAAAACCGTTGCCGTTTATTCAAAAGCAGATGCAGATAGTTTACACGTTCGTTTTGCTGACGAGGCGGTTTGTATTGGTCCTGCTCCTAGTAACGAGTCTTATATAAAGATGTCAAACATCATAGCAGCGGCAGAAATCACTAACGCCGATGCCATCCATCCCGGCTATGGCTTTTTATCTGAAAATGCCAAATTCTCAAAAATCTGCCAAGAGCACGATATCAAGTTTATCGGAGCTTCGGCGAGTATGATTGACCAAATGGGAGATAAAGCCTCTGCGAAAGCAACCATGAAGGCTGCGGGTGTACCCACCATACCCGGATCTGAAGGGCTGTTAGACTCTCTGGAAGAGGCTGCAAGTTTGGCTGAGGAAATCGGATACCCTGTTATGCTCAAAGCCACTGCAGGCGGAGGCGGTAAGGGAATGCGTGCTGTATGGAAAGCTGAAGAACTCGAAAAAGCTTGGGAAGATGCCCGACAAGAGTCCAAAGCAGCTTTTGGAAACGACGGTATGTATATGGAAAAGCTCATCGAAGAACCTCGACATATCGAAATTCAAATTGTAGGAGACTCCAACGGTAAGGCCTGCCATTTGTCTGAACGTGATTGTTCCGTTCAAAGAAGACATCAAAAGTTGACCGAGGAAACTCCTTCTCCTTTTATGACTACTGCTTTGCGTAAAAAAATGGGTGAAGCTGCGGTAAAAGCTGCTGAATACATCAAATACGAAGGAGCAGGTACCATTGAATTTCTAGTGGACAAACATCGGAACTTCTACTTTATGGAGATGAATACCCGTATACAAGTAGAACATCCCATCACCGAGCAAGTCATCGATTACGACCTGATCCAGGAGCAAATAAAAGTAGCTTCAGGCGAAAAAATTTCTGGGAAAAATTACTTTCCTAAACTTCATTCTATCGAATGTCGAATCAATGCAGAAGATCCTCATAATGATTTTAGACCTAGTCCTGGTGTAATCTCAACCTTGCATTTTCCCGGTGGACACGGCATCCGTTTGGATACTCATGTTTACAGTGGATATGTCATTCCTCCTCATTATGACTCCATGATCGCTAAGCTGATTACTACAGCTCAAACTCGTGAAGGAGCCATCAGTAAAATGAAAAGAGCTTTAGAGGAATTTGTCATTGAAGGGGTAAAAACTACCATTCCATTCCATCTAAAACTGATGAATAATCCCGCCTATATCAAAGGGGATTATACCACCAAGTTTATGGAAGATTTTTCTATGGAAGATTGATTTAGAGGTTCAGCTCCCAATAACCAACATCGATTCACTTATTGAATTTAAATCCGACTCTTTCTAGTTGGCCCACCCTTCTAAAACCTAGGTTTTCATGAAAAAGGACGCTACCCTTATTCGGAAGTGAAATTCTTGCCAGCAGTATTTTAAAGCCAAGTGTTTTTAATTCCTCTATAAGATGACTGTAAATCTTTTTCCCAATTCCCTTTTTCTGATAATCTGAAGCTATATAAACACTGGTTTCCAAAGTATATCGGTAGGCAGTTCTCGGCTTCCAATAAGTGGCATAAGCATAGCCCACTATTTCATTTTCAATTTCACAAACCCACCATTTAAGCTGCTTATGTGCATTCATTCGCTTTAAGATCATTTGACTGTCAACGGCCTCTTCCTCAAATGTGACTGTCGAGTTTGCTATATAGTGATTGTAAATGATGGCAATTGAAGCTGCATCTTTAGCCTCAGCTATTCGGATCATATAAAAAGCTAGCCTTTTATCTTGTTCGTAGTATTTTCAGGCAATACTCTAAAACCCATATTGTAAAGTGTAAAACCAAAAATATCGGCATATTGTTCTATCCGTTTTGAAACAGGAGTTCCTGCTCCATGTCCTGCCTTGGTCTCTATTCGGATAAGTACTGGATTGGCGCCTTGCTGTTTATCTTGTAACTCAGAGGCAAATTTAAAGGAATGCGCAGGCACTACACGGTCGTCGTGATCGCCTGTAGTAACCAATGTAGCAGGGTATCGCGTTCCTTGACTTACGTTATGCACTGGCGAATAGCCCTTGAGGTATTCAAACATTTCTTTGGAATCCTCTGCCGTGCCATAATCGTATGACCAACCAGCACCCGCTGTAAATTGATGATACCTCAACATATCGAGTACCCCCACCGCAGGTAATGCAACCTTCATTAAGTCTGGACGCTGTGTCATGGTAGCACCCACTAAAAGTCCTCCATTAGAACCCCCTCTGATCGCCAAATATTCTGGACTGCAAATTCCCTCTTGGATAAGGTATTCTCCGGCAGCAATAAAATCGTCAAAAACGTTTTGCTTTTTTTGCTGAATTCCTGCTTTGTGCCATTCCTTTCCATATTCTCCTCCCCCTCTTAAATTGGGAACGGCATAGACTCCCCCTTGTTCCATCCAAACGGCATTGGCGATACTGAAAGAAGGTTGAATACTGATATTAAATCCGCCATAACCGTAGAGTATGGTTGGGTTTTTCCCATCGTACTCTATTCCTTTTTTATGGGTGATGATCATGGGAACTTTAGTTCCGTCTGCTGAAGTATAAAAAATTTGGGATGAAATATAATCCTCTGGATTAAAATCAATATCGGGTGACCAATACTGTTCCGACTTTCCTGAATCAGCATCGAAAGCATAAATCACTCCCGGTGTATGGTAGTTAGTAAAACTGTAATACAGTTTCTTTTGCTCCATTTTACCGTTCCACCCTCTTGCTGTTCCTACCCCTGGAAGGTCTACTTGACGGATGTTTTTGCCTTTAAAATTATACTGAACTACTTGGGTAATGGCATCAATCATATAACTTGCAAAGAAGTACCCTCCTCCGCTACTAACGGATAAGACGTTTTCAGTCTCAGGAATCACATCAGTCCAATGTTCCTCATTGGGATGTTTGGCTGTTGCCTTAACCAGTTTTTGATTGGGTGCCTCCTTATTGGTCACTATAAAAAAGGTTGGACCCTTGCTCTCTAAAAGGTAACTGTCTGTGCTGTAATCTTCGTCTACAGCTGCCAGCGGACTGTTGGGGCTATCCAAGTCTTTAATAAAGCTGACGTTGCCCGAAGTAGTCTTAGAAGCCGAAACAAACAGATAGCGGCCGTCTTCGGTTACATTGGCACCTACATAGCGGTGTTTTTCTTCCTCAGTTCCTCCAAAAATCAATTCGTCCTCAGACTGGGGTGTACCTAATTTATGGTAATACAGCTTGTGTTGATCCGTCATTTCACTCAATTCACTCCCTTTAGGTTTATCGTAACTTGAATAAAAGAAGCCTTCTTCTTTTTTCCATTCAATCCCACTAAACTTAACATCGATCAGAGTATCTTCTATGATCTTGTTTTCGATAGCATCCAATACAATGATTTTTCGCCAATCACTCCCACCTTCACTGATTGAATAGGCGGCGAGTTTACCGCTTTTAGAAAAACTCAATCCAGCTAAGGAGGTAGTCCCGTCTTCTGAAAAGGTATTGGGGTCCAAGAACAATTCCTCTTGACCGTCCTCCCCTTTGCGATAGACAACATATTGATTTTGAAGCCCATCATTTTTATAGTAGTAGGTATAGGGTCCCTCTTCAAATGGGGCAGATAATTTTTCGTAATTCCACAAGCTTTCCAAACGCTCTTTCAATTGGCTTCGAAAAGGGATTTTTTCCAAATAAGAAAAAGTCACTTCGTTTTGTTCTGTAACCCATTCTTTGGTTTCTTTACTGTTGTCGTCTTCAAGCCAACGGTAATTGTCGATTACTTCTTCATCAAAATAAGTATCGACTACAGGGATTTTCTCAGTTTTCGGATAGTTCAGTTGGTCTGAGGACGGAGAACAGGAAAAAAATGCAATAAAGGCAAGTGTGTAGCTAAGATATTTCATAAGATCCAGTTGTTTTTTTATCAATGTACAAAAAAAGACCCTTATTCCTCGATGAAGGAAAAGGGCCTTAAAACTTCAGTTATACTTCTTTTAGTAGATGTGTACTTCTCCTGTATTGATGTCGTACATACCGCCTAAAATTTGAATTTCACCAGCATCCTCCATTTCTTTCAGGACTTGACTTTGCGCTCTGATATTGTCGATGGTCATTTTGACATTTACTTCTGCCACATCGTTTACAAAATCAATATTGGAAGAATTTCTCATGCTCTCGTTTGCAGGTTCTTTTACTGCATCAACTGCTGGCTCAATTTTATTGATCAGCGCAGTGAGGTTTCCAAGACGGGCGTGGTCACATGCACCTTTTACAGCACCACAAGCGGTATGTCCTAGGACAAGTACCAATTTGGTTCCTGCGAGCTTACATGCAAATTCCATACTTCCCAAAATATCTTCATTAACAAAATTTCCTGCGATTCTAACGCTGAAGATATCTCCTATACCTTGATCAAAAATGAGCTCTGAAGAGACTCGTGAATCGATACAACTCAGTACTGTTGCAAAAGGAAATTGTCCCGTACTGGTTTCACTTACTTGCTGCATAAGATCTCTACTCAACTGCTTTTTTTGTACAAAGCGTTGATTTCCGTCTTTCAATTCTTGCAATGCTGATGCAGCCGTCATTTGGTCTTGACTTTCTTTTGTTTGTGCTTTCATAATTATTTAGATTTAAGGAAACATCTAGTTGATGTTTCGTAGTTAATTAATTTATGATTTTAATTTTTATCATTTAAACTTTATCAGTTACGCTTTTTGGAGGTTGATTAAAAAAGTCAACAAAGCTATCTGGATTATCAACAGTCCCCCTTTCAGATTGGATTTTAATATTGATGTTTCGCTGACGTGCTTTTTCAGAAAAGTCTTCAAAAATTTCAATTATATCATAATCCAGGAAACGGGTTCCTTTTACATCCAACTCTAAAAGTGTCCCTTCTGGAAGGGCATCTAACTCTTTTAGGATGGCTCCTTTATTAATGAAAGTAACTTCCTCAGCTAAAGTCATTTTAATCCTGTGTTTGCCATCACTTTTATCTTCAATATGCAAGAAGTGGGAATTTTGAAAACTCTTTATCAGGATAATGGTAATCCCTACTATGAGACCTAAACCTATACCGATGAGTAAGTCAGTAAATACAATACCTAATATTGTAATAATAAAGGGGATAAATTGCTTCCATCCTAACTTATACATAGATTTAAAAAGACTGGGTTTGGCCAGTTTATAGCCCACAATAAATAAAACTGCTGCTAAAACTGACAACGGTATTTTATTTAGTAAAGTAGGAATTAACATAACCGAAATTAATAAAAAGAAACCGTGTATAATTGCAGATAATTTTGTTTTTCCCCCTGATTGGATATTTGCTGAACTTCTTACAATTACTTGAGTCACTGGCAGACCCCCAATCATTCCTGAAATAAAATTCCCTGTCCCTTGAGCGATAAGTTCCCTATTAGTAGGTGTTACTCGCTTTTCAGGATCTAATTTATCTGTAGCCTCTACACAAAGTAAGGTTTCTAAACTAGCTACTAGCGCAATGGTAAATGCAGTAACCCAAATTTCTGGATTGGAAATTTGACTAAAATTAGGGAAACTAAACTGACCAATAAATGAAGTAAAATCATTGGGCACAGGAACAGAGACAAGCTGCTTGGCTTTAATTTGCCATACTGAATTACCATGGGAAAACAGCTCATAAATAATACCTGCAATTACAGCTACCAAAGGTCCTTGAATGAGCTGAAAAATTTTTCCTTTTTTACTTAAAATATTTGACCAGAGTAAAAGAATTCCTAAACTAACTACTGCAATAACTGTGGCTCCTGGACTTATTGCATTAATTACACCTCCCATCTCAGTTAGTGAAAAACCTCCCTCTGGACTATCATATCCAAAAAATACAGGAATCTGTTTAATAATTATGATAATACCAATACCCGTGAGCATTCCTTTGATCACAGAAGAGGGAAAATAATAACCAATGATTCCTGCTCTGAGAACTCCAAATAATAACTGTATAATACCTCCTAATACAACTGCTAGAAGGAAATTTTCAAAACCTCCTAAGCTTCCAATTGCAGTAAGTACAATTGCTGCAAGTCCTGCTGCTGGACCGCTAACTCCAACTTGAGAACCACTGAGTGCACCTACAACAATCCCCCCGATAATTCCTGCAATTAACCCAGAAAAAAGAGGAGCTCCACTAGCTAGTGCAATACCTAAGCACAGAGGAAGTGCTACAAAGAAAACTACAATACTTGCAGGTAAATCTTGTTTTAAGTTTGATAATAAATTTGAATTTTTCATATAATTTTTTTGACGACCATAATCGGTCGTTCTGTTTGTTTATTTTAATATAGTGTGAGTAATACTTAAGGAAAGTGATTCCTTATGAAAGGGTAATATGTGATTCAGGAGGAGGTATATGAATCTCAATAATTGAATTGCTGTAAAAATCTAAAGCCGCATGCAATAAACTGAACTTTTCTGACAATAGCTTTATGTTTTCAGCCAAAAACTGATGCTGAATTTTAATATCGTCAACTTCTCTCTTATCCTCTTTTTCTTCCTCGCTGTCTTCTTGAAAATCAATATTGACTAATTCGTATGAATTTTCATTTAATAAGGATAAAGACTCTAGAGTAGTTAAAAGTGTAAGCGATGACAACACCCCAATCACAAAAAGGCACTTCATTACATCAGCCGATAAAATTCTTTGAAGTCTCATCTTTTTAAAGTGTCCGTGACTAGTTTTTTATAAAATTCAACTATGTTATTCTTTCCTTCCTCGCAGTCTGTTAAAGCGGGTAAATGCTTTGAAAAATAGCGTTGATGATGAGCTCCTTCTATAATGGTAGAAATCAGCATATGAGGGTATTTGAAGTTGGGATTTATCCCTAATACAAATTCAGTCACTCGATCTACTACACGTGTGTAGGTCTTGTAAAATCCTTTTTCATTTTCTTTTTCAACCTCTTTTGTATGATACGCTTTAGAAGATTCGGCTATGATAATTTTATTTAGTGTAACCTCATTGATAAAAGTAAAATTATTGTCCTCTTTGACCTCTTCTGTAAGGAGTTGTATGGCTTTTTCAAGCTTTTCTTCTTCACTTTCGATATTGGTCGTTGCAAAGACCAATTTGTATTCAATCCAACTCCAATACCAATTGACCAGGTAAACTAGAAAGGAGTGTTTGCTTTCAAAATATCTGTAAATGGAACTTTCATTAGAGTTAATTCTACTGCCTAACTTTTTAAAAGTAAAGGCTTCATAACCCAACTCGTGTATCATCTCAATGCCGTATTCCACTATTCTTCTTCCCAAGTCTGAAGACTCGGGATCCTTACAAAAAAGACATGAATCGGTTGTTATATGAATTTGTAATTCTTCCATTGAGGATGCAAATATAATAGTATTACTATTAAAAATGCGAATTTACCTTAATTTTTTTATAACAAGCTGAAAATGGGTTTATTCCATTTGAGTTTTAGTGCCCTCCATCAAAACAGATCGGGTTTTAAAATGGTTATCTATCTTTTGGAGTAGCATTAATTCTGAGGTAAATTGCCAATCAAAGTTAACCGATTGGTTTGCTGGATGTCTATGATGATCTTGATCGAGTATATAACCTTCAGGTTTGTTCAATATACGTGTTTGACTGTAGACTTCTTCAAACTTTGCTCTAACTTGATTAAACTCTGCTTTCATCTCGTTCAATGTTTCCAGGGCATCTGCTTCTTGAGTATCAGTTTGAGCAATATCAAAAGTATTTAAGGTTTGCATCAATCTGAAATTGTAATCCACTAGATTTCCCACTTGATTGTACACTTTCAAATTGTAGTCCGCTTTGGTTCCCTCAGTTTGAATTTGCTGTAAAGTGTTTTGAACTTTTTCTACTATTTTCCGTTGAGCTTCTAATTTGGCAAGACGTTCAGCGTATTTTTCTGACCATGCGCCTTTATTGTCAAAATCCGGTAGATCAATTATATGTTCTTCAATTGGATTTTCCCGCTGGTTTAACGAGTTTCTGTGGATGCCCTCTTCTACTAAAAGATTGGTCCAAACACCTACAGGTTTGTCAAGTGCATCGATAAAGGCATAATATTCCGATTGAAAACGAGGGCCAAACTTACGGTGTCGATAGGCTTTTTTAAACTCCTCTTTGGAGCGTTTTAATCCACCCCAACTAAATTCTGCAAAGGCATTAATTCCCCTTTTGTACAACTCAAAATGAGGGGAATCGTCGTCCCAAAGGGTAAGCAGCAAGCCGTTGTAATTTCTATTAATAGACTGCTCTGCAAAAATCCGAATCTGATCGATGTTACTTTCTCTCTGGGGCATTAAAGTCCATCGTGTCTGTCCTGCAGTAGCTCCCATGACCTGAAATCCGTTGGATGAAAACCAATCCATTGCTTTACCGTTTCCGTAGGATTCAGCCATGTGGTAATTCCAACGCATATAGACACAATTTTTGGGAAATTGTTCGATAAAACGATTCAGTTTAGGCTCGTTTGCTTGCCAAATAGAATCTACTGTTGCTTTTGGCATTTTGGCGTCGTAAATGGGTCGCATCAACCCTGCCTGCTTCAGTGGCATATCATCCCAAAAGATTGGTGTTCGGTCGTGCTCCGCTGCAAAAGCGGTCACTTTATTTAACCAAATTAAATTTAACTCTAAAGCGCTTTTCCCACTTTCTCTACCTGTAGTTTGAACCTCATCTCCTCCAACGTGTAGATACTTCCCATGGGGAAATGCTTCCATGGCATCTAAATACAAATCAAATTGAACTTCATAGGTCTCAGGGTCTAGTGGATTAAACGCCCAATCGCTCGCGGGGTCGTCTCGTAAATGTTTATTTTTTTCGTGCTTTAACACAAACGAAGCATGACCTAACCCTTGTACTAAAGGGCTGATTTTGATATTTCTTGCAATGGCGTAATCACTGATAGCCCTCCATTCATCAATGGAAAGTGCATCAGCAGAACCTACTTCTGGTCTTCTTTTATATTGAAGTTTGTCCTCAATTTCGAGTATGATTCCATTGATCTTTAACTGAGCCAACTCATCCAGTAAATCGTAGTAATAGGACTTTTTCTCCAAATGGTGTTTCACATCAATCTGAATTGGACGAAAGGCTATTTTGGGGGCATCATTAATTTCCAATAGCGGTAGTGGAGTATCTTGAGCAATAGCATCTTCAATCAATTGGTTTAGGGTAATAAAGCCGTAAAACAACCCTGCCTGGCTTTGAGCTTGAATAATTATTTTTTCATTCGTGATTTCAAGTCTATAGGATTCTGGAGACTGTGATTTGTCCTCTTGAATACTGAATTCTAGTTGAGCATTCTCAGGTTGATCTACACGTTGGATTTGTTTTGTCATTCCATACAGTAGAGGGAGGGAATCTCCTGTTGGGCTGTAGGCGAATTTTAATGTATTTACATCAATCCTGGAATCCTTCCCTTTAAAGTATTTTTCAGCAACTGAAGGAAGTAAACTAAACGTATTTTGTGGATTAGATACCGGTTGAGAACAACCTAAAATGAAGAGAAAGGAGCAAATAAGTACGAGATTTAGAAAGTAAAAGCGAGACATAATGATTCTATTTATTTCAACAAAATACAAAAAACACTTACTATATTGGACTAATTAATACACTGAAATTAAGAATGCTGCATAAAATAACCGCTGCTTTTCCTTGGATAGTAACTCTTTCTGCGCTGCTTGGATTAGTTTACCCCCCGACTTTTACTTGGTTTCAAGGTCCTTTGATTACCTTGGGTTTGGGAGGTATCATGTTAGGGATGGGGCTCACCCTAAAGGGGGCAGATTTTGTACAAGTTGTCCGCCAGCCAAAATGGGTTTTTCTAGGCTTGGGTCTGCAATTTATTGTAATGCCCTTATTGGGCTGGAGTTTAGCTCAACTTTTTCAACTCCCCCCTCTCTTTGCCGTTGGGATGGTTTTGGTTGCCTCCTGTCCTGGAGGGACAGCTTCAAATGTAATTGCCTATTTGGCAAAAGGTGAGGTTGCCTTATCGGTATGTATGACAGCCTGTTCAACATTAGCAGCCATCATTATGACACCATTTTTGACCCTGCAATTGTCTGGAAGCACCTTAGATATTCCTGCAATCGGTCTTTTTTACAGTACGCTAAAAGTTGTCTTACTACCCATTGTAATCGGGGTATTGGTCAACAGATACTCCCCAAAAATAGCTTCAAAAATTAATCCTTTTGCGCCTCCAACTGCTGTAATATTGATCTGTTTAATCGTAGCCAGTATTGTCGGTCAAGGAAAAGAAATCATACTGAATTCAGGCTTGTTGCTAATCTTTGCATTGTTGGGGCTACATCTGCTCGGTTTTGTATTAGGTTTTGTAATCAGCCTTGTGATTTTTAAAAATTGGAAGGTTGCTAAAACAATTTCCATTGAAGTAGGTATGCAAAATTCAGGCTTAGGTGTTGTTTTAGCGCGGGAAAATTTTAACAATCCCAGCGTGGCTATTCCCGCAGCACTTTCTAGTTTAATCCACTCCCTTTTGGGAAGTTTTTTTGTGCGTCTTTTTAAAAATAAAGGGTGAATATTATATTTTATGTAAATTCAATAACTAATTACTTAACATGAAACATTTACTTGTTACAGCATTCCTTCTTGTGTTATTTGCTTGCAGTCAAGAGGAAAAAAGCAACCCATTACCAAATATTATTTGGTTAGTTGCAGAGGATCAATCTCCTGAATTTTTCCCCATGTATGGCAATCCTTCTACAGCGCTCCCTTACCTTACTAGTTTGGCTAATGATGGAGTTGTTTTTGATAACGCTTACAGTCCCGTACCCGTTTGTGCTCCTGCTCGAAGTGCTTTAATAAGCGGGCTTTACCCTTCCTCTTTAGGCACCCACAATATGCGAACTTACAACGCATACAAAAAAGAAAATGAGCCCACTATTGGCATACCAAGTTATTCCCCTCCAGTTCCTCAAGGTGTAAAAATGTTTCCTGAATACCTCAGAGCAAAAGGCTATTACACTACAAATAATGCCAAAGAAGACTACAACTTTAAAAAAACCGATGGTGTTTGGGATGAAAGTAGTTCCAAAGCTCATTGGAAAAATCGGAGCGAAAATCAAGCCTTTTTTGCTGTATTTAATTTTGGCGTAACCCATGAGTCTCAAATATGGAGGCGAGGTCAAGATTCACTTTTAGTGGATCCAAAAACCGTTCCAGTTCCCCCCATCTTCCCCGATACTGAGGAAGTAAGAAAGGATATCGCCGTAAATTATAGCAATCTGATCAGGCTGGATCGTCAAATTGGAAAAGTTATCGAACAACTCAAGTCTGAGGGGCTTTATGAAAACAGTATTATCTTCTTTTATGGAGATCACGGAGGACCTTTCCCGCGTTATAAAAGAGCTGTTTACGAAACGGGGATAAAAGTGCCTTTAATAATCAAATTCCCAATGCTGGAAAATGCAGGTACTCGAAATCCAGACTTTATCAGTTTTATTGATTACGCTCCAACTGTACTTTCTCTTGCCGGAATAGAACCTCCAGCAGTCATGCAAGGAAAGGCTCAATTTGGAGTGCATCAAGCGGATAAAAAATCTGAATTTATCTTTGCCTCCTCTGACCGTTTTGACGAACAAGTGGATAGATTAAGGGCAGTTCGCCATGGTAAGTTTAAATACATTAGAAATTTCAACCCTGAAATCAGCAATGCCATACCGGTTGCTTACAGAGAACAAATGACAATGATGCAACTTTTAAATCGACTTTGGGAAGCAGGAGAACTTGATGAGCATCCTGCAGCCTGGTTTAAAACACCCAAGCCTAAAGAAGAACTTTACGACCTGGAGCAAGATCCTTACGAATTGAACAATCTAGCTGATCAAACTGCCCTACAAGACACTTTGATTTTTCTCAGAAATCGTTTAAATGATTGGATCGTTGAAACTGGTGATTTAGGAGAGTATCCCGAAAAAGAGTTGCTTGAAAAATGGGTTCCGGAGGGTAAACCGAAAACACTACCTGCTTTAAACAAAGTGGTCAAAGACAATAAGATAGAGCTCAGTCACACAGAACCTGGTGTCAGTATAGTGTGGAAACAAGCTCAAGATTCCGTCTGGTCTGTTTACACTACTCCATTAGCTGAATCAAAATCCATACAAGCCAAAGCAGTGCGTATAGGCTATGCAGACAGTCCTATTTTGACGATTGATTAGTATTATTCCGCTCAAATTCTTGACGCTTAAGGAAAATTGATCGACTGGTAAACAACGCTTCAATAAAGGAGCTTGCATCTGCGATTCCCTTTCCTGCGATATCGAAAGCTGTTCCGTGATCGGGTGAGGTCCGTACTTTATTGAGTCCTGCAGTAAAGTTTACTCCCTTGCCAAATGAAAGGGTCTTAAATGGAATAAGCCCCTGATCGTGGTACATTGCTAAAACAGCATCGTACTTGGTATAGGATTGGCTTCCAAAAAAACCATCCGCAGCAAAAGGTCCAAAAACCAAGTCTCCTCTATCAAATAAACTTTTGATCAGCGGGCGTAATAAGGTATCGTCTTCTGTACCTATGACTCCTTCATCTCCTGTATGAGGATTAATCCCCAAAATCGCAATTTTGGGCCGTTGGATTCCAAAGTCTTGGATCAAGCTTTTTGTAAGCAAGTCAATTTTTTGAGCAATTTTTTCCTCAGACAGTTTTTGGGTTACTTCCTTAAGCGGAACATGGTCCGTAACTAGCGCAACTTTTAGGCCTTCTGTTATCATAAACATCAGGCTATCACCCTCCAATTCTTTACTCAGATAATCGGTATGTCCTGGAAAATTAAAGTCTTTTGTTTGTATATTTTTTTTGTGAATCGGGGCTGTAACCAAAGTGTTTAACTCCTTCTTTTTTAAGGCTATGGTGGCGGCTTTTAGGGAACTTAAAGCAGCCTCCCCTGCCAAAGACTCTATTTTACCATGATTGAATGGGAACGGTTTTTCCCAGGTATTGGCCACATTAATTCTTCCTCGCTTTGGTGAATTAATATTCTTAAGTGTAAAAAAGTCAGTGGTGAACCCCAATCGTTTGCTTTCCATTAGCAGGCTTTGGTCATTAGCAAAAACTATAGGAGTAAAAAAATCAAAAAGGCGCTTGTCTTGAAACGCTTTTAAAATAATTTCAATACCAATTCCATTTGGATCGCCAGTTGAAATTCCAACGCTAATTTTTGGGATATCCTTCAAACCTTATCTTTTATACCTATTTTTGAAGACAAATGTAATTAAATTAAAACGCATGTTTACAGGAATAATTGAAGCTTTTGGCCGGGTCACAGCTCTAGAGCGTGAAGGTGAAAATTTACATATCAGCATTGAAAGTGAATTGGCACAGGAACTTAAAATTGACCAAAGTGTTGCGCATAACGGGGTTTGCCTAACCGTTGTAAAATGCGATTCCAAAAACTATACTGTCACTGCCATAGATGAAACACTAAAAAAAACCAATCTGGGTGTTTTAAAAATAGACTCCTTAGTTAATTTGGAACGAGCCATGAAGCTTGGAGATCGATTGGATGGGCATATGGTTCAAGGTCATGTTGATCAAACGGCTCAGTGTATAGCCGTTAAAACTCAGGATGGAAGTTGGTTTTATACCTTTGAATACGACAAAAGTTCTGATCAGATTACCATTGAAAAAGGATCGATCACCATCAATGGTGTTAGTTTAACGGTTGTGAATTCTAAAGAAAATCAATTCTCAGTAGCCATTATCCCCTACACCTATGAACATACTAATTTTAATCAGCTAAAAGTTGGAGATCAAGTCAATCTCGAATTTGACTTAATCGGAAAATACCTGTCTAAATTGTATTTAAGCCGTTAAATTTTATATATTTATATAAACTATTTCTAAATGAATTTTCTCGAATTAGCAACTTTATTGTTGTTCCTGGCCTCAGTTTTTTCTATTCTAAATCTCAGAATTTTAAAACTCCCGCATACTATTGGTCTAATGGTCTTAGCTATAGCACTTTCAATGGTTATTTTAGTCACTGGCTTAGTGGTACCAGACTTTCTTTCTTTTGCGACCTCTTTAACAAAAGAATTCGACTTTAGTGTTTTACTCATCGATGTGATGCTCCCTTTTTTGCTATTTGCTGGAGCCATAAGTGTAGATGTGCATGAATTACTGAAAGATAAAGTTACCATACTACTACTTGCTACTTTTGGAGTATTATTCTCCACCTTTGCAGTGGGAACTGGCCTTTTTTGGCTTACCAGTCAACCTCTATTGGGGATGGAATCCCTTGGACTGACCTATGTAGATTGCCTACTGTTTGGCTCGCTTGTCGCACCAACAGATCCCATTGCGGTTTTAGCCATGGTTAAAAAAATGAATCTTTCTAAAATTACCGAAACTCGTATCGCTGGGGAATCATTATTTAACGACGGTATAGGTGTCGTTGTCTTTTTAACACTACTCAGTATGAAAATCGAAGGAGTAGAAAATATAACCATCCAAAGTATCGGTAGTTTGTTCGCTACAGAAGTAATCGGTGGAATTTTATTAGGTGCACTTATGGGTTACCTCGGTTTAAAACTCGTAAAATATATTGAAAATACCCAAGTTGAATTGGAAGTCCTTATCACCCTTTCATTGGTGCTTTTAGTTCCTGTTATCTCTCATATGTTTCATTTTTCTGCGGTTTTAGGTGTCGTTGTTATGGGGCTGTTTTTAAATCAAAATATTGATACAGATAACAAAACTGAAGGGATTCAAAAAGCCATGGGAGACTATGTCTATAAATTTTGGCATTTAGTTGATGAAACGCTTAATGCCATTTTATTTATACTGATCGGTCTAGAAATCATACCTGTATTACAAAACTTTGACATAAGCTATATTGCCATCATTGTATTGGTAATTGTCCTGGTTGTAGTCTCCAGAGGTATTGGTGTTTTTGTGCCAATCAAATTGCTTTCAATTAAAAAAACGTTTGAGAAAAATACAGCTCTCATCATCACTTGGGGTGGCTTGAGAGGTGGGCTAAGCATCGCTTTAGCACTTAACCTACCAGACAGTATTGGAACTGGAAAAGATTTAATATTGATCTTGACCTATGGCGTAGTTCTATTTACAATTTTGGTTCAAGGGCTTACCTTAAAAAAAATTGTGAAATAAAGTTTCTTCAAAGGCTTCGGATTCCTATATTTGAATCGAGAAGTTCGAGCTGTGACAACAGCTATGTTTAACTAAATGTAGAAAGGAGGTGTCTTATGTCTTATGATAATCATTTGAGGAATACAAGACAGACGGTACCTACTCATGGTCCGCTGTAATATTCCTTATCTATGTATAAAGCGAGCCGATGGGCTCGCTTTTTTTTAATATCCCACACCATGCAAAAAATTCCACAAGTTGATTTGAATGATTTCCTTTCCGAAGATCCCAAACAACGAATAGCATTTGTTCAAAAAGTAGGGGCTTCATTCGAAGAAATTGGATTTATTGCGCTTAAAGGGCATTTTTTGGAACCTCAACTTCAAACTGCTCTATACAGTGAAATCAAAACTTTTTTTGCTCTCCCAGAAAAAATTAAAAAGCAGTATGAAATTGAAGGTGGTGGTGGACAACGCGGCTATACAGGTTTCGGAAAAGAGCATGCAGAAGGGAGAACAGTAGGCGATTTAAAGGAGTTTTGGCATTTTGGTCAGGACCTTAAACGCCAACCTCAGCTCAAATCTCTCTATCCAGAAAATGTAGGTGTTCAAGAGTTGGAATCTTTTAATCCCGTCGGAAATACCGTATTTAGAAGATTGGAAAAAACTGCTCAAGTACTCCTTCAGGCCATTGCGCTTTATTTGGATTTAGAAGCTAACTATTTCGATCAATTTATCTTAGAGGGGAACTCTATCCTCAGAGCAATTCACTATCCCCCAATAACCAAAGCTCCGCAAGAAGCCGAGCGTGCAGCTGCACATGGAGACATCAATTTAATCACACTACTGATGGGTGCCCAAGGAAATGGTTTACAAGTATTAAATCGACAAAAACAATGGATCGATGCTATTGCAGAGCCTGATGAATTAATTGTCAATATTGGTGATATGCTCTCTCAACTGACAAATAATAAACTGCCCTCTACCATCCATAGAGTCATCAATCCACCAGAAAAAGATTGGGGAAAAGCACGTTATTCGCTTCCCTTTTTTATGCACCCCGTACCCCATATGCCGCTGAATTGTCTGCCTCAAACAGTCGATGAAAAACACCCAAAAAGATACAAAGACATAACAGCAGGTGAATTCCTACGTCAACGCTTAATTGCTTTGGGTTTACTCGACGACTGATTCTTGTTTATGCTGTAATTCCCTTAATACCAAGCGCCCCAAAGTTGCTAAAAAAGGAATGCCTATAGAATCAAACTCATATTGGTCATCGTTGAAAATCTTATTTTCATTTACCAAGATTGTCGCTGTGAGAAAAAAGGATAAGTTGTTTGATTTGTCATGTATATAAGCCACATCAGTCAAAGTACCATAGGCATAACCCACTTTGTTGTAAATCCTGATTTGATCTGTCATCTTTCCCTTTTGATCTCCATAAATAAAGAATTTACCATAGCTATCCCAATGATCTCCATCGTCATAATTAGGAGACGAACTTTCTAAGGTGGAACGGCTCATCCAAAATCGAAGGAATTCCAAATCTTTGTCGTTTAAAGTAAATTGCTGGTCAATTGTAAATAGTTGGGGGTAGATCAATCGCATTAATATTCCCTCTAAATCCAAAAGTGAAATTCTGTTTTTAAACCTAAAATCCATGGGAGCTTTTACCACTTCTCCATCCTGTAAAAAGCCCTCTCCTTTGAACACGCCACTGAGCTTATTTTCCGCATTAAATTTTGATTTTAATGAGTTTTGTTGATACAAGGTATCCCCAAATTCATCAAAAAAAGTATACTCCCATGTTCTTATGTTATCAGCTCCAAAAAGAAACTTGTGAAAAATTTGAGTCTTTTTCAATCCCTTTTTTTCAAGTTCTTGATTGATATAATCTCTACCTAAAAAATCAAAGAGATAATTGTAAGCTTCGTTGTCACTGACTAAAAATATCTTTTTTATCAAATGGGCAAGGGTCAGTTTTCCTTCCCTTTGGGTGGTGTCTGTTAGCTGAATCGCTTTGCCTTGAAGATCCCTAATTTCAAATGCTGTTGTCGGTTTTATTGGAATTCCTTGGGTATTGAGTTCATTGAGTTTTTGAAGTGTTAATGCAGCAATAGGGAGTTTGGCTGTGCTTGCAGGGTAGAAATAGTGCTCTTCATCCAATTGAAAAGAAGATCTTAAAAGTTGAGGTGCAGTAGGCTGTTCGGTATTTATTTCAGTCAATACAATTTGGACCTCGTGCTTTTTAAGTTGCTGTCTTACTCTTTTAATCGAAGGATTTGAACTTGACATTACCTTATCTAAAACAGACTGAGAAGGTTTACACTGGAGGAATATAAACGACAGTGGAATAAGGCAGTATAAATATCTTTTAGTTAACATAAACTTTTAAATTTCTTAATTGAAATCGACAAATATCCATTTAATTTTGTGTTGAAAGTCTTGGGAAAACGAGGAAACCCTAAGACTTTTTTTTATTCCACTTCGAATTTTGAAATATCCTCTGCCGAAGTCAGATCGGGTAAATGTTCTTTTACAGGAATACAAATGGTTTTTTGAGGATCAGCCGAATTCATCAAACGAAGTGCTTCAGGTAATTCTTTTTCGTTTCGCTCAGGGTGAATTGGGCAACTTTTCAAATATGGATAAAGCAAAGCTCCGTCAAAACTAAAAATATTCATACTTACCCGAATTTCACCTGTAGTGTCTTTATACTGCTCAACTTCTGAAGCAGCTGGTTTTTCAATTATATTTTTTAAAAAGCCCTCTGAGTCTATATCCATCACTGCAAATTTAGCGATGCGCTCATCGGGAAAATTCAGCCCAGAACGAGCATAGCTAATCAGTGCGTGAGGCGCTTTACGCGGCTCTTTTAAACGCTGAAAAACAGCAGATGAATATAAATTATCTCCGTTACACACTGTAAATTGAGTTTTTTGCAATTCTGGATACTGCTCTAATGCTTGCTCAACAGCATCCGCTGTTCCCAATGGCTTTTCTCTATCCGAAGGGACATGCTGTGACGCAAAACGAATGTTGACATCACCAAAGATTTGCCGCTGCTTCCAATACGCTAGTTGATCGTGAAAAGCCTTGTTTTCGGGGCTAGTTATTAAATAAATGTTAGTATATCCAACTGCAACAGCATTGTTTATTAGGTAATACAAAAGAGGGCGTTGATTTACACCCAAAGGAATTAAACTTTTGTGAACCGCTTGAGCTTGTTTTTTGAGCTCTTCGGTAATGGAACTATCTTTTAAAGAGCGTTTCATTCTAGAAGAGGCTCCTCCAGCCATAATTAATAAGGACACTGTCTCTTTCATCTATGCGAAGATAAATGAACTTCATAAGCATTTTGAGCGCCAGCGTATTTAAATGCTTGAATTACTCCCTCTTTTGTGTTTTCATTTGCCAAAGCCACCATACAGCCTCCTCCACCTGAACCGATAATTTTCGTTCCAAGAGCTCCTGCATTTTTTGCAGCTGACATTTGCGCAATCATTGCCTCAGGAGTATTTTGAATACACTCCTGTAAAATCTTTTGATGGGCATCCATCAACTGCCCTAAGACCTCGAAATCTGGATTGGGTTCTAGGAGTGCATGCTTGGCTTCTTGAGTAATCAAATGGTTGTGAATCGCTGCATACCAATAAGGCTGGTAAATAGAAGAAACAAAGGGTAAATACTTATGATAATCCTCTTTTTTTGCCTTGTGTATATCAAATTCAGTTTGTTGCTGTTTAACTTCCTTTATGGCGTTTTGGGCGTAATTTCGGGCATTTTGAAGAACAGCTAGAGTTTGTTTAGCAATCCCAGATTCTGCAAGAATTAAGCTCCCTATTTTAGGAGTTAAGGCAGTAGTCTCCCCTTTTTGGGTATCTATAAAAACCATCCCTCCTTGTGCAATAGTGTACTGATCCATTAAACCTCCCGGCTGATTGAAAAAAATTACCTCAGATTGATAGGCCCATTCTCCAATTTGAGAATCTGCCACCTCCCAAGTTGCCTCTTGAGCTTGAATTAAAAAACGCAACCAGGCGACAACTAAAGCAGAGGAACTTGATACCCCAGCATTTACTGGTATAGTCCCTGATATTTCTATAGTATATCCTTGTGTAAATACAGCCCCTTCTTTAGTGAGTACTGCCATAGAGGAACGATAGTAGTCTTCCGCTTCTATGGATTTAAAGTTTTCATTTAGATTTATAGTAATTTGTTGATCTAAATCAAGTAGTTGTATAAAATAATGGTTTTCAGTATTCGGAATCGCATTTATCTGGATGTAGCGATCTATTGTTCCTGCAATAACTGGAAGTCCTAAATAATCTTGATGGTCTCCAAAAAAGCAAATTCTTGCAGGAGCTTGAACAGTGATGGTTGTTTTAATACTAAAATCGAGTTAAGAAATTATCTGTAAAGGTTTCGTGTTTGCCCATTGTTTACGAGTAAAATCTGGGAATTGCTGTGGCATTCCTCCCTGAGCAACAGAAGCTTCACTTAGAGGAGAAACTGCACTCCACAAACAGCCTTCATAAACATTTTGGTCTAAGGACTCTCCTTCCCTGAGGCATTCTACTATTCTGTAGAGCATCATAAAGTCCATTCCTCCATGACCTCCCATCTTTTTTGCCAAAGCCCCTAGGCGCTTGTACATTGGGTGTTCGTGTTCTTCGTATATTTTTTCCAATTGGTCTCCTTCTGCCCAACGGTGGTGACTCTCCGTTACCCCTTCAACGCCTCCTTCCAGAGCAATACGTGTGGGGAAACCAGCTAAAATTCCTTTTGTCCCTTGAACCAAATTCAATCGAGAGTAAGGTCTAGGGCTTGTTTCATCCCATTGAATCATAATCGTTCGTCCCAAAGCTGTTTTTACTATGGATGTATTTAAATCTCCTCCTTGATAATCTAATTGATTCCATTTGTGGTCTTGAGGATAGTTTTTTTCAGCATACAATGCCCTCCCTTTTGCAGGTGAGGAGAAAGAAACCAGAGTTGAGAATTGATCTTCTCCTCTTCCCAAATTCATATACTGTGCTACAGGGCCAAGACCATGAGTAGGGTAAAGATTTCCATTCCGCTTGGCGTAATGTGGTGTTCTCCAAGAGCCTGTCCCTCGTTCTTGTTCCTCCATTTGGAAACGAAGTTCATGAATATATGCTGCTTCTGCATGGAGAATTTCTCCAATTATCCCCTTTCTGCAAAGATTTAAATAAAGTAGTTCATCCCTTCCATAATTTACATTCTCCATCATCATGCAATGCTTTTGGGTGCGTTCGGAGGTGTCTACAATATCCCACATCTCTTCTAAGGTTAAGGCGAGAGGAACCTCAACAAACGCATGGGCTCCTTGTTTCATCGCCTCTATGGCCATAGGAGCGTGATTTTTCCAATTTGTGGCAATAAATACGGCATCAGGCTTTACTGTTTTAAGCATTTCTTTCCACTGGTTTTCTTCTCCAAAAAACCTTTTGATGTTTTGATGACGACCATCACCAACCGATTCACAGTTTTTAACAGAGCGATCGACTAGATCTTCGTAAAGATCTGAGATGGCTACAATTTCTGTTCCTTCAATAGCTGCCAATTGTTTGACATGTCCACTACCCCTAGCTCCAACACCGATCATGGCAACTCTTACTTTGTCAAGTTTGGGTGCTTTGTAATCTCCCATATAAGTTCCTCCCGAGGGATTCGCTTCTTTTTCCTGTGAACAAGCAATACTACTTGCCATATAAAGTGAAGCTGTCGACAGGGAAGTTTTCTTTAAAAAATTTCTTCTATTGATAGATTTCATAATTCTGTTTTAATTGTTTTTTAGGTTTATCAAGAACTTTATGGGACTGCTTTGATTTTTAAAGTTATAAAATCTTAGATTAATACAATTATCTTAAAGAAAAATCCGCCTTACTATTTTTAAAAATTTATATCTTTAAATAAATTAAAAACTATGGGAGTAGGTGGAACTTTTCTTGGAAGCCTTGCTGTTTGTTTGATTATTGCTTTAATCATCGAACTCAAGGAGCGACATTTAAACTAATATGGGTTATTTCTTAAGAAATATATTGGTCTATGGAGCCATAGCATTCGTGATTTGGATGCTTTATGCCGCTGTAAAAGGTATGAAAAACAAAAAATAGCCTTGTGAAAAATATATTTTCTAAAAACTATAAATTGCTTTTTATTCTGGGACTTTTAAAGAAAATAGGACTGCTAGTTTGGTTCTTGTATTTCTAATTTTAGTAGAAGTAAAAGCGTTCTATACAATAAAAAAAGCGCCCCAAAGGCACTTTAGTATAGTTGAATAAATTTACGTTTATTCCTCAGTACGACGACTGCCTTCCACATCAAACATTCCCATTAAAGTACCCGATATTTCATCCTCTTCAATCGTAAGTTCAAAATAGATGTCGTAACCTGCTACATAGGCTTCAATAGTAAAAACCCCTTCCTCTAGGGTTGTTCCATCAATTTCAAATTCAAAATCTCCTCCGTCTTGTGGAGTAATTGCAGAAGCATATTTATCTCCATCTTTAGTTATATCCAGATAAAGCGGAAGATCTCCAATATTATCAACTTCAAAAACAGTCATTTGATAAGAGCCCACATAAGGATCGCTTTTGAGGTTTTTTTGAACCCCACAGGAAACAATAAATAGTAGGGAAAAAAGAGCTAGTATTTTTTTCATGTTTATAGTTTTAATTAATTATTCAGTACTCTCAGCTGTGGCCGTGACAACTCGATCCCAAACAGTAGTTGTACCACTGGTTTGATCTTTCCAGGTCATTCTGTTATCACCGTTAGAAAAAGAAATCAGGTAATTGATAACGTTATTTCCTTGAACATATTGATAAAATCCAGTTTCGGAGTCGATTGACCAAGTGTAAACCGAAATCGCTGGGCTTAGACAACCCCTAGAATTCTGGTCTATAATAACATATTTAGTACTGACAATTTGTTCAGTAATAGAAGCTGTAAATTCCATACAAGAGTATTCTGGAATCAGCTCTACTAAAGATGCTTTTATTTCTTCCCAAACGGTTACTGATCCGTCAGGATTTGATATTGAATAAACTTGCCATTCTCCTATACTCCTATCAGGGATTGGAGTATCCTCTTTGGAGCATCCGAAAAATAAAGCTATGCTCGCAAAAACTAAAACAGAAGTGAAATTTTTAAATGTTATCATCAAATATTAAATTATCATTAAAATTAATTAAAAATATTCAATATAATACGTTTTATAATGTAAGTAAATAATTGCATGTCGAGACTCCGCTTGTTTTGGCTATTTTTGTAAGCATAGGTTCTGTACTTTAAATTAACTTTAACAGATGAAAAAATCAATTTATACTCTCCTCTTCTTGTTGATAATGGGTAGCTGTTTTGCCCAAACTCAAATAGAGGCTAAGGAGCTCACTAAAAAAGAAATCAAAGCTTTAAAGCGCCAAAAAGCTTTTGAAAAACAAAAACTGCGCTATGAAAAGCGGGGACTAAACGAATGGGGAGTGAATGAAAACGCACCCAACCTTGTTGCAGCCATTAGAGAACACCTCGGCTCTGCCAGAATTGATTTACAAAGAGGCTTGGTGATTATTCGCCAATCAGAATCTTTCAATAACGCACAGGCTTATCCTTTGTGGTTAGTAGATGGCCAGCAATTCAATTCTCCTCCAAATAATTTAGCCTTTCAGATTATACGTGAAGTCAAAGTTTATGAATCTTTAGCAGAAACTAATAAATGGGGGCAATTGGGTCGTGCTGGTGTTATAGAAATAATTACCTCAAACAACATAAATTAAGCCAGTGTCCTGTAGGCGTTATTTAAAATTTATTATTGGGGGTTTAGTGATATTGCTTTCCGTAAATAGCAATTGTCAAAATGTAAATGTCATTCAGGAACCCTCTTTGATTGTACTCGGAACCGTTCAAGACGGTGGCTTACCCCACATCGGCTGTGCTAAAAGTTGCTGTTCAAATTTGACTCCTAAACAAGGAGCACACTATCAGGTTACTGCTTTAGCTGTCAAACAACCAAAAATCAAAACAACTGTTCTTTTTGAGGCAAGCCCCGACATTGTATCTCAATGGAATCAACTTGGAAATAGCCCACCAGCAATTTTTTTAACCCATGCCCATATTGGACACTATACAGGTTTAATGCATCTTGGGAGAGAAGCTCTAGGGGCAAAAAACATACCCGTTTATGCCATGCCTAGAATGCACTCCTTTTTAAAAAGCAATGCCCCGTGGAGTCAATTGGTTGAATTAAAAAATATCGAACTTATCAAAATGACAGCTGAACGTCCGAAAACTCTTGGTAGCATTCAAATTACTCCAATTTTAGTTCCCCATAGAGATGAGTTTTCAGAAACAGTGGGCTACCGAATTCAAGGGCCAAATAAAGCTGCCTTATTCCTGCCCGATATTGATAAATGGGAACGTTGGAATACCGATTTAGTTGAGATACTCAAAACGATAGATTACGCCTTTATCGATGCTACCTTTTTTGACGAAGCCGAACTTGACTACAGACCTATTGATGAAATACCGCATCCCCTAGTAAAAGAGACCATTGCTTTGCTGGAAGCTTCTCCAAATCATCTCAAAAAAAAGGTTTATTTTATCCATATGAATCACACTAACCCTATGCTTAATCCAAATAGTAAAGCGACAAAATGGGTGCTCAATCAAGGATTCAATATTGCAAGAAAAGGGCAATCATTTGACCTCTAATCACTGCTTCCCATGGCTTTTAAAATCATTTACAAAAAAATCTATATCTTACTTTAAATTACTGAGTTAAAAGCAAATAAGTTAACCGTTAACTAATACAAGGGTCATATTTAAATGAGATTATTTCAACTACTAGCTATTGCCTTATTATTTATTCAGTGCAGTTTAAATATACCTGATGCTGTTGTCATTGAAATGGAGAATCTCCCTGAAAAAGTAGATTACAACTACCATATTAAGCCAATACTCTCTGACCGGTGCTACCAGTGCCATGGTCCTGACGAAAAAACCAGAAAAGCGGGTTTAAGATTGGATTTGGAAGAAGTTGCTTTTTCTCGGTTAAAGAGCGGAAATAAAGCATTTTCAAAGGGAAATCCATTTAAAAGCGAAAGTTTACACCGGATACTTAGCACTGACCTTGAAATAAAAATGCCCCCTCCTGAGTCAAACTTAGAATTAAGTTCTAAAGAAAAAGCTATCCTTATCAAATGGATTGATCAAGGAGCAGAGTGGAAAGAACACTGGTCCTTTATTTCCCCTAAAGAGAAAGCCGTTCCTTCCACAGTAGATCATACTATTGATTACTATATTTCAAAAAAGCATGAGGAAAATGGAATGACATTTTCAGAACCCGCTTCTAAAGAAACACTCATACGGCGACTCTATTTTGATCTTACTGGTTTACCTCCAACAGTAGAGGAGGTTGATTCTTTCCTTAACAATTCAAGTGAACGAGCCTATACTGAATTGGTTGATAAACTGCTTAATTCTCATGCATATGCAGAACGAATGGCTGTTGATTGGATGGATTTATCTCGTTATGCTGATTCTCATGGGCTTCATGCCGACGGACTTCGTACCATGTGGCCATGGCGTGATTGGGTAATTAAAGCCTTTGATGAAAACATGCCCTACGATCAGTTTGTCACTTGGCAGTTGGCAGGAGATTTACTTCCCAATGCAACCAGAGAACAAAAATTGGCAACTGCTTTTAATCGAAATTCACCCATGACAGCTGAAGGGGGTGTTATTGATGAAGAATGGCGTTTAAACTATGTCTTTGACCGAACCGAAACCATGAGTACAGCCTTTTTAGGACTAACAGTGGCTTGTGCCAAATGTCACGATCATAAATTTGATCCCGTTTCTCAAAAGGATTATTATCAACTTACTGCATTTTTTAACAATATTAGAGAATTGGGAATGACAGGTGATGATGGGGATTATGGACCCTTATTACCACTTCCAGACGAAACTACTGAGCAACATCTACAAAGACTGGAAAACAGTATCACTCAAATTGAAAAAGAAATTGAACTTAACGCGACTGACCTAGCCTCCTTGGAAACCTATATGGATGAGCTGCCTTCCTCCAACAAAGTGATGGATCGTCGAATTGGATATTATCCCTTTGACAAGGTTGAAAAAGACAAAACCAAAAAGAAAAAAGGGCACCCTTTTATTACAGACGGTAATGAAAATGTAGGTTCACGACTTGCTCCTAAGGTTGTCCCCGGGATAAAAGACAATGCCTTGCGCTTTGAACAAGATTACGATCGTCTCTACATCAGCAAAGAAATTCCAAATTTTGAATGGGTTGATCCTTTTTCCGCAGGTGTTTGGATCAATACAGACCAGCAAGATCCAAAGTTTAGACAATTTATTCTTGGTACTACAGGAGGAAAAAACAACTGGTGGCGTGGATGGGACTTTTACCTAGATGGCAGCAATCATTTGAATTTCAGACTTATCAATATAGCGCCGGGAAATATGGTTCATGTAAAAACCGAGCAAACCATCCCTGTTGAGCAATGGAAACACCTCGCATTCTCTTACAATGGAAGCGGTAAGGCGGAAGGAGTCAAACTCTTTATTGACGGAAAAGAAGTCGTGGTTAATAGTTTAATAGACAACCTTTACAAATCTATTAAGCCTGTTAGTGCTAGTGGGATGAAAATTGAAGATCGCCCCATATTAGTAGGGAAAAGTTATGAGGGCTCGACTGGTGATAATGGTACTTTCTCAGGAAGCATGGACGATTTGGTGCTTTTTGATAAAAGATTAAGTGCTTTAGAATTGGATTTAATTTACAAATCCTACCAAAGTCAAAATACGCTTCCTGATCAAAATTTAGTCAAACAGCATTGGATTGAAAATCACCCCAAGACAGTAGCTCTGGAAAAACAACTCAAAAATTCCCGTAAGCAATGGCTTGAAACCTTTAGTCCTGTTTTAGAAGTAATGGTAATGGAAGAATTACCCCAATCCAGAAAAACCTATTTATACAGTAGAGGGAATTACGACGAGCCCGCTTATGAAGTAAATGCTGCTGTCCCAGAAAAGCTCCCTGCTATGGATCCCGAATTGCCAAAAAACAGATTGGGCTTAGCAAAGTGGCTCTTTGATCAAAAAAATCCTTTAACTGCTCGAGTGGCAGTAAATCGATATTGGCAAATGATTTTTGGTCGCGGTTTAGTTCAGACCTCAACCGACTTTGGTGTTCAAGGCGCACTTCCAAGTCACCCTGATTTACTAGATGCCTTAGCTTTAGAGTTTATGGAAAGCAATTGGGATATTAAACAACTTATTAAAAAAATGGTGCTGTCTAAAACATACAGACAAACCTCTAAAGCAAGTCCTGAACTCTTGGAAAAAGACCCCAAAAATATCTTCCTTGCTCGAAGCAATCGATATCGCCTTCCCGCAGAAATGATCCGAGATAATGCCCTAGCAACAAGTGGATTACTCGTAAATCAAATTGGAGGTGAAAGTGTTAAACCCTATCAACCAGAAGGTCTCTGGAAAGAAAAAAGCACCTTTTCACTCCGCCTTTACGATTACAAGACAACTAAAGGAGATAGCCTGTACCGAAGAAGCTTGTATACCTTTATCAGGAGAACCTCTCCACCTCCCTCAATGATTGCTTTTGATGCAACTTCCAGAGAGGTCTGTACAGTACAAAGAGAGAATACCTCTACTCCTCTTCAAGCTTTGGTTCTCTTAAACGACATTCAATTTTTTGAAGCCTCAAGAGTACTTGCTGAACGCATACAGAGAGAGGCAGGAACTAAGGTTGAGGATCAAATTAAATACGGCTTTAGACTAGCTACTTCAAGACATCCAAATGATGAAGAAATTGCGATTTTAAAAGATTTGTATAATACTCAGTTAACCTTCTATCAAAAAGACGCTCGAGCTGCAAGAAAAACTATTCGTGTAGGAGAAAAAGCAGTTGATCCTAAATTTAATCCAGTAAAAACTGCTGCCTTGACTATGGTGGCAAATACCTTATTAAATCACAATGAAACTTTTGTAAAATACTAAGCATGAATTGTAACGAAGACCATCACAATAAAAAATATACACGTCGGGATTTTCTTACACGAACTTCTTTGGGTATGGGAGCTTTGACACTTGGCGGCTTATTGGGGCCCTCTCCTGTTTTAGGGAAAGATCTAATCTCTCAAATGGTTCACAGCAATGGATCGGGAATCCCTCACTTCGTGCCAAAAGCAAAAAGGGTTATTTATCTTTTTCAAAGTGGTGCTCCATCTCAACTCGATTTGTTTGACCACAAACCCTTACTCAATAAAATGAATGGTAAGGAGATTCCTGAAAGTGTTTTGGGAAATCAGCGGTTGACAGGAATGACTGCTGGACAGACCAGTTTTCCTATGGCGGGTTCTGTATTTGATTTTAAACAACACGGACAAAGTGGTGCTTGGGTAAGTGAGCTCATGCCCTATACCTCAAAAATTGTGGATGAACTCTGCTTTATCAAATCCATGTACACCGAAGCAATTAATCACGATCCAGCGATCACCTTTTTACAAACTGGTTCTCAACTCCCAGGACGCCCTTCGATTGGTTCATGGCTGAGTTATGGTCTGGGTACGGACAACAAAAACCTGCCTGAATTTGTGGTTCTTCTAACCAAAGAGAAATACGGCCAACCGCTTTATTCTAGATTGTGGGGTAATGGGTTTTTACCTTCTCAACATCAGGGTGTTCAATTTCGTTCTGGTAAAGACCCCGTTCTGTATCTTGACAACCCCCCTGGAGTAACCCAAGACAACAGAAAAACACAGTTAGAACACCTGAAAGAATTACAAAAACTCCAACATCAAGATGTCGGAGATCCCGAAATTCTCTCAAGAATGAAACAATACGAAATGGCATTTAGAATGCAAACTTCTGTGCCAGATGTAATGGATGTTAAGGACGAGCCTGATTATATTTTTGACCTCTATGGGGAGGACAGTAAAACCCCAGGAACTTTTGCAGCAAATTGTTTATTGGCTCGAAAACTCATTGAAAAAGATGTCAAATTTGTCCAGCTATACCATCAAGGGTGGGATATGCATGGAGACTTACCCAATCAAATGAAAATTCAATGTAAAGATACCGATCAAGCGACTGCAGCCTTGATTCAAGATCTTAAACGAAGAGGCTTGCTAGACGATACTCTAGTGATTTGGGGGGGTGAATTTGGAAGAACTAATTATTCTCAAGGTCTGCTCACTCCAGAAAGCTTTGGAAGAGATCATCATCCACGCTGTTTTACATTGTTTATGGCTGGAGCTGGAATTAAAAAAGGAATTACTTTAGGTGCAACTGATGAGTTTGGATACAATATCACTGAAAACCCTGTTCATGTTCACGATTTTCAAGCTACACTAATGCATCTGCTTGGAATAAATCACGAGAAACTTACCTTTAAATTTCAGGGTAGACGCTACAGACTCACCGATGTTCATGGAAAAGTTGTTCAGGAAATATTAAGTTAAAGATCAGCCCAATGAAAAAAACTAGAAGAGCATTTATTCAAAAATCAGCTGTTGCTGCAGCCAGCTTAACAGCAGCACCCTTTCAAAATATCTTTATCCAAACAAAAAAAATAGTGGAAGAAAATCCAATTGTCGGTCATGGAGATTTTAAATATCGAGTGGATAAGGAATGGGGAATACAAGACCCTACTCAATTTCCTGTAAACGATTGTCATGAAATGATTCTTGACAAAAAAAACAGGATCTTTATGACAACCACCCACCCAAAAAATAATATTTTGATCTACGATCGTTCGGGGAAAATTTTAGATGCCTGGGGTACTGAGTATCCTGGAGCCCACGGCCTCACACTTTCAACAGAAGGAGAAGAAGAATTTTTGTTTATTACTGATCCCGATACTCACAAGGTTTGTAAAACTACTCTAGATGGAAAAAAACTACTTGAATTTTTTACCCCTAAAGAAATTGAAGACTATAAAGAAGCTGCTCAATTTAAACCGACTGAAACTGCTATTGCTCCCAATGGGGATATCTATATCGCTGATGGTTACGGTTTAGATTTTATCATTCAATACGATTCGAAAGGAAATTACATTCGTCATTTTGGAGGAAAGGGAACTGATGATGATCAATTTGATTGCTGTCATGGAATTACCTTGGATACAAGAAAAGGAAAGCAGCCTTCTTTATTGATCACTTCCAGGACCGCAAATTGTTTTAAGCGTTTTACCCTTGACGGCAACTATATAGAAACTATATCCCTTCCCTCGTGCTATATCTGCCGACCTGTTCTAAAAAATGACACCCTTTACTTTGCTGTCATAGTAACCAAAGACTGGGGAACCTATGACGGTATGCTCGCTGTACTGGATCAAAACAATCGGGTAGTCTCCATGCCTGGAGGGAGTACTCCCGCTTACAAAAATGGAATGCTCGAAGCGCCTGCTTATGATCAAAAAACATTTTTAAACCCCCACGACGTCTGCATAGATGATGATGAAAATATCTATGTACCCCAATGGAATTCTGGTAAAACCTATCCGGTCAAACTTCATCGTGTATAAAGATGCTTTTACTTGAATTTAGTTCATTTATCGGTAGGTTTCACCCTTTAATGGTACATCTCCCTATTGGATTTCTGATTCTGGCATTACTTTTTGATTTACCTGCCATTCGGAGTAGAATGAATAATACCTCCTTGCTTTGGTTTTTTTCTTTTATTTCCTCAGCACTAGCAGTAATTCTCGGTCTATTATTGTCTAATAGTGGACATTATATTGAAGCTCAGCTTTCGCTTCATCAATGGTCAGGAATACTATTAACCCTTCTTTGCGGACTGGGTTGGATGATGCGATCTTCCTTTTTCAATATTCCCGATTTTAAAAAACTAAACAATCTATTGGTTATACTTTCTCTATTCTTTGTCGGTCATAACGGAGGCTCGTTAACTCATGGAGAAAATTACCTTTTCGAAGATGCCCCAGTATGGATTAAAGCACAACTTATCGATGAGGAAATTGAGCGAAATTTTACAGCTGTTCCCTTAGATAGTATCTATGCCTATAAGGATTTAGTTCAACCCTTGTTTGAAAGAAAATGTACATCTTGCCACAATGATCAAATCCAAAGAGGAGGGCTTAATATGACTACAGCAGTAGGTTTATTTACTGGAGGTAGCAGCGGTAAGGCAATTGTAAAAAAAGACTTAAATAAAAGTTTAGTTTACGATCGGATTATCAAAGAACAATCGGATAAAAAGTTCATGCCCCCCGCAGGGATTCCCCTAACCTACGCTGAAATTCAATTGATTGAATGGTGGGTCTTAGAGGGAGCAGAAATTGACAAACCGCTTTCAGAGCAAAATTTAAGTGCAGACATTCAGCGTCTGCTGCTCAAACATTACAGTCTTGATTCCAGAGAGAAACCTTGGTACGAAAAGGTGAGTTTAAAACCCCTTTCAGAGAAAGACTATTCCCGTCTTGAAAAACAGCAGTTGAGTTGGCGAAAACTCTCGGCAGATAATTCTTTACTTGACCTCCGCTTTCAAGGAAAAGCATTAACCGAAGAGACTATAGCTGTTTTAGCGGACTATGCTTCCTACATCACTTGGCTAAATTTAAGTGAAGCAAATGTCCAAAACAGTGCGCTAGAAGCTATTGCAAAAATGGAGAATCTCACGAGATTATATCTTCAAAAAAACGACTTATCGGATACAAATTTGGATCTTTTGGGTTCTCTCGATCATCTTGAAATTTTGAACCTCCACAGCACTCAGGTTGATCAGGAAATATTTGATATTGCCAAACAACTCCCCGCTTTAAAAAAATTGTATTTGTGGAATACCGCTGTAAGTAGTAATCAAATCAAGAGTCAACAAGCTTTATTTCCAGACACCGACCTAGTTGGAGGTCTAGAATAAAGACATATCACTGGGGGACATGCCTTGGTATTGAGGAGCCACCTCCCCCATGACTTTGTAAAAGCCTCCGGAAAGTGAATCTTTAAAAGCCTCCACCGAAAGGTCAGAAGCATTACTAATGCCTAGGGAAGGAATAATCCGATCGGGGGCGGCTTTGTGCCAATCGTGAAGGACACCAGCATCACCACTGGCGACAATATACACGTTTAAGTCATTAATTTTTTGAATCAACATCCTGACGCAAAAAGCTTGGCGGCGGGAGCTGCGGATCACCCCCCGGCATATTACTTAAAAACCAGGGACACATTTCATTGGCAAAATTGCTGTTAATTTGCATCGCATGGACATGAACATCGATGATGGGTTCGCGCTGTTGCCCCAATACAAATTGGGAAAAAAGGACAATACTCAGGGAAAAAAGTTTGGAATTATTCATTAAAATTTAGTTTTATTGATCTATTAGTTTCCGTTTCAGAACAAATTTATTACTAGACAAATCGAAAAAAATCCGAGCCTAATCGGCGGTGTAGGGTCTGTTTTCCATCAATCCTTTTCGAAATCCAGCATAGGCTGGTTTGGGTTGCAAATTTTCATCGTATAAAGTGGGCCAGTCGTTCAACTTAAAAAAAGGTTTGATCCAAGTGTCGCGATCGTTAAATCCCCAAAAGGTAATACCATAGCGCTGTGCCGGCGGAACAGCACTGTTGTACACCCGTACCAAGGTTTCGTATTTTTCAGCTTGTGCCGCAGCCATCTCGGCTGTAAGTTCATTAAAGGTCTGCTGCCCCCCATCGCGGTTATCGTCGTGTTTATTAAAAATCAAATCCACTTCAGAAAGATGTATTTTCAGCCCCGTAGCAGCTGCTTTTTTTAAGGTTTTATAGATCAAGGCATCCGGGATATCCATCCGATAATGCATTTGAAAACCAATCCCACTGATAGGCACCTCTTCTTTTTGAAGTTGCTCTACCAAGGCTAAAAGGCCATTTAATTTTAGGGTGTCACGTTCTAAGTTAAAATCATTCAAAAACAAGTCGGCCTCGGGATCGGCCTGATGCGCCCAACGGAACGCATCGGAGACATAGGAGATTCCCATAGCTTTTTTCCAAACGGTTTCCCGCAGGGCACCTCCCTTGGTTTCCATAGGCTCATTGACGACATCCCAAGCCGCCACTTTGCCTTTATAACGACCCACATAGGTGCTGATATAATCCGCCAAAAAAGAACGTAGCCAAAGGCTGTCTTTTTCGGCTTTTCCCTGAACCCAATTCGGCGTACCACTATGCCAAACCAAGGTGTGACCAAAAAGTCGAAGCTGGTTTTTTTGAGAAAATCCCACCAAAGCATCTGCATCTTCCCAATGATATTGTCCAGCTTTGGGGTGGACGCTGTACATCTTCATTTTCCGATCCGCAGTAATGCTGTTGAACTCCGATAACGTAAGGGCCAATTTCAGCGTATCGGCCAAAGTACTCTTTAAATCTAGGGCCGTGCCAATTGGATAGGGACTTAAATCTTTCAGTCCCTGAGGCGGTTCCTCACAGGCGGTAAAAAATATTGAAAAACTCAAAAGTGAACTCAATAATATTGATTTTATTAGTGTTCGTTTCATTTTTGTGGTAGGGATTGATTATTGTTTTTTCGAATAAATGTAAGCATTTATCTATAAATCAAAGTGCACTTTAATACTCCCATTTCATAAGGATTTTTAACTTTACACTGTGACTAAAATTATTGTTGTAATGGGTGTGAGCGGATGTGGAAAAACCACCTTAGGTAAAGTCCTGGCATCTACTTACAATTACACTTTTTTAGAGGGAGATGACTTTCACTCTCAGGAAAACAAAAAGAAAATGAATAATGGAATTCCACTAAACGACACAGATCGCCTACCTTGGTTAAAGCAAATCAATGCCTGCCTTAAAAATCATTTAGGAACTAACACTGTCTTAGCTTGTTCGGCCTTAAAAAAGAAGTACAGACAGCTCTTGAGTGATGATTTGCCTCGTGATTCAATTCTTTGGGTGTATCTAGATACTGATATTGCTGTTTTACAAGAACGAATGGAAAACCGCACTCATTTTATGCCGGCTGGCCTACTACAGAGTCAATTGGATACGCTAGAACCCCCAAAAGAAGGAATTAAATTGGACAGTAGTCTTCCAATCAAACAAATGATCGATCAACTAAAACCCTATCTTAATGAATACTAAAACACAGTGGGGAATTGCTGGAATGGGAGTCATGGGTACTAGTTTGAGTAGAAATTTCTCTCAAAAAGAAATCTCTCTAGCCTTGTTTAACAGACGTGTGGAAGGAAAGGAAGAAGGCGTTGCTCTGAAAAAAAAGCAACTTTACTCTGAACTTAATCCTACACAAGCCTTTGAAGAATTGAAGGACTTTGTTTCCGCCATAGAGCGGCCGCGAAAAATATTTATTATGCTGCCAGCAGGAGTAGCAACAAGCCATTTTTTAGAGCAGCTCATTCCCTTACTTTCAAAAGGAGACATTGTTATAGACGGAGGTAATGCACATTATAAAGAAACTGAGAAACGAGCAAAAAGGCTCGGCGACGAAGGCATTTTATTTTTGGGAGTTGGTGTGTCCGGAGGGGAGGAAGGTGCTTTAAAAGGACCTTCCCTAATGGTTGGAGGTGATCATACCGCCTATGAAATTGTAAAGGAGGACTTATTTAAAATCACTGCAAAAAACAATAATAAAATTCCTTGTTGTGCCTATTTTGGAACAGGAGGTGCTGGGCATTTTGTCAAAATGGTACACAATGGAATTGAATATGCCGAAATGCAGTTGCTTGCTGAACTATACGCCCTTGCAAGCTGCACTATGTCACATGATGAGATTCAAAAAACTCTAAGTCAATGGAATGCAACTAAAAGTAAAAGTTACCTTTTAGAAATTACCGCATCGCTATTAAAATTTCGAGAGGACAAAACTCCTTTTATAGAATTAATTCGAGATCAAGCTTCCAACAAAGGAACAGGGGCTTGGGCAACAGCTTCAGCCACAGAACTAGGCTATCCTAATTCACTTATGACAGCAGCACTCCATGAGCGTTTTCTCTCCTTTTTTAAAAAAGAACGCATTCAGTTTTCAGAATATTTTGACAAACCGAGATCAACTGTAAATATTTCCTCATCACTACTTAAAAACGCTTATGACTTATCCCGCTGGGTTAACCATCATCAAGGATTTGAAATGCTCACCCTAGCTGCTAAAGAATACAAATGGTCATTGAATTTAAGTCAAGTCGCCTCCGTCTGGGCTGAAGGCTGCATTATTAAATCTAATCTTATGGATGATTGCATTAAGCTTTTGAAAGACAACACTATGCTGCTTTTGAGCGAGGATTTTAAACAGCTTTTAACCAATGGAAAAGAGAATTGGAAAGAAATACTTCAGCAAGCGGTAGCAAATGAAATTCCTATCCCCTGTATGCAAAGTGCTTGGACGTATTTCGCTGCATTAAAAACTCAGAATAGTAGTGCAAATATTATTCAGGCTCAACGTGATTATTTTGGAGCACACGGCTTCTTAAGAGTGGATAATGACAGTCAAGGCCTAAAACACGGGCCATGGTCTTCTTAATCTATTCTGCCTACAGGACGGACCTCTGAACCTTTGACTCCAGTTAATCGATCTCCCAATACCCCGCGAACTGAATCTGCGATTTTAGTGATTTTATCAACCCATTCTGGACGGGCTACTGCGAGATTAACTTGTTCTTCTGGATCTTGACTTAAATCATACAACTCAGCTTCGCTAATTTCATTCATGTCATACGGTACAGGAAATCCATCATTGGTTCCTTGACGTCCGTTTAAACTTCGATAGGTATGGGGAACGTATAATTTCCAGTCCTTATGTCGAACCGCATGCAATTCATTGGTACGGTAGTAAAAGAAAAAATTATCATGTGGTGACTGGACTGTTTTTCCTGTTAGAAGCGGTACAAGAGATGCTCCATCTATTTTTTTCTGAGGTAAATTACTCCCCGTAAACTCAGCCAAAGTTGGTAGCCAATCAATGCCCATAGCAGGCGCATCAATTCTGGTATTAGGTTGAATTGCTTTTGGGTAACGAACAATACCTGGGACTCGATGTCCACCCTCCCAATTGGTTCCTTTCCCTTCTCTAAAGATTCCTGGGGAACCCGAATGCCCTCCATAAGAAAGCCAAGGTCCGTTGTCTGAGGTAAAAATAACTATGGTATTTTCGTCTAAGCCCTCCTCCTTAAGTGTTTTAAGTATTTGTCCTACGCTATTGTCAATTTCACTGATGACATCTCCATACAACCCTCTTGCTTGAGTATTCTGAAATGCCTCAGCAGCAAACAAAGGAACATGAGGTTGGGGATGAGGTAGGTAAACAAAAAATGGAGTTGTCTTGTTCTTTTTGATAAAGCTAATCGCTTTTTCAGTAAGTGCAGCAGTTAGAAAGGTTTGGTCTTCCAATACGCGAAGAGGAGTTTCATTTTCATAAAGTGAAATGTCTGGAAAGTTAAATACAGTTCCTTGTTGTGGGTGTTTAGGCCACATATCATTAGAATAAAGAATGCCGTAAAATTCATCAAAACCGTGTTTGCGAGGTAAAAACTTTGGGGCATCTCCCAGATGCCATTTACCAAAAATTCCAGTTGCGTAACCTCGTTCTTTGAGCAGTTCTGCCAGGGTTGTCTCCTCTGGATTCAGTCCCGCTTTTGACCCTGGGCTATAGGCATTGTGTATCCCAATACGGTCGGGGTAGCAACCAGTTAATATTGAAGCCCTGGAGGCAGAGCAAACCGGTTGAGTGGCATAGTAAGAAGTAAATAACGCTCCTTCAGCAGCCATTTGGTCCAAATTGGGAGTGCTAATGTCCTCTGCTCCATAAACACCTAAATCTCCATAACCTTGGTCATCGGTCAAGATAAAAATAATGTTGGGAGCTTGTAACTGTTTTTTGGGACTACAGCTAATAATTACAAGAAACATTAAAAGTAAATGAACTTTTTTAATCATTTTTAAAAGCATTAAAATACAATACACTTTTGACCATATTAGCTGAAAAATTAAAATTACAAAAACTAAAAGAGTCTGGTATGATTAGAGCTGACTTGTTTAATCAAATAATAACTTTGCTGTCGCTTCCCCAATTTTACTACCAATAGCTATGCCCATACCTCCAAGACGAACCCCAAGGGCAATATTCGAATCAATCTTTTCTACTAAAGGGGTTTTGTTCTTCCCAAATGCCATAATCCCGGACCATTCCATATCGATACTAAACGGTTGATCTGGAAGAATGATTTTGCTTAAATCTTCCATTAACTGCTGTTTAATTTTCGAATTAGATCCAAATTCGGTAGTCGTTTCGCCTTTAAAATCCAACTCTCTCCCCCCACCAAAAAGGATTCTGTTGTCTATGTTCCTAAAATAATAGTATCCTTCTTTGTAATGGAAGGCTCCTTTAACTTTTAACCCTTCTATCGGATGAGTTAAAACAACCAATCCTCGTCCTGGATTAAGCCTGAGTTTGGGGAAAAACTGTTTTGAAAAAGCATTGGTACAAACAGCTAATTTGTGGGTATTAATTTCAATATTTTGATCCTTTAACTGAACTGCAATTTTAGGCTTGGACTTTGACAAGTCAAATCCGTTGACTTCAGTTAGTGTCATATAATCGATTTCACAACTGTTGACTTTTAACCTGAGTGCACGCATCATTTTTCCACTGTTAAGCTGACCCTCAAAGGGGTTTTCAATCAAATGATGTACTTGTTTCTTACTGAATCCAAAGCTTTCAATTTTAGAATTATTCAATTGGAAAACTGCTTGCCCGAACAAAGGATATAAAAGTGTATTGATCTCCTCTATTTTTTTAATTGCCTCTGGGTCTTCTTCAAAGAAAAGCTCAAAACCACCTAGGGATTGAAACCCTATTTCACTTTCCCCTAAAGTCTTTTTTAAAAGTGTAAGTCCTTCCATTCGCAGCTGAACTAAATCGAGTAATGCTTGTGCTTCCATGTGTTGGGTATCATCAATCAATTCAGATAAAGATCCAAAACAAGCAAAGCCAGCGTTCTTGGTACTTGCTCCTGATGAAAACAAGCCGCGTTCTAAAATGGCAATACGAGCCTTAGGGTAACGTTCTCGATAAGACAACGCACAAAACATGCCCGTGATTCCTCCACCCAAGACCACTAAATCGTAATCTAGCATTGCAGATTGTTCCCAGTAGCTCAGCACCTTTTAAAGCTTAAAAATTTGTTCCATTTGGATCCACTTTTCTCCAGGTTTGGCATTGGGAAGGGCTTGCTGGTAATTGGACATCAATTCTTCCCACTCTTGAACTTTGGGATTGCTTTTGTCCATGGCTGCTTTTGCCTCTAATGAAAAGTCTGCTGTCGTTTCCATGATCATGAATAAGCGGTTGGATACTCGATAAATTTCCATAAGCTCTACTCCAGTACTTTTAATCTGTTGAAGAATCTCAGGCCATACTTTTTTATGATGTTCTATATAAGCTTCCATCAAGGTTTCATCCTCTTTAAGGTCTAGGGCAAAACAGTATTTTTTTCGCTGATCAGCCATTTTATTTTGCAGGGTTTAAGTTTCGATACCCAAAAAGTATCACAACTAAGAAGGACACCAAGGGAAGTATAAAAGAAAAGTTGACTTCGGGTACTCCAAGGATTAAAACATCATTATAACCTTGACCTCCAATATCTAAAATCATCCCTTGTAAAATTGGCATAAAGGCTCCTCCAACAATAGCCATTACTAAAAATGCAGAAGCCGGTTTGGCATCCTCTCCTAATCCTTTTAGGGCAATTCCATAGATTGTCGGGAACATGAGTGACATACAAAAAGAGGTGAGTACCAAAGCGTATAAACCGCCTCGACCAGGAATAAAAATTGTTCCTAGACAGCATACTGCTGCCAATATTCCAAGATACATTATAAGCCTACCAGCATTGATGAATTTCAGTACATAAGTAAATATAAAACGTCCTGTTAAGAAGATGATCAAGGCGGCATAGGCATAATTAACAGCCTTTTGATTATTGATCCCTAAATTTTCAGCATATTGATAAATGTATGTCCAGCACATGATTTGAGCTCCTACATAAAAAAGCTGTGCAATAACGCCACCTACAAAATGTTCTTTTTTATAAATTCTTTTGATGGACTCCCACATGTTTGAAGTCTCGTGGCTTTTGGATTCTTCTGGCATTTTAACAAAAGCAATCAGCACCAAAAGAAGAAGTACAAAAATTCCAAGTGCAACATAAGGGTTTCGTATGAGTTCAAGATCTGCGGTCTTGACTGCTGCCTTGGCTGCAGATGAAAGCGTCTCGTAGATTCCATTTCCTTGGGCATCCACATCGTCTGACTGAAGTGACCCTAAGATAAAAGTCTGTGCTACGAGCAGCCCCATAAGTGCCCCAAGGGGATTAAACGCTTGTGCCAGATTCAGCCTTTGGGTAGCAGTAGCTTCATCGCCCATGGAGAGGATGAAAGGATTGGCTGTAGTTTCCAAAAAAGCCAACCCAAAGGTAAGTATGTAGAGTGCTGCTAAAAAGAAGGCGTAATTTTCTAAAGCTGCTGCAGGAAAAAACAACAAAGCTCCAGTAGCATAAAGCCCCAAACCAACTAAGATTCCAATCTTGTAAGAGTATTTTTTTACTACATAGGCTGCCGGCAAGGCCATAGTAAAATAGCCCCCATAAAAAGCCGCTTGGACCCATGATGCCTGGGTGTTGTTTAATTCTAATATCTTTTTAAATGCGGAAACCATCGGATTGGTAATGTCGTTTGCAAAGCCCCAAAGTGCAAATAATGAAGTAATCAGTACAAAGGGAATCACCAATTCTTTAGGGACAACTGCTATTTTATTTTTTGAATTCATATACTACTGTTTATAGGGATCGATCTAAATGTGTATAGCCTCCGTCAACATACAAAAGCTGACCGGTAGTATGACTGGATTGTTGAGACAATAAAAAAGCAACGGTACTCCCTATCTCTTTTGGAGTAGTCATTCTGTTTTCTAATGGAATGTTGTCTTCTATCGTTTTGAGTTTCGTCTGAGGGTCAGGAAAAGTTTGAATCCATTTTTCATACAATGGGGTGAACGATTCTGCAACGATGACAGCATTTACTCGAATTGAGTAGGGAAGCAATTCTACTGCCCATTCACGGGTGAGTGCATTCCTCCCACCGTTTGCAGCTGCATAACCTGAGGTTCCTCCCTGTCCAGTTACAGCTGTTTTTGAACCGATATTTACAATAGCTCCTTTGGATTTTTTTAAGGCAGGTAAGCAATAATGAGCCATCATAAAATAATGAGTAAGATTTTTATGGAGTGATTGGGTAAAGGTCTCAAAATCTCCCTCAGCCAAACTCACGCCATCATTAACCCCTGCATTGTTGACCAATCCATCAATTACACCATACTGATCAAGTACTTCTTGAACAGCTTTTTTACATGCAGCAGCATCTGTAAGTTCAGCATAAGCAAAACCCACTTTTCCCCCTGCGGCGGAAAGTTGGTTTACTGCTTCCGGTATTGTCTCTTTATTTCTACCGATGATTACAACTTGAGCTTCTTCTTGAATCAACTGTTCGCATATCCCGTAACCAATTCCTTTAGAACCTCCTGTTACCACTATGACTTTCCCTTTTAATTGTAAATCCATATCCCTTATACTGTAATGTTGTAAATTCTAGCAGCATTTGCTCCAAAAAGTTTATTTTTTGCCTTAGAAGAAAAGTCAGCCGTGTAATTTGAAACCAAACCAACTACCTCATCATAGCTACCTGCCAACAAACAAACGGGCCAATCTGATCCAAATAGAACTCGGTCTTCTCCAAAGGCATTAAAAACTACATCTAGATAGGGTTCGATTTGCCTCGCTTCCCAATTTTTTAAATCAGCCTCTGTAATCAGCCCAGAAATTTTACAGGACACATTCGATGCTTTTGCCAATTCTTGAATTAAACTTTTCCAAGGGTGTAAACTTTGATTTTTTATATACGGTTTTGCAATATGGTCCAATACAAACTCTTGATTGGGAAATTGATTTACCGTTTGGATGGCTGATTCTAATTGATTGGGGAAAATTAAAATATCGTAGGGAAGCTTAAATTGACTCAACGTACTGATCCCTTTTTGAAAATCAGCAGAAAGAAGAAAATCTTCTTTTTCAGCCTGAACAATATGTCTGACTCCCTTAAAATAGCTGTTCTGAGAATAATATTCCAAACGTTCTTCCACATTTGCTGCTCGTAGATCTACCCAACCCACAACCCCTTTTACAAAGGAATACTGGCTAGCTAGTTCAAGTAAAAATTCTGTTTCTTCCTCTGATTGATCTGCTTGAACGGCGATACAGCCATCAATTTTATGTTGCCACAGATGGGATTCTAAATCTGGTGGGAAAAAATCTGCTTGGATTACTTTCATTGATTCATCAATCCACGCATCTCGCTGGGGATTATACTTCCAAAAGTGCTGATGTGAATCGATTTTCATCCTTAGTCTTTATATGCAACAACCTTTTGTTTTGATACTCCCAAACCATCTATTCCTAACTCAACTTCGTCTCCAGGCACAAGGTATTTAGGAGGGTTTAATCCCAGTCCTACACCAAAGGGTGTACCTGTGGAAATAATATCGCCGGGAAGTAAGGTCATAAACTGACTAATATGGCTAATCACTTCTTGTACATTAAAAATAAAATCTTCAGTACTGCTGTTTTGCATGGTTTCTCCGTTGAGTTTGAGCCACAAATTCAGTTGATTAGGATCCGCAATCTCGTCAACTGTTGCAATAAAGGGTCCTAGGGGTGCAAACGTATCGCAGCTTTTGCCTTTAACCCACTGACCGGATCGTTCAATTTGAAATTCGCGTTCACTAACATCGTTGTGTAATACGTAACCTGCGACATGACTCAATGCATCAGCTTTACTAACATAAGAAGCCTTGGCACCGATTACTATAGCAAGTTCCACTTCCCAATCTGTTTTGACACTTCCTTTGGGGATGATAATATTGTCATTTGGGCCCACAATTGCCGATGTTGCTTTAAAAAAGAGCACGGGTTCTTTTGGTGGTTCCATTCCACTTTCCTCTGCATGCTTGGCATAGTTTAAGCCAACACAGACGATCTTTGAAGGCCTTGCTAAAGGAGCCCCCAATCGAACACTAGAATCAATAACAGCACAATGAGTTTGGTTGTCAATCAACCATGACTCAAGAGCTTGAATTCCCCCTGAACCAAAAAATTCCTCATTGTATTCTTCAACAAAATCACTTACATCAATTCGAGTACCGTCTTGAAGTTGTACTCCTGGTTTTTCGTTACCCTTTGTTCCAAATCGAATCAGTTTCATATACTTATTTCCCGTTTAATTTTATAAAGCCTCCATCTATAGGATAATCCGTACCTGTGATGAATCCCGCTTCGTCTGAACTCAAGTACAATGCGAGAGCAGCGATTTCCTCTGGAGTTCCCATTCTACCGATGGGTTGAGTTTTTGATAGTTTTTCAAACATTTCTTTTTCTTGCCCAGGATAATTTTTTGAGATAAACCCATCTACAAAAGGAGTATGTACTCGAGCCGGTGAAATGGAGTTACAGCGAATGTTGTACTCCAAAAAGTCTTTGGCTATAGAGTAGGTCATCGCCAAAACCGCACCTTTAGTCATGGAATAAGCAAATCGATCTTTTATCCCTATAGATCCTGCGATAGAAGCCATGTTGACAATAGCCGCCTTCCCTGCATTTTTCATGTAGGGAATACAAGCTTTAGTACAATTAAACACCCCTTTAACATTGACACCAAACAAGCGATCAAAATCTGCCTCTGCTGTTGATTCAACCGTTCCTATATGAGCGATGCCTGCATTATTTACTAATACATCAATAGAATCTTTTTCAGCAATGGATTGAACTAGGGTGTTTATTTGGTCAAACTCGGTGACGTCCACTATATGTGCAGCAGCAACATTTCCCTTCTTTTGAATTTCACTGACTGTTTGCTCTACAGCATTTGAATCTGTTTCAAAAATATGGACTTTAGCGCCTTGGTTTGCAAAAGTAGTCGCTATTGCTTTTCCAATCCCACTACCTCCACCAGTGATTAATGCTGTTTTTCCTTTGAGACTGAAATTTGACATAACGATTATTGCACTTTAAGTGGTTCTTAACACTAAAAATACACAATTGAACGACTCTTTCAACCATTTCAAAAAAATAAAAGGATAAGTCCAGCCAACCATAGCCTTGTTATCCTTTTAAAAAAGTAGGGTGTGAAGCCCTACGATTACGAAAGTAAAGATTAAATAAGTAAACAGATCCTATTTGGGCTATTATTTTTAAAACTCCCCATTATTGCGAATGAATAGGTGCCGCAAGATTTTTAGTAACTTGAGCTTAATATGAAATTAAATGCTATGAAATTCGTTCCATTAATAATTCTACTCTTTATGTTACAAGGCTATGAGTCCCAACCCTTTAAAATGATTAAAAGCTATGACAATTTTGAAATCAGATACTACCCCTCAGTAGCTATGGTACAAACCCAAAGTAGTCCAGGGTCTGAACAGAATTTTAGAAAGCTCTTTCAATACATCTCTGGATCCAACGAATCCAATCTTAAAATTGCAATGACTACCCCTGTCCATATGGAAAAAACAGCGGGTAATGAAAAGATGTCATTTGTACTCCCTAGCAATATAAAACAAGCTCCTAGCCCTCAAAATAAAAGTGTCAAAATCATCCAATCAAAAGAAGCTTATTTTGCAGCGATTAAATACGGCGGGTACTCCAATACGTCTAAGGTAAATTACTACACCAAACTGCTTCAAGAGTCTTTGGAAGAAAACAAAATCAAATTTACAGGTCCTCCCGTTGTATTGGGCTATAACTCCCCATATAAATTTTTTAATCGGAGGAATGAAATTATAATCGAAATAGACTATGAATAAGTTTGATCTTATGGTTTTGAGAATAATTCCTCTAATTAAAATAACCACTATCATTGAACCATTAACCATAAATCAATTAAAATAAAACACATTTATTTTTGTATGTTGTTTTAATTTGCCTTTGGGGTGAATGCACAGGAACCAGTAGTACTCAGACAAACTTTTATTAAGGTAGAAGAAGGAAACAATTACGCTGAAGATTTAAAAGAAAAGTTTTCAAAATTTTCACAAGCTCGTATCGACGTAGGCTACCACCAGTCTGGATGGCATCTTTGGGAAGTTGTGGGTAATCCACAAGCGGCGTTTAGCCATATCATTGTTGAGCCCATGACTTTCAGCCAAATGGAAAAAGAACGGAATTGGGAAGATTTGAGAAAAATGCGTTCTGAAACACTTCCGAATATGACCGATTATGATTGGAGAACATTTATGGAAGATGTGAGAGAAAAGAGAAATATTATCGCTGAAGCCATGTTTGTGGGAGTCAGAGATATCGGAAAAACAAGTGACGTTAGCCTACCTGATGATTTAGGGGTCATTAATTTTATGAAGGTTGCACAGGGAAAAAGCAAGACCTATGAAACCATGGAATTAGAACTGTACAAAGGGGTCTAGCTAAAAATGATCCACGTAGTGGTTGGTCTTTAGGACGAAGAATCGATAAAGTGGGAACCGATATTTATTGGAATTACTTTACGGTAGACTGGTTTTCAAATTACACAGACTTTATTAAAGCTGCAGCTAGTGTTCAAGCATGGGACGCTGACAAAAACTATGAAAAAATGTTAGATATTCGAGATTTACGCGAATCCGTCGTCATTCGAAAAGTAATGATGCTAGAATAAGCTTCTCTAGTGTTTTTAAAAAAATATAGAAAAAG
>Ga0233451_10000394_pt1 | contig 44563 bp, 36 predicted proteins | sample 011ome_29_FD_183052 | JGI IMG/M metagenome (GOLD analysis project Ga0233451, IMG submission 183052) | Coastal salt marsh microbial communities from the Groves Creek Marsh, Skidaway Island, Georgia - 011504CT (spades assembly) | ecosystem: Environmental > Aquatic > Marine > Intertidal zone >... | reverse complement strand
TCGCCGAATGAGTTGTACAGAGTGCCTCTATTTATTCCGGTGCAGTCGAGTAATTTTTGTACGGAACTCGCTTCGTAGCCTTCCTTCCAAAATTGCTCCATCGCATTAGTTAAAACTTTGTTTTCATCAAATTCGACTGGACGTGCCATAGTAATATACTCAAGAAAATAGATTAATGTGATCGAGACCCGCTCTTGGCGACGAGGTTACTCCGAATAATTGGGTCGCGCATTGTAGTATAAGAAAAACGTCAATTACAGTACCAACCGTACCAATTTTTGATTTTATTCGAGGAAATAAGCAGAAAGAAGGTGAGCACAGTTTTGAATGCAACAAAGTGGTGCGTAAAAACTGCTTGAATGGTGGGTCAAAATCACGCAGCGTTTTTTAAACCATCTCTTTTAATTGGTTTAAGTGATACCTTTTGATACAAAAAAGTCACTTCTACGCACCCACCAATAACTCAAAAACGCTTACGCCGCAGCCAATTAGCCCACCAAAAACAGCACCCCACACAACCAGCCATCCGAGGTGCTTTTTAATCATATTCTGAATGACGCTTTTAACAATCTCAGGCGTCATCTCATTCAATCGACTATCGATCATCTCTTCGAGCTTTCCGCGAATGGATATCGCGCCATCGCCGCCCGAAATCAGCTTTTCAATGCGCTCGTGCAGCTGTTCTGGAGAAAATTGACTGACGAGATAGTCTTTCATTTCGGCGATGAACGGCTCCCTGAGACCAGCAAGTGCATCGCGTCCGCCAAGCATTCCCAACATGCCGCCGAAAGACGACGCGAGAATCACATCGAGAAGCCTGTCGAACGCAGAATCAAGATCGATCCCATCGAGGCTCTTGCCAATCTCAGTCGCGACGCGTTCGCTCATTGATGAGCTATCGTCGCCCGTCTGAGAACCCAGAAATGAGTCGAGATCTACCCGGTCGAAAAACTGCTCCATGATAAGTTCGCGAATACCCACCTTGAACTCTTCAAACCGCAGGGGAATGACACCAGATCCATAAAGCCCTGGCACGCGCTCGAAGAGCATGTGTATCGCGAGCCAGTTTGTGACACCACCTGACAACGCGAACAGCCCCGTACTTATTACAATGTCACCGGCACTCCCTTCGAGCAGAACACCGAATACGATGAGGAGAAGAGCAAACCCATTGCTTACAATACTTTTATCAACTGTCATATAGCGTCCTAACTGAGTCGTCTTTGCTGCTGTATTGGCATGCGTGATCGAATATCTTCAACGCGGGCTAAATCAATATCGGCAATCGCGATACCTTCGCCAGTCGTGACACAGTCAAGCACCTCTCCCCAAGGATCGACGATCATTGAGTGCCCCCAGGTCTCTCTCGTATCGCTGTGCCGCCCACCTTGTGCCGCAGCCACTACATAGCACTGATTCTCGATAGCTCTTGCTCGCAGGAGTGGCTCCCAGTGAGCAGCGCCAGTGACGGCAGTAAAAGCTGCTGGCACCGTGATCAACTGCGCGCCTAAGGCCACTAGTTGCTGATATAGCTCGCCAAACCTTAGGTCGTAACAGACACTCAATCCTAACTGTAATCCAGCTACGTCAACACAAGCTAGCTCACTCCCCGCCTCGTAGCTTAACGACTCCGAATACTGTGACTGAGCATCGTTCACTTTGACATCAAACAGATGAATCTTGTCGTAGCGTGCTATCCGTTCGCCTCGTGGATTAAATACGAGACAGCTCGCACGAACGCGCCCATCTTCGATTAGACTTCCATCGGGTCGAGTGAGCAGCGGAATCGTGCCGCCGACGATCGTTAAGGAGTGCTCGGCTGCTTGGCATGACAGAAAATTTTGCAGAGGCGAAGCTTCTACGTCCCGCTGGTTATTTTCCTGACTGCCCTGATCATCGTTCGTCGCATGCGCCTTCGAGTGGGTCACAGCCTCGCGCATGCGCTCGCCCACTTCCGCAAGAGGAGAAAGCCCTTCTAGCGTGGCAAATACCTCCGGCAGCACCACAAGCGTTGCACCCGCCTCGGAAGCGCTGGCGATTAGCCTCGCTGCGGCAGCGAGATTTTGCTCTATGTTCGAGGTGCTCACCATTTGCAGTGCAGCTATACGCATTATCCTTCCTCACTAAGGCGCGGGCGAATTCACCATCCAATACTTTAATTTAATGAACCAGGTTACGGACGATTGCGCCGAGATCGCTTACGCCCGCGCGAAAAGCTTCAACAGGAATTCGTTCATCGTTACCATGCACGCCACTGGGATCATCAGCGCGAGTAATGACGGGGCTAAATCCGTAGCTAACAATACCAAGATCGCGAGTAAAGTGACTGTCGGTAAACCCTGTGCTTACAGCTGATAGAACCCGCGAACCGGGGTAGAGTTCTCCTGTCACGTTAACGATCGACTCGAACAGAGTCGAATTCGTGCTGGATATCGCGGGAGTAAAAGCCATTATTACGTCGATCTCGACTCCAGTACCTTCGAGGAGCGCCTCAATATCTGAAATCAATTCCTCAGCGGGGCGATCGGGAAGCATTCGGCAATCCAACTCAGCCCAAGCTTCGGGAGGAATCGTATTAATTTTACTCGAACCACCCATCCGCGTGATGGAGCAAATATCTCGCGTTAGTGCATGATGCCCAGGCCGAAAGTCTTGCAACGCCGGCAAAAATTCAGGGTCGGTAATCGCTCGCGCCATGTCTGCATAGGCAGGCGCCCAGTCATCATCCATCGACACTGCAAGACCTGAAAAATAGGCGTCGACGGCAGGAATGATCCGAGGCTCAAAAGGGTTTTCTTTGATTCTGTTAAGCGCTTCAACTATGCGAAGAACCGAAGTCGTTGCACGTGGCGAGGAACCATGCCCAGGGACGTCAATTGCGCTGAGACGCAACCACACGGGAACTTTCTGAGTCACCTCGACACCGAACACTATTTCGTCGCCGCTGACGCTACCGGCACCGCCTTCGTTAATTAGCAGCCCAATGCCTTCAAATATTTCAGGACGATTCTCGATCAACCACCCAGCGCCGTAGAAGCCACCAGCCTCTTCATCTGCCGTCGCCAAGAACACAACATCTCGGTTCAGCGCGCGACCACTACGGTGAAGACTTAAAAACGTTGCTAAATGCGCAATGCCTGTGCCCTTCATATCCCGCGCGCCGCGGCCGAGAATGTAGCCATCACGCAACTCGCCAGAAAGAGGATCAGTCGTCCAGAACTCTTTGTCAGCCGGCACTACGTCGGTATGCTGAAGCAGCATGAGACCAGGTTCATTTCCTCCCTCTAGCCGCGCCCAAATGTTTCCACGCCCAGGCGCACTTTCAACCCAGTCATATTCGATGCCCTCGGCGTCGAAAATTTCGCGATAGAACTCCACCGCGCGGGTCTCGTTTCCTGGCGGATTTACAGTATCTACCCGTATGAATTCCTGCAGCCATTCGACAGCTTCGTCTTCAAGAGACTGGGCTGATGCTGTTTGCGAAAACAGTATCAACGAGGCCATAGGCAGGCTGAGTATTAGGCACTTTCTCAACAATGTAAGTGTCACTGTTTTTACTCCCAATTAGTCTAAAATTCTCGAAATATCCTGCACTCGCAAGAGTAACTGCTAGTGCGCACCTCTTTAGTTCAATCGATCAGCCGCAGAGGACTCGCTTGCGTTGATGCAAGACTCCTCAGCCAATCTCGAAAGGGCAGACCATACTGCGTTCCGGTGTCATAAGCATTAGGATCAGCAGAGGCAAAACGCTCGTACCCATCCCCTCCCGCATACATGAAACTATTAATGAGAACTCGATAGAGTTCATCTGCTTCGGGCGCCTTACCTGTCGCTGCCAACGTCCATTCATCGTCAACTTTCGCCATACCTGCGACGCGAGGACGACTGCCCTCGTTGAGAGCAGCTATCAGATCTGCTCCCGAGATTTCAACGGCAACAATCGTATTGTCAAAAGGCAGTATCGCAACGGTGTCGCCAAGGGTTACCGCCCCGCTAGGCAGCGGCGCACGAATTCCTCCGGCGTTGGTCACAGCAACGTCTGCTGCGGGGTCAGCCCACAGCCATGAGTCGACAACCAGTTGATCTAACACCGCTCCCCTAGGCACTGTCTTGTCAACATAGGCCAACACCTCGGACAGCGACGCTTCCGAGCGCGATTGCCACTTTTCAATAATAGCGCGCGTCTCGGGATCCGCGTGCGCGCCTGCATTTTCCGCAGTTGCGAAATCGACGCGTACCCCGCCATCGGTATCGATAGAGAAGGTCGCACGCGCATAGCTACCAAAATGGAAGCCTCCGCCAAGAATCACGGTGCTGTCGAGGCGCTTAGCGATTAACTCATTGCAGTGCCCGGCGCCGAAAAGACTAATATCCAGATCGGCAACAGCGAGCGCGAGAGGCTCTAACTCATCGAGGCACACATGCGAAATCACAAAGGTAAGCTCGACACCCTGTGCTTCAATCTCCGGCACAATCCGGCGGAGTGTTGCCTCGTAGTTATTAAACCGCAGCGGTGCGACAGTTGCAGGATTAGTCGTGGTCGACGTTTCAGTCGTTGTTAACCCAATGATACCGACACGTACGCCTCCGGACTCTGCGATTCGATACTCGACAATACCAATATCCTTCGGAACTAAACCCGAATCACGCCATGCCGTGTTAGCACTCACGTAGGCATAGTCTGCCTCTGCACTGCGCTCACGGATTGTATCTAGGCCAAAATCGAATTCGTGATTCCCGATTGCGGAGGCCGCATAGCCCATCGAATTCATTAATTCGACCATGCTCTCTCCCTGATTCCACGTAGAGATAGCCGGACCAGTCCAATTATCTCCGCCGCTAAGCAGCAAGAAATTTCCCGCATTAGCAATCGAATAACCCTCAGCTTCTTTCCAAAGCTGCATTAAATGGGCGGCGCTGTTCGACTCCCCCATTCCCTCCATCCAACCGTGTTCGTCGTTGGTATAAAGTACGGTAAAGCTGCGCTCACTTTGCTCTGCAACTTGACAGGCCGACAACGCCGCTGCGAGCATTGCTCCCGCGAACAGCCCTAGAATTTTTCTCAAACCCATACCTATTTCCATTTTTTCAATAACATCAGACTCATTACGACACTATTTCCCAGCATGGCGTGTAGTTGGAGTAGTCAATCTTCATTCGCTTCTGCTCAACGAACGACGCGAGCAGCGATTCCATCCTATGCATGATTTGTGGCTCACCTTTGATCTGAAAGGGGCCGTGCGCTTTGATCTGCGCAACACCTTGTGCCTTCACGTTGCCTGCTACGATGCCCGAAAATGCCTTTCTTAAATTCGATGCTAGCTGCTGAGCGGGAACAGTGGAATCTAGGCGCAGGCCGGCCATATTTTCGTGACTAGGAATAAACGGCGCCTGCAAATCCGAAGGAATATAAAGCTCCCAGTTAAATCCATAGGATGCGCCCAGCGAAAGTCTATGCTTTCGCTGTTTATCAACGTGAGCCCGGGCACGACGCGCGATTGCCACCGCATCACCCGTAATTATTTCATAGTATTCTGTGGCTTCATCGCCTAGGGTCGCCCTTATAAAAGCATCTATCTCTTCAAAATATTCGCTGCTTGATTCAGGGGACGCGAGGATCAGGCCAAACGGGTGTCCTGCATTGCGTTCATGCATCAGGATGCTCAGAATGTAGAGAAGCTCTTCCGCTGTTCCTGCTCCGCCGGGGAAAACCACGATGCAGTGCGCCAAGCGCACAAACGCTTCTAGGCGTTTTTCGATATCGGGCAAGATGACTAGTTCATTAACAATCGCGTTGGGTGCCTCTGCTGCGATTATCCCAGGCTCGGTAATACCGATGTAGCGACGCAGTGCGAGCTGCTGTTTAGAGTGGCCAATGGCTGCCCCCTTCATTGGCCCCTTCATGGCGCCCGGGCCGCAACCCGTTGCGATATTTAGTCCGCGCAGGCCGAGTTGATAACCGACCTCTTTGGTGAAGTCATATTCGTTACGACCTATAGAATGACCACCCCAACACACCACTAAATCGGGCTTTAAGTTTGGCTGAACGATATTTGCATTGCGTAGGATATCGAAGACAGCTTCTGTCACACCTCGCCTGCTATCGAGATCATAAAATCCATTAAGCGCATTATTTACATAAACGACATCCCTTAAAACTGAGAACAAATGTTCTTGAATACCGCGAATCATATTGCCATCGACAAAAGCTGAAATAGGCGCATTGCGAACATCCATGATTGGCCCACGCGACTGTGGCTTTACATCAATTTCAAAATCGGGATAAGACTCAATGAGACTAGAAACATCATCGACCTCATTACCACTATTGAGCACCGCTAGTGCACAGAGTCGAAATAAACTGCGTACCTCTTCGTTTGCGGACATGAGGCTTTGTATCTCGCGATATGAGAGTAAATTGAGCGTTCTCATCGGACGCAAATTCTCTCGACTGGTCGTTTCCTGTTTCAGAGCAACTGACATTTCGTCGTACGACATAACCTTTTCTCTTGTTCAAAGTATTTACATTCGGCGGAGATACCTGCCCGACAACCAAGTAATCAATTAACGCGGGAAGAAATTACCTAACCTGTGGCAGCTCTTGGGCATCTGCGGCGGAGGGCGAATCGGGCGAGCCGAATGCTTGTTTAAACTGCGGCTCAAGGTTTTCCCAGGGACCATCCAATGTGTAGGCGGCACTAGTAAGACTGTCTACCTGATCGCCAAAAATTCTATCGAAAAGGTACGCGCCGACTGCGATAGGTATATTCGCCGTCAGTAGACCTAACCAGGGGATATTGTCGCTCACAGGAAGCGTGACATACATTTCACCGACTATCGTTTCTGCCACAAGATCCACGTCACCCGTAATTTGATAAAGACTCGACGGGCCACTGATGACGAGACGATCCTGAATCTTTACTTGGCCTTCCTCTAGCACTAGATGGCCATCGATCTGATCGAACGCGAGGCCACTGCGCAGAAGATCATCGCTGAACCGAAGACGACGCATGATAGCATCAAAATTAAGGATGCTGATGAGCTTTAGTGCGCCCGCACCGCCGGCACCTTGAAGAAATCTTCCCTCTCTAATATCGATTTTTATTTCGCCACTTAGATTCTCTGCATTGAAGAATGCGGGCGTGCCCTGCCATTCGAGTTGCGACTCGAAATTCCCCACGTTGCTGACAAGGCTAGGGGCATAACCATTAGCACGGAGCACCTCGCCCAAATCGGCGACATGTAGCTGACCATTAAATTCGCTACGATGGGTCTGCCCATCAAAGTGCCAGTAAAAGGATGGCGCAGGCATCTGATCAGACACAGCCTCACTTTCCTCTCTCTTGGCATCCCAATTGTCTATCTGCTCGGCACTTAAATACTGCGATTCAAGCTGAAGCCCTCTAAAGTCAAAAGCAAGCTCCGAAAACTCAGCACCGACTGCTTCTGGTTTCAAACGAAAACGCCAGCTGCCGTAGGGGCTGTCTCCAATAACAATCTCGCGCGCACTGAAACGCATCGCAGGAAATAACCTGGGGTCGAGCTCGGCGAGCGAATCGACTGGCTCTGTGTCGGCGGGGTCTTCTTCTATGCGCTGTGGTCCTATCGTGCTCGACTCATCACCCGCTAAGCGCAGCCTTTGCAAAGACACAAGCATCTCACCTTCGGCAAAGGGCGCTTCAACGTGGCCTTCGAGCTCTGGGCCTGCAAGGTCTATGAGCCAATTTTTTGTTTCGATATCGGGCCTAATCCTCAGCGACTGCTTCGCAAAATTTTGGCCTAAGAGCTCTAATTCATTTACCGAGATATCAATAAAACCAAGATTCTCAGCAAAACCCTCAACGCCGTAACTGGACTCATCAAGTACTCCTTCGCTCGCAGCGAGTGTTCGCAGAGTCTCTGTAAACTGCGTAACAAAATCATCCCATTCTTCGAAGTCTGCAGTGGACAAACTACCCAGCACCACTAGGCCATCGAAAGGATTCTGCTTTAGCACACTGAGTTGAGTAGGCGATTCTCCCAGAAAAACCAGTCCCTGAGAGAGTGCTGTATCATCGAAAGAAAGATCAAACTCCAATCGTTCTCCCAGTTTACCCCTGTGCCATTGCCTGTTTTCGCCAAATCCTAGCTTCAGATCGAAGGCTACAGGTGTGGCAGTGTCTTTATTAAGTGGGCTCGGCCCTGCAATCGAAACACCTTCTAACGTACTCTGAATTTCAAGAGTCGTGGGATATAAACTCTCGCCACCTTGCTCAATAAGTAACTGGCTCGTAAATTCCAAGACCCCATCGGCCTGATTCAGCATTGAATCGATAAGCGGACTCGTCAGCGCTAAATCGGCCAATTGCTGTGGTGCTACTCTGCCGCGAGCAGCGAGCGTAACCGCCTCGATAACGCGATCATTTTGCGCCGAACCGAGCTGCAGTGAGACAGAACTGCCAAACAGTTGCCCTCGCAAGTCCGAGCTATCGAGGCCCGTTCGAGTATCGAACACTACCTGACCTGAAAGCTCTGAGACGTCAAGACCATAGTCGAGGAGCGCTAAATTATTCTCATCAATCGAAAGCTCAGTTCGTACATCGACCGGCTCACCACTACCAAGCAGAAGATGAACATCGATCGCCACCTCCGCATCACCCTCTGCACGCCAGTTGTTCACTGTGTCTATGAGACCATCCGGCAGCGGTGAGGCAGACAAAAAATTGAGTGCGTCTTGTGTAAGCCCCGTCGCACCACCCTCGACTACAAGTCTATTACGAAGCTCCCCCTTTTCGTTGACGGTAGGTCGCACCGTGCCTTTCGCTCCATCGAGCAATAACCCGTAACTGTTACCAGCCGTCACGAAAACATCGACTACGCTGTCCGCAGTTGAGACGAATGCCTCGACGTCCTCAATTTCTGGCCACCCTTCGGCGTAGTTAATCGTTCCATCACGCAATCGATAGAAGCTTTGGAATGTCTTTGCCGCGGGGTCTGAACCAGGCAACATCGATCCTCGCAATATCGCGCCGCTATCAAAGAACGTTCCATCTAGGGCAGCGCCCCCGACCCAGGCCATGGTCGACTTAAGTCCCTGCTCTATTTTGGGGCCATCGGGTAGGTAATAGTAACGATCTTCTGCGAGCATGCGCTCAACGCCGATGAGTAACTCAATATTCGATTGAGGCTCACCCTCTGCCGGCCGGACTAGCTGCGAGGTAAACTGCACGCGCCCGGTCGTGGTCGCAGATTCTGCAATCAACGTGTTGCTAGACAAGGTAAGATCAAGCCCTGCTTCGAATTTCGAGAGAAAATCTATGCGCCCATTAACATAATCGTACGACCAGTCACGCGTATAAATATTAGGGAGATTCATCCGTAGAAAAGGCGTGTCAATCTCAGCAAATCCGCTCGCTCTTTTTGTCTGTCCGTCGTAGTCAATTTCTAGATAACCCGTCACGCCATCTAGCTTCGGAATCCCACCAATCGATTCGATGGCACCGCTTTCGGTATTCGCTCGCAGAGACAGTTTCTGAATGGGTCCGGACAGCGCCTCCAGTGGCGAGGCAGCCATCTCTTGACCGGTTAGTTTCACACTCAGATTATTAATCAGACCTCTCGGTGAAAGGTCGTTCAAAGTACTAATCTGCGAGTCAGAGAGGGGTAGAAAGCCAGCGCTCGCCATGCGGCGAGTTAAGCTGAGAAGCCGCGCGATATCTACTGAATCCGCTCTTAACTCGACTTCGTCATTTTGGCGCACTACAACGCCAGCTGAAAAAGCGCCCCATTCCTCTCCATCCCATTTGCCTTGGTTCGCCTGAACTACGAATTCGAACCTGGGATTCGTTCCGTCCGTCTGAATTAACTCTGCCGACTGGCGTAGGGTTGCTACGCTGCGGAAGCTCGAAAGCTCTGTACTCATCGCCTCTCTAGCCGCAGGCCTCTGCAATTCTAGAGACTCGATATCGAGGGTAGCCGTCGCCTCTATCAATTTCCCATCAGCTATCTCAAACCAAATTTCCCCACCTGCGTCTAACGCAGTAACACCGGTAAGCGCTGGCTGGACCGCGGCCGGCAGTAGAGATTCGAAAAGAGGAAGATAGTCGCCCGTAGGAATATTTGCATAAGCGTAGGCGGATGCATCAGCAAGTGTCGCGCCTGTCCCCTCGTAGGAGAATTGAAGTGGCTGGCGTACACCATCGATTAGCGCGTCAACAAGAATAACGTGTTCGTTCTCGCGGTTCTGAATTCGCGCGTCGACTATATCGACCACAACGGAGTCACCCGCACTCGGCTCAAGGATCAGCACCACATCGCTCAGCTGCAAATACGACACGTCCAACAAAATTGAATAGAGCTCTGCCATGTTTACCCGCTGCGGCGTTGCACCGCTCACTCCGCGCAGCTGCCATAAACCGTCGGCAGACTGCCTAAGGGCGACCTCTAAGTCTGCGACTTCGAATTCCTCAAGCACCCAGCGTCGCTGCCAAAGACTAGCCGGTACGTCCAACGTTAAGGTTGCACGATCAAACAGGAGACCAGCAGATTCTGCTGCTACACCGACCTGAGCTTCGGTTACTAGCAAACTCAATCCACTTATCTCGATCGTCGGATTGAATCCAGAAAAACTCCCAGTTAACGAAGTTATGTTTACCGGCAACCCGGTCAGCTCGAAAACTTTTTCTTCGACGATCCGCGTGTAGTCTGCGACAGCTGGCATAAACTGCCGGCCCGCGCTCACATAAGCGGCGAGCGCAACAATTCCCACGACAAATAGTCGTCGCAGCAGCCTGCCAATGCCGAATACTAAGGATAAAAACACTGAACCTCTCTTCGACTTTCTAGCAACTTAAGACCCACTCAATCGTTTGCTAGTGATTTCAATATCAAATTGGCTTCTCGCATACTCAGAGCATGCGAGAAACTCTAACCGACCGGCGATTAATTGTTCAATAATTCGCGCTTCGTCACGCAAAGCATCAATCACCGCATGCGACGCTTTCACCCTAAATACATCGCCCCGAGAAGACAGTACCAGCAACCGCCGATGAATTACCGATACTACAGAGTCTATCGAGGCGACATGGCCGTCACCCGAACAGTCTTCGCAGGGCGCGCGCAGAACGCGCTGCAAACTTTCCCGAACTCGCTTGCGGGTCATCTCGAGTAAGCCAAATTGCGAAAACTCACCAACCACTGTGTGTGCACCGTCTTTCGCAAGCGCATCGATCAACGCCTTACGCACCTGAGAACGATGTTCTTCACAGTGCATATCGATGAAATCTATAACGATGATACCTCCTAAATTACGCAACCTCAGTTGCAACGCAATTGCAGCCGCAGCCTCGAGGTTCGTCTCGAGTATCGTTGAATCTTGATCGCGAGCGCCAATGAAAGAGCCGGTGTTTACATCGATGGTTACCATCGATTCCGTTTGTTCAATAACGAGGTCTCCGCCATTGGGCAGCCGTACTTTTTTCTCTAACGCGTTCTCTATCTGCTGTTCTATTGAGACTCCATTAGCCTCACAAAGTTCGAATAGAGGCGGTTCTTTGGCTGTGAGTTCGAGCAGCGCATGTGCGTCAGGAATATAGTCTTTCAAGAATGCACTAAGCTTATCGAATGCGTCGACATCGTCGATGAAAATACGGCTCACTTTCGGACCGAAAAGATCGCGCATCGACCGAACATAGATCGGTTCTTCGGAGTACACACACCGCACCTCGTTTGGTCGCCGCAGCCTCTCCATGAGCTTTACCCAAAGCCTATGAAGATGTCCGATATCTTCCAGAAATTCGCCCTGAGTCGCGCCTTCCGCGGCCGTCCTTACGATGAAACCTCGAGGCTCTTTCCAACCCGATTCGGCCAGACTGTTTTTAAGCAGTGCTTCGAGCCTTTCGCGCTCTTGGTAATCGACAATTTTCTGCGAAACACCAACATGCAAGCTGCGCGGTAATAGGACTAGATGCCTCGCGGCGAGAGTCAGGTGATTACTCAACCTGGCCCCCTTACCCGCAATGCCATCCTTGATAACCTGCACAGTCAAGAATTGTCCTTCGCGGAGAAGCTCTCCAATCCGCGCGGGTTGGTCTCGACGCACCTCAAGACCCTGAGCATCCAGCTCGCTGATATCCGACGCATGAATAAATCCCGCTCGCTCAAGACCGATATCCACGAATGCCGCTTCCATGCCGGGCATCACTCGGAGCACTTTACCTTGGAATATATCGCCTACGTGGCTGCGCGAGCGGTTCCTCTCGAGCATCAGTTCTTTCAGAGTCCCTTGCTCGACTAGCGCGACTCGGGTCTCTGCCGGCATGACATTGATTAGTAGTTCGCTCATTGCTCCCACGCTTCCATTGGTGGCAAGCAGTCTAATCCCGCCTTCTTAAGCAACGCTGCTGTTTCGAAAAGTGGCAGCCCCATCACGCCACTATAGCTGCCTTCAATCGAACGAATGAACGCCGCAGCGAGGCCTTGAATTGCATAGCCGCCGGCTTTTCCCTGAGGCTCACCCGTCAACCAGTAGCGCCGTGCCTCGCCACGACTGACACTGCAAAAGGTGACACGTGTTAACGACACCGCTTCACCGATCTGGGTAAGCGAACTATTCCCATCGGACGCGACAACACAGACGGCGCTTCTTACCTCATGAGTCGTATTCGCCAAAGCCAGCAAGAAATCTTCGGCTTGCTCTGGCGACTCGGGTTTTGCCAACACCTCATCGCCGAGCGAAACAACGGTATCGGCAGCGATCAGCACCCCTGTGAGGTCAAGTAGTTGCGTTGAGCCAGAACGCGCTTTTTCTCGGGCCATTCGGGAAACATATGAAGCGGGAGACTCACCCTCCCAGCGAGATTCGTCGATGTCCTGAGGGCAGATCTCGCAATCGAAGCCGAGCTGCGCGAGAAGCTGTGCGCGTCGCGGTGATGCTGACGCTAAAATTAGCCGAGGGGATATCATCAATTGTTTATAAACCTACGCCGAATGCTTCGTAGCAAAGAAAACAGAGCAGGCCATATCGCTGCACTTGAAAAAGCCGCAAGCAAATACATCGAATCTACAGGCTCAATCTGACCGCTGATAACCCGCAGCCAATGCCCTAAACCTAATGCGACAAGCGATAGAACGAACAGCAACCCACTCTGCTGAATGGGATTATACATTCGCAAGCGCTGATGAAGGCTCAGGGTGACGTAGGCGACGATAAGCAGAGTCAGGGCATTGAGACCGAGCATAGTTCCCTCGAGCACATCAAGTAGCAACCCCGCAGCCCAGGCGAAACCGAGGCCCACTCGGTAGGGCAGCGCCATCGTCCAATAAAAGACGAACATAAGTACCCACTGCGGACGCCAATTCATTGCCCAGTCCGGGAGAGGCACAATCGCCAACAGATATGCCAAAAAAAGGCTAATGATGACAACCAAATTGGTATAGCTCTTCGACTTCATAGCTGTACCTCCTGCTTAGGCGGGATAAGAAGCATCACATGCCGCGTACTATTGATTTTAGCCCGGGGCCGAGCCTTGATTATCGCGAAGTCCTGACCAGGATCGTTATCAACACTTACTACGTCTGCGACTGGAAAATTTTTCGGGTAAATCTGCCCCATGCCAGAGCTCACTAACAAATCGCCCGGGCGCACATCTTGTGTTTGTGTCACGAATTCGAGCTCTAGCTCATCTGTTTCGCCTCTCACGCCCCGCGCGAGCGCCAGCTCTCCGTTTCTGTTTACTTCGACTGGGGTAATATGCAGCGGATCGGAGATTAGTAACACCCAGCTGCTCCTCGGCATCACCTCCACTACCTGCCCCATGAGGCCATCGGCAGCTAACATGGCCTGCCCAACGAAAACACCGTGTAGCGCACCACGATTAATCAGGACACGCTTACTTGCGCGTTCAGGAGATCGGTTTACTATCTCGGCCGCCAAAACCTCTCCCTCAACAATCCGAGCAGCTTCATTTAGCGCACGCAGGCGACTGTTTTCGCTTGCGAGGCTCGCCAAAACTTGAAGCTCTCTCTGCGCTAGGAGCAGCTCGTTAGTTAAGCGCTCATTTTCAGCAAGCAGGTCGCTGTGCGACACAAACACGTCATCGAAAAATTCAGAGGTGCGGGCGGGCATATCGGCGACCCAGTAAACAGGCGTAGCCGTGTAGGAAAGGATAAACCGAACAGAATCGAGATAACCGAATCTATTGTCGGCAAACATTAGACAGAGAGACAAGAATGCGAGAGCCAACGCTCTGTATTCGAGTGCTACTCCTTTTGTAAACAGCGCCTTATCGATGACACAACCCTCATTCTACTAGCCGATCTGCGCCAATAGAGCGCGGCCGACAGCACGTCACTCTAAAGGCTAGCTAGAGATTAGATAGTATCGTATGCGAGGCAAGGAAAGAAGGAATGACCGCCTCTTCATCTGGCGAACCTGACGAAGAGACAGCGCTATGCGAAGTGCGCAAAATGCTGGCGTAGTAACAGCCCTCGGAAGCGCTGCGCAAACCCCTTAGGGACCGAACTTATTCTATTGAGAGTAGATCGATATCATAAGCATCCATGAGTTCCATGGCCTTTCCTCCGCCTCTGGCGACGCATGAAAGCGGGTCTTCCGCAACGATCACGGGAAGTCCTGTCTCTTTGCTCAATAATTTATCCAGATCACGCAGCAGTGCGCCACCGCCGGTCAATACCAAACCGCTTTCAGCGATGTCGGAAGCGAGCTCGGGCGGCGATTGCTCTAGTGCGCTTTTAACGCCCTGAACAATAGCAGACAGGGGCTCCTGTAAAGCCTCGAGAATTTCTTCACTGTTCAGCGTGAAGCTTCGAGGCACACCCTCTGCTAAATTACGTCCGCGAACGTCAATCTCTCTCTGCTCGCCGTTCTCGCTAGGATAGGCGCAGCCAATTTCTTTTTTGACTCTCTCGGCAGTCGCATCACCAATCAAGCTGCCGTAGTTACGGCGCACATGCGTGACTATCGCTTCGTCGAAGCGGTCGCCACCGACGCGGACAGATTCGGAGTAGACAACACCATTTAGCGAGATAATAGCAATTTCGGTGGTGCCACCGCCTATATCAACAACCATAGATCCGCTAGCCTGCTCAACTGGCAATCCGGCGCCGATCGCTGCAGCCATGGGCTCTTCGATTAGACGCACGTCACGTGCGCCCGCACTTGCTACAGATTCACGAATCGCGCGCCGCTCGACCTGCGTTGATTTACAGGGCACACAAACTAGCACACGGGGACTCGGTGGGAAAAAGCTGTTTTCATGCACTTTGTTAATGAAATGCTGCAACATCTTCTCAGTGACCTGAAAATCTGCGATCACACCGTCCTTGAGCGGTCGAATAGCCATGATGTTGCCCGGCGTTCGTCCCAGCATTCTCTTGGCATCGGCGCCCACAGCAGCCACGGATTTTTGCCCGTTATGCGTGCGTATCGCAACGACCGATGGCTCGTTGAGAACAATGCCTTGGTCGCGGACATAGATGAGCGTATTAGCTGTGCCGAGATCTATCGACAGGTCGTTGGAGAAAAGTCCTCTAATTCGTTTAAACATGCGTGGCTTTTAACCTCGGTAGCACTGAATCCAGTGCCTTTTTTATAATTCTTTGATAGCGGCGAGAGGGCATCACGAGAGCGCCCGGTTAAGGCGAGATTCTCGCATTTAGTCGACCTTTCGCCACTGACAATCCCTATAATACAGGCGCAGTTTCTTGTACACTTGTATGCCAAGCGATCTCAGAATGGCCGTAAATTATGCGCACTCTAGCAACGGCTTGATGCGAGAGCAAGCGCTAAGGCGCGAGTTACCAGAACAAAATACGCTGGCGATTATACCGACCTTTTTAGAGCGCATTTCAGACACCATTCGCCTCGCCTGCACCTATAACCAAGGAATAGCATAATGGCACTAACAAAGACCGAGGTTGAGAAAATCGCCCACCTTGCCCGTTTACATGTCAGCGATGTTGAAGCCGAGGAAGTGGCGAAAGGCGTAAGCGATATTCTCGCCCTAATTGACAAAATGCAGTCGGTCGACACCGACAACGTAGAGCCGCTCGCCCACCCTTTCGATGCCGCGCAAAAACTCAGACCAGACGTCGTTACCGAACCTGACCGCCGCGACGAGCTGCAACAATTGGCCCCACAGTCACAAGACGGCCTTTTTTTGGTCCCTAAAGTAATAGAGTGATCCGCTTAAGGGCTCTTCGCGCGCAAGCGGCGCCGGAGTCAGTAGTGGCGTGTTAAGTCAAACACCGCGCCTAACAGGCGCTAGATCAAACACAGGATTTACCAATGATAGAGAAGACAGTCGCCGAACTTAGCGCCGCCCTCGCGGCTGGCGAGACGACAAGCGTGGCACTCACTCAGGCATACCTTGATCAAATTGCGGCACATAATGAGGTGTTAAACGCTTACATTACCGTGTGTGCAGACAGCGCAATAGCGCAAGCACGAGCAGCGGATGAGGCCCGTGCTGCGGGTTCCTCGGCTCCACTGCTCGGCATCCCCATTGCGCATAAAGACCTTTTTTGCACTGCGGGCGTCAAGACGACGAGCGGCTCGAAAATCTTGCACAATTTTATCTCACCCTATGATGCGACTGTCGTAGAGCGCTTGCAGGCGGCAGGCGCAGTGATGCTCGGCAAAACCAACATGGACGAGTTCGCCATGGGCTCCTCAAATGAATCAAGCTACTATGGCGTCGCGCGCAATCCATGGAACTTAGACCGAGTCCCTGGAGGGTCTTCTGGGGGGTCTGCTGCTGCCGTTGCAGCAGACCTGTGCGCCATGGCGACCGGCACAGACACAGGTGGCTCCATTCGCCAGCCGGCAGCATTTTGCGGCATTACAGGCCTGAAGCCGAGCTATGGCCGCGTGTCGCGATGGGGAATGATTGCCTACGCATCAAGCCTCGACCAGGCGGGCCCTCTTTGCAAAACTGCCGAAGACGCCGCGATCCTGCTCAATGTGATGGCCGGTGTCGACGAAAAAGACTCCACGAGTATCGCACTGCCCCCTGAGGACTTTACTGCAACGCTCAACAACTCGCTCAAAGGACTGCGCATTGGCTTACCGAAACAGCATTTTACTAGCGGTCTAAATCCCGCGATTGAAAGCGCCGTTCGTAACGCAGTAGCCGAACTCGAAAAACTCGGTGCCGAGGTAAAAGAGATCGACCTCCCCAATAGTGACCTTGCGATTTCTGCATACTACGTGATCGCGCCAGCAGAGGCGTCGGCTAACCTGTCCCGCTTTGATGGCGTGCGCTACGGCTACCGCTGCGAGAATCCGGTGGACCTCGAAGACATGTACAAAAGAAGCCGTAGCGAAGGCTTTGGCGAAGAGGTAAAGCGCCGAATTATGATCGGAACCTACGCGCTGTCGGCAGGCTTTTACGATGCGTACTATCGCAAGGCTCAAAAAATTCGCCGCTTAGTAAAGGAAGATTATGCGCGAGCCTTTGGAGACGTTGATGTAATCATCGGCCCAACCACGCCGAGCCCAGCTTTCGCACTCAATTCGATGAAAGATTCGGTGACAATGTATCTCGAGGACATCTACACAATCGCGCTCAATCTTGCCGGCCTGCCAGGCATGTCTGTGCCGGCAGGTTTCGTCGATGGCCTGCCGATCGGGATGCAACTCGTCGCCAAGGATTATGCCGAGGCAACACTTCTGAATGTCGCACATCAGTTTCAACAGGTAACCAACTGGCATAAAAAGAAACCGGTTCTCACCGCTTCAGAAAAAACCACGGAGGCCTAGCATGCAATACGAAACAGTCATTGGCCTAGAGGTTCACGTTCAGCTCTCTACAGAGTCAAAACTTTTCTCGGGTTCGGCGACGACATTTGGCGCAGAGCCAAATACGCAGGCCAACATTTTCGACCTCGCGTTGCCGGGAACTCTCCCCGTACTAAATGAGAAGGCCGTGGCGATGGCGGTAAAGTTCGGCCTCGCGATAGGTGCCGAAATTGGCAAGCGTTCGGTATTTGATCGGAAGAATTATTTTTATCCAGACCTACCGAAAGGCTATCAGGTCAGTCAACTCGACTTCCCTACGGTCGGCAAGGGCTCTTTGACCATTTCGCTCGAAGACGGCAGCGAAAAAGTAATTGGCGTAACTCGGGCACACATGGAAGAGGACGCGGGAAAGTCGTTGCATGAAGACTACCAAGGAATGACCGGAATCGACCTAAACCGTGCGGGAACACCGCTGCTTGAGATTGTTTCCGAACCCGACCTTCGCAGTGCAAAAGAAGCAGTCGCCTACCTTAAAAAGCTGCATTCCATAATCCGCTATCTCGACATTTCGGACGCCATCATGGCGCAGGGGTCGATGCGCTGCGACGCCAACGTGTCGATCAGACCCGTGGGTCAGGAAGAGTTTGGTACGCGCACCGAAATCAAGAACATCAACTCGTTTAAATTTGTCGAAAAAGCGATTAATTACGAGGTTCAGCGGCAAAAGGACGTTCTCGAGGACGGTGGTCGCATCGTGCAGGAAACACGGCTTTACGACGCCGACAAAGATGAGACGCGCTCGATGCGCAGCAAAGAGGTAGCGAACGATTATCGCTATTTCCCCGAACCAGACCTTTTACCCATCGTAATCGACGATGCTTATATCGAAGCGATTCGTTCAACGCTACCAGAGCTTCCGGACAGACGGGCAGCACGCTTCGTGTCCGACTACGGCCTCAGTGAATACGATGCTGGCGTGCTCGTTGCGACTCGTGAAATGGCTGACTATTTCGAGACCACAGCCACTCTCAGCGGCGACGCAAAACTTGCAGCCAACTGGGTAAGTCAAGATTTACAGGCACTCCTGAATAAACATAGCTGGGAACTAAGCGACTCTCCAATTCAGGCTGAGCGCTTGGCGACTCTAATTCAACGCATTAAGGACAACACAATATCCGGCAAAATTGCGAAAACCGTCTTCGAGGCCATGCTCGATGACAGCAACGATGTCGATTCGATTATCGAAGCGAAAGGACTTAAGCAGGTCACCGATAGTGGCGCGCTCGAAAGTCTCGTCGATCAAGTAATCGCGGATAACCCCGATCAAGTGCAGCAATATCGAGACGGAAAAGTACAGGTCATTGGCTTCTTAGTTGGTCAATGCATGCAGTTATCCAAAGGAAAAGCGAATCCTGCACAGGTAAACGAAATTCTGCGTAGCAAACTGAGTTAGCGTTTAACACAGCGCGGATCTTCTATCAGGACTCTTAAATCAACAGACGAAAGAACAACGCAGACGATGAGTAGCGAAAAGAAACGCGGCGCCGAGCGCACGCAAAAAGCAGTAAGAGATGAGGATTGGTCGGATGAACGGCTGGCTAGTTTTCTTGCGCTGTTACCGCCTGATGATCTGCCCGCGGACTATAATTGTTTGCTGCGCGCCTATCGCGGGATGACGGCTGAACTCTTCGCGCGTTTCGTGCGGATTTTTGTTGAGCGCGGGCATGACATCAATGTCACTCTGGCAAATGGGTCGACTTTTTTAGATCATGTGTCACGGCACAGAAAATCGACCGAGTATGCGCAAGCGCTAATTGACTGCGGCGCCGTCGCTCGTACCTCGCTCGCCGTGCAGGCCTAAGCACCCTCGCTCGGGCTGTGGCCTTTACTACCACCCGCTTACCGATAATTAGCGCCCACGCGCGCCGCTGCCTGCTGGTCGAGAACCTCCCGTGCGAGAACCGTCTTTTGACTTGAATTTAGTCTCGCGCTCGAATTGGGGCGCCTTATCCAAAAGCTTCTCATCTGGATGGATGCACTCAAGCTTCATGCCTAACTGCTCTTCAATGTCGGGCAATAGAAAGGAATCTTCTTCGCAGGCAAAGCTGATTGAGGTTCCTACCGCACCCGCTCGACCCGTGCGACCGATGCGGTGGACATAGTCTTCGGGTTCCTCCGGCAGTGTGTAGTTGATCACGTGCGTTACGTCATCAATATGCAGTCCGCGACCTGCCACATCGGTTGCGACTAATACCTGCAGCTTGCCTTCCTTGAAATTATCGAGTGTTCGAATTCGCTGATTCTGGGCGACTTCACCCGACAACATTCCAACGCTGATACCGTTTCGATGTAAGTTATCGGCGAGTTTTCTCACCTGATCGCGGCGATTGCTGAACACCATGATGCGCTCAGCCTTTGGCTCATTGATTAAGTTATACAGCAGATTGTATTTATCTGCCGTCGTGACAAGGTACACAATTTGCTCAACGGCGTCCGCCGCAACACGCTCTGGTGCCACTTCAACCATAATCGGATCCATCGCCCAACGATTCGATAACTCGACGATCTCGGGCGTGTAGGTCGCACTAAACAATAATGTTTGGCGGCAATCCTTGCGAGGAGTGCGGGCAACGATCTGGCGAACCTGAGGGATGAAGCCCATGTCGAGCATGCGATCGGCTTCGTCTAACACCATAAGCTCGATCATCCCAAGATGGAGATTGCCATTGCTTACAAAATCCAGAAGTCGACCGGGCGTCGCAACAACGATATCGACCGGTCGTTCGTCAAGCGCACGCGTCTGTTTCTGATAATCTTCGCCACCAACCAAGGTGACTGTATGTAGCCCGCTGTATTTATTAAGCAAATCGGCGTCACTGGCGATCTGAATAGCGAGCTCGCGGGTCGGAGCAACAATTAGCGCGCGGGGCTCAGCAAGGTAGCGCTTCTCGTTAATGGGGTTGCTAAGCAAATCATTGATTATCGTGATCAGGAACGCAGCCGTCTTACCAGTTCCCGTTTGCGCCTTGCCAGTTACATCGTGACCTTGCAGGGTATGGACGAGACTCTGTGCCTGAATTGGCGTGCAGAATTCAAACCCGAGCTTGTCGATTGCCTGGCGTAGAGGCGTTTTTAGATCGAAAGTATCAAATGAGACTTTCGGTGCCTCTGGGGTTTCGACTTGAACGGTGTTTTGCTCAACTAATTCGTCCTGCGCCTCTTGCGTCGACTCATTTTGCTCGGTTAGTGACTGCATAGGTATCCGGTATTCCAATAGGTTTAAGTAAGGTAACAGACTGCTCGGTTTCGCTTCGAGCCGCAGCTCTGCGCAAAAGCGGGGTTGGACGCCAGCACAGACGTTGCGCGGCGGAGCCTAACTCTCAGGGCGCCCGCATGATAGCTCTATGCAGGGCTTTCTTCAATCGTGCCACAGGCCGCACAATGTGGGTCGCGTGGCAGTTTCATCTCACGCCACTGCATATTCGATGCATCGAGAAGAAGCAACCTGCCGACGAGAGGCTCTCCAAATTCCCCAATTAACTTCAGTGCCTCGAGGGCCTGCATCGAGCCTACTATGCCGACAACCGGCGCCAGCACCCCGTTATCCGCACAGGTAAGATCACCACCTTCTCCTGCTTTATAAAGACATTCGTAGCAAGGGCTGGTGCTGACTCGACTATCGAAGACGGCAATCTGACCTTCGAGACGAATCGCGGCGCCGGAAACTAGGGGTATGCCCGCTGAGAGGCAGGCGCGGTTAATCGCAAACCGAGTCTCTAAATTATCAGTCGCATCGAGCACCACATCCGCGCGGCTGATCAGCTGACTTAGCTCTGCTGCGCCCACGCGGCGGTTGACTACATGCACCTTGGTCTCTGAATTGATTCCCCTTAGGGTCGCCGCAGCGGATTCCGCCTTGCTTTTGCCTATATCGGACTCAGCGTGCGCGAGTTGTCTCTGCAAATTACTTAACTCTACGACGTCGTCATCAATTAAGGTGAGACTGCCTACTCCCGCTGCTGCTAAATACATCGCCGCCGGCGAGCCGAGACCTCCGACGCCGACAATCACCACGTGAGAGTCGAGGAATGCCTGCTGCCCCGCAATGTCGACTTGAGGGAGCATGATCTGCCGACTGTATCTAAGGAGCTGGTCATCTTTCATTATAATCGATACCTATATTGGCCTCGTTGTTCGGTTGACGAGCCGCTAATTTAGCCTGCCGCGCGTAACCCGATCTTGGCCGGCTATGTCTCGCAGGCATTCGATTGAATCAAAGCCCGCCGCTCGCAGCAGACCGGCTACCGCATCACGCTGATCGAAACCGTGCTCGAAAAACAACCAACCGCCTCGCTTCAATACTCTATTGCTTTCGATAACGATTGTCTTTATTGCCTCAAGTCCTGCGTCATCACAGCTTAACGCGAGTGTCGGCTCATGCACTAAATCACCGCGTAAAAGATGTGGGTCTCCGGGGGCAATATAAGGTGGATTAGAGACAATAACATCAACAAGACCCGCGGCTTCCGCCTGCCAGTACTCGCCGATGGCAGCACACAGTTCGTAGCTGAGCCAGGAGCCTTGCACAAAACCTAGGTTATCGCCGGCTAGACGACTACCGTTTTTTCGCGCTATGGCCAGCGCATCGGTGCTTAGATCCGTACCAATAACCCGAAACCGTTCGGCAGCGCGTGCAAGCGCGATGGCAACAGCACCGCTGCCCGTGCCGAGATCAAGTAGATGCTGAACCCCCTCTCGGTGAGTGACTGTTTCAAGCGCCGACTCAACTAATAATTCTGTTTCGGGCCGCGGAATGAGCACGGCAGGTGAGACAATAAGATCGAAATCCCAAAACTCTTTTTTGCCAAGAATATAGGCAATTGGTTCACCCGCAAGTCTACGGTTAAGAGCCTGCTCGAACGAAGCGAGGGCTGCAGGATCGATTTCGCGTTCGGGCCATGTGAGCAAACTCGCCCTGTTGCAGCCGAGCGCATTCATCAAAAGCAATTCAGCCTCGAAGCGCAGCGATAACGCTGTCTCGTCGACTGACACGGTGCCGGAATTTCCGCGCGCAAGCGCTTGTGCAATAGTTACCATGGCGTTGCTCGAGAGCCGCGATACATTGAATCTCGTTTAGTCCTCGCCAGAGAGTCCAGCAAGAAGATCGGCTTGATACTCGTTGATCAGCGGCTGAATAACTGCACCGAGTTCGCCGTTCATAATTTCGGCAAGATTGTATAGCGTCAGTTTAATACGGTGGTCGGTCACTCGTCCCTGCGGATAATTGTAGGTGCGTATTTTTTCAGAGCGATCCCCGCTGCCAACAAGTTTACGGCGGTTATCCGACTCTTCCTGTTGCTGCGCCGAGGTTGCTGCATCCATTAATTTTGCCTGCAACAGCGACATCGCTCGCGCGCGGTTTTTGTGCTGCGATCGTTCGTCTTGGCACTCGACCACGACGCCAGTTGGAATATGCGTAAGCCGAATTGCAGAATCGGTTTTATTGACGTGCTGGCCACCCGCGCCGCTGGCTCGGAATGTGTCGACGCGCAGATCAGCCTTATTAATCTCGATCTCTTCGATGCCTTCCATTTCTGGCATAATCGCAACCGTGCACGCAGAGGTATGTATTCTGCCCTGTGTTTCAGTTTCTGGTACGCGTTGTACGCGATGCGCGCCCGACTCGAACTTTAGCCGCTCGTAGACATTCTTGCCTTCGATGCGCACGACCAATTCCTTATAACCACCGTGTTCACCCTGACGCTCAGTAATCATCTCCATCCGCCAGCCCTGCAGTTCGCTGTAGCGGGAATACATGCGAAATAGGTCGCCCGAAAAAATCGCAGCCTCATCACCGCCGGTACCAGCACGGATTTCAAGGAAGACATTGCAGCTATCTTTTTCGTCCTTGGGTAAAAGCAGAGTCTGCAAGGTAAGATCTAACTCTGCGATAAGTGCTTCGCTATTGGCAACCTCCTCGGCCGCCATTTCTTTTATCTCAGGATCACTGTCTTTCTGCATCTCGCGCGCCTGTTCGAGATCACCCTCGGCAGTCACATAACGATCGAACGCCTGAACGAGCTCCTCCAGTTCTGCATACTCCTTCGATAAATCGCGAAATCGCGTTTGATCGGCTATAACCTCGGCGTCACTCAGTAGCGCCTCGAGTTCGCCAAAACGATCCCTGAGGTTGTCGAGCTTATGCCGTATTGAATCTTTCATTTTTTGAGTTTTCCTGCGACTTTAATTGCCGCGCGTTAGGGTAGTTTGGGCAGCGTGCTGGGAGTTTTCTTTGTATGCAGATTCAATCATTCGGACTCTAATTCTAGCTCATACAACTCACGAATAAGCAGGAGAAACTCATCTCGCCCCTCGGCGCTCGCTTTTTTCATCTGCACGCTAGGCGCATGAATAAGCTTGTTTGTGAGTCCTCGCGCCAACGCATTTAGCACAGCCTCCGGCGCCTCACCTTTTTCCAGCGACTTTAACGCCCGCTGAAGCTCGCTCTCGCGAATTGAGTCGGCATTCTCACGAAAAGCGCGCAGAGTTGCGACAGCATTGAGCGCGCGTTGCTGCTTGAGATGCTCACGCAAACCCTCCTCGATGATAGTTTTCGCCTCAGCGGCAGCCTCCTCGCGTGATTTAACGCCATCTTCGATCACCTCAGCAATGTCATCGATGCTATACAGATACGCGTCCGGGATCTCGCCAACTTCGGCTTCGATATCGCGAGGCACGGCGAGGTCAACGAGCAGCATGGGCTTGTGCTTACGCTTTCTAAGGGCGCTTTCGACCGTTCCCTTTCCAAGCAGCGGTAACTGGCTATTGGTTGATGAAACAACGATATCCGCCTCAACCAAACGCTCGGGTATATCTGAGAGCAGAACGCCGTGTCCCCCAAACTTACCTGCCATGTCGAGCGCGTTATCCAGTGTTCGGTTGGCGACCACAATATTGCGCACGCCGCGATCGTAAAGATGTGTAACCACGAGCTCAATTGTTTTGCCCGCGCCGATTAAAAGCACATTGAGGCTGGCGAGATTTGAGAATATGCGCTCCGAAAGCGTCACTGCCGCGTATGCGACGGAAACAGGATTCTGACCAATGGCGGTTTGAGTGCGCACCTGCTTTGCGATCGAAAATGAGTCTTGGAAAACTCGACCAAGCGCCGGACCCACGGCATCGAATTCTTTAGAGACCGCAAACGCGGACTTAATCTGCCCAAGTATCTGCGGCTCACCCAAGACCATTGAGTCCAGCCCGCACGAGACCTTCATTAAATGCCGCACGACCTCAGCATCCTCAAACGCATAGCTACTTGCATCGAGTTCTTCACGCTCGAGTCCGTGAAATCTCGCAAGCCAATCGATAACCTGTTCACTTTGGCGCTGGCCGGCTTCACAGCCAAGGTAGAGCTCAGTGCGGTTGCAGGTAGAGACGATAACCGCCTCGTTAATGGAATCGATCTGGCACAATTCAGTGAGCGCGCGCTGAACCACCTCCGGCGGAAAGGCAACCTTTTCACGCAGAGCGACAGTTGCCGTCGTATGATTAATCCCGATTAGTATCAGTGCCATCGATTTAGTATGCGCCTAGCTAATTTCACATCGTGACATGCTGACCTGCGACATGGCGTGACGTCGTACTGAACAAGGAGCCCAAGCCAATGGCTTGAGCGACATCAAAATAGCTGGGTATGGTACTAAATTACCAAGTACCTGCCCATTAGAACGTTCCCATTAGGGCATGCCAAATAGTTAATAAGTGCCTATCGGAAGCGTCTACGGGAGTCACGCGAAGGCCCGCGGACATTATTAGCCGTATATCGGCACTGATAAGAAACAGCGGACAGTCTAATCGGGCTGGTATACGCGCCTAAGCTGGCGCTATTATGGAGACACAGTGAATCAAACCCGTAGTAGGCGTTCCGCGATGAGAATCAACCGAAAACAGCCCCTTGCAGCACTAACAGTGCTTGCGCTGCTCGCAGGCTGTACTGTGCTAACTGAGCCTGACGCAACTACTGCCGCGACGACTGCTTCGCGACAGGAGCAACTGCCTGCGGTACCAGATGCAGCCGAAAAAAGCCCACCACCCGAAGCAGAGACAGAATACGGCGCGTTCACCGAAGAGCAACTCTACCGGGCGATAGTCGGTGAATTAGAGGCAAACTCAGGCGACATCGTTGCCGCCGGAGACAGCTATCTCGATCTTGCGCTCAGTACCAAAGATCTCGGCGTGATCCTGCGCGCGGTGCAATTTGCATCAATTACCAACGACACCAACGCCCTTCTCCAGCTAGGGTTAGTTTGGGCCTCGGTGGCACCGGAAGATCCTCAGCCTCAGCTTCTTCTGGCAATCGAATATTTAGAGAACGGTGCGTTCGATCGCGCGATCCCGCGCATGGCTCGGGTGCTCGAATTGGGCGGCAGTATCGATTTCTCGGCGCTGTCTTCCCGCACTGGGCAGCTTAACCCTCAGTCGCGAAGATTACTCATACAGGCATTGGAGCCACTACTCGAACGGTTCCCCGACGACGACAGCTTAGCGCTGGCCCGAGTTCAGCTTTTAGCGCAGAGTGGCGAGTATGAGCTTGCCCTAGTCGCCTTGGATGAAGCGCGGTCTCACATCACCCAAACTGCAGGCACCATTCTTCTCGAAGCGCAGATACTTCAAAACATGGGCCGTAGCGAGCAAGCTGTGCGCGTGTTGAAAGCTGGCGTCAGAAATTTCTCCAAGGACCCAATCCTACGAGCGAGTCTCGCACGCCTCTACATAGCACAGGAAAAATTCGACGACGCCCTTCGAGAGTACTCGCTGCTGATCGAGCAGAATGCCGAGAATTGGGAAGCGATCTACGCCAAAGCGTTGGTTCACCTCGAGACCGAGGATTACGACGGGGCGGAAGCCCTTTTCCAGCGCCTAATCGACTCAGGGGAGCGTGTCGATGAGAGCCGCTACTATCTAGCAACCGCCTTCGAGCGACAAGGCGAGCTCGAGCGCGCAATCGACAATTACCGCTTAGTTTCCATTGGAACCAATAATTTCCTGGGCGCTCAGCAGCAAGCGACGCGTTTGTCTATTCAGCTTGGCGCTGTCGAGGCGGCGCATGACTGGTTACAGCGCCTCTCACGCGGTCAGCCCAGACTCGAAGTCCTTTTCATCAATATGGAGGCACAGCTTCTACAACAGGCCGGTCTGTCCGCTGAAGCGAAGCAGTTGCTCGACCGGAGCCTTAATCGCTATCCCGGCGAGGTCGATCTCCTTTTTGCCCGCGTGCTGTATTTCGATTCGATAAAAGACCTAAAGGGTTCTGAAGCTGATCTCAGGGCTATAATTGCAATCAAGCCAGATGATGCCAGAGCGCTGAATCACCTAGGCTATATGCTAGCCGATCAAACGACGCGCTACGAAGAAGCGCTTGCCCTACTCGAATCTGCAATAGCGCTAAACCCCAGCGACCCGGCCACAACCGACAGCCTAGCCTGGGCACAGTACAAACTGGGTCGCTACGAAGAGGCGCTAGCAAACATTCGCCGCGCGTTCGCCGCATTCCCCGACCCCGAAGTGGCCTCACATATGGGCGAAATTCTCTGGATGATGGGGCGTCGCGATGAGGCGATGGCTGTCTGGCAGCGGGCATTAGAAGGGGCACCCGGGGATCCGCTCGTCACTGAGGCGATGGAGCGCTTGCAAGCTCTTGCCGCAGACGAAGAGCCGGCATAGCTTATGGTGTCGTCTTTCACTCGGCTAGTGAGCTGCGCTTTCGCGCTATCTCTTTTATATAGCTGCATGCTCGCACCACTTGCGCCCCCAGCCGTAAGCAATCCTGATTGGGCTAGGCTGAAATCTGATCTTGAGAAGCTATCGACATGGGAGCTTAGGGGACGAGTCAATGTCCGCTACGAGGGTGAGTCCTACACACCACGGATCAACTGGCAACAAGAGCGCGATGACTATGCTATTCGCCTGTGGGGCACATTCAATGCGGGCAACACCCGCATCACCGGCAAGCCGGGTAGCGTGACACTCGAAACGGACGGACGAGTGAGCAACGCGCGCACGCCAGAGAAGCTGATCTTACGAGAGCTCGGCTATGAACTTCCAGTGTCCTCGCTTAACTACTGGATCAAAGGCCTACCCGCGCCACGCCCGCGCGCCCAGCTCACCTTTGATGAATTCAATCATCTCGCGCGAATAGAACAGGACGGGTGGCTCATTAACTACCCCGACCCACGGCAGTATGCCAACATTTCCCTGCCTCGACGCATTGAGGTTAGCCGCAGCGAGAAAGACATTAGGCTCGTCTTTGTTGGGTTAAACTGGACTCTCGATTGATGACTACCGATGCCATACACTGTCTCGCGCCCGCCAAACTAAATCTTTTTCTTCATATCACAGGCAGGCGGCCAGACGGCTATCACGACCTCCAAACGCTTTTTCAGCTTCTCGACTACGGCGATGAGCTGAGCTTTTCGCCGAGTACAGCGGGACTTCTTAGCTTGTCTGCACATGGACCGACAGCAAGCACTATGCCGCTGGATGACAATCTCATTTTGCGTGCAGCAAAGCTGCTGCGCGCAAAATGTGCCGACGACTCCCTTGGTGCCGATATTCTCATCAACAAACGTCTACCCGCCGGCGCGGGCCTCGGTGGAGGCAGTTCGGACGCCGCCGCAACGCTTGTCTCCCTCAATCGGCTTTGGAATCTTGGGCTGACCAATGCGCAGCTCTGCGAGCTCGGGATCACGCTTGGCGCCGATGTCCCAGTGTTTGTGCACGGACACAGCGCGTGGGCAGAAGGCGTTGGCGAAAAGCTCACAGACGTGTCGCTGGGCGAGAGGCATTACCTCGTTGCGACACCTAACTGCTCGGTGTCTACCGCTGAAATATTCGCCGAGCCCGATTTGACACGCAACACGCAAGCGATCAAAATGCGCGACTTTCTGATGGGCAGGTCACGCAACGACTGCGAAGCGGTAACACGTAGACTCTACCCACCAGTTGCGGCAACAATCGATTGGCTAGCACAGTTTGCGAGTGCGAGAATGACCGGAACCGGTGCGAGTGTTTTCGCCGAATTCGACGACTCTGATGCTGCGCAGGCGGCACTGAGCGAGCTCCCAGACTACTGTACGGGCTTTATTGCTCGCGGCATCGATGAGATTGCTCGTTAAATGGGCTTCAACCGTAGCGATATTCGTAAAGACGGTGTAAACTATGCCCGCATAAATAAGGACAAAGGCTAGCCGCATACGCGGCTGCCGGTTAAAAGTTTGTTGGGGTGTCGCCAAGTGGTAAGGCACAAGGTTTTGATCCTTGCATGCGTTGGTTCGAATCCAGCCACCCCAGCCACATTCTCACCTATTGGTCATCTGACGACCGATTCGGAAGCCACGAGTACAAAGAATATCTAAAGTCAGGCCCCGCGCCGATCATCGCTAGCGCGATCCCAAACCGAGCACGCCCCCAACTCTAAAGGTAATTACTCGTGGCAAACAATTTGATGGTCTTCAGTGGCAACGCCAACCCCGCTCTCGCAGACGCAATCGCGAAGCATATCGGCCTTCCGCTTGGTTATGCGAGCATTAGCAAGTTTTCTGACGGCGAGATCAGCGTCGAATTAAACGAGAACGTGCGCGGTAAAGATGTTTTCGTTATTCAACCTACCTGCGCACCAACTAATGACAGCATCATGGAGCTTTTGCTCATGGCTGACGCACTGCACCGAGCCTCAGCCAACAGAATCACCGCCGTGATCCCCTACTTTGGCTATGCCCGACAGGATCGCCGAGTACGCTCGGCACGCGTGGCTATCAGCGCGAAAGTGGTCGCCGACATGATTGGTGCCGTTGGCGTAAACCGAGTGCTAACTGTCGATCTACACGCCGAGCAGATACAGGGGTTCTTTAGCATCCCAGTTGATAACGTCTATGGCTCTCCCGTGTTAACAGACGATATCGAACGTCAAAATTACGAGAATCTCATCGTCGTATCACCGGACATCGGCGGTGTCGTTCGCGCTCGCGCAGTCGCAAAAAAACTCAACGTTGACCTAGCAATCATCGATAAACGTCGCCCTGCTGCCAACGTGGCTCAGGTCATGCACATAATAGGCGACGTAGCCGATCGCACCTGTCTAATAGTAGACGACATGGTCGACACGGCAGGCACTCTTTGCAAAGCCGCCGATGCACTGAAAGAGCACGGGGCCTCACGAGTCGTCGCTTACAGCACCCACCCTGTGCTATCGGGCCCCGCCATTGAGAACATCGAGACCTCTAATCTCGATTCACTCGTGGTTACCGACACTATTCCATTGAGCGAAGCTGCTAAAAACTGCGGGAAAATCCGCCAACTCTCAATGGCAAAGCTTCTCGCCGAATCTATTCGCCGCGTAAGCAACGAAGAATCCATCAGCGCGATGTTCGACAATACCTAAACTAGGTAGCGCCTCGTCGCGCGGATAACCCGGCTACGAATCATTCGATTTTTAGCCATTTACTAAACACCCTAATAAGCCGGTCGCAAGCGAGTTAGGGCTCCCATAAGGGATACTCAGGAGAGACATAATGTCTACAGATGTATTTGAATTAGATTGCACGGTCCGAACCGACCTAGGGAAAGGTGCGAGCCGCCGCCTACGTCGTTTGGAAGGAAACATCCCCGCCGTTCTCTACGGCGGAGACGCAGATCCGATTTCGCTAACGATTCCCCACAAGGACATCATCAAAGCGACGAGCAACGAAGCGTTCTTTTCGCACGTGATCACGCTAAACATCGGTAAGAAGAAAGAAAAGGCGGTTATTAAAGCGCTGCAGCGCCACCCCGCCAAGCCGTTTATTCTTCATGCCGATTTCCTGCGTATCAATGAAAAGCAGTCGATCACAGTTAAGGTTCCACTTCACTTCATCAACGAAGAGAAGTGTGCTGGCGTTAAAATCGGCGGCGGCAGCATCTTAAAAACTCTCAACGAGATCGAAGTGGACTGCCTACCTAAAGACCTTCCAGAGTTTATCGAAGTGGATATGCTTAAGGTTGAAGTGGGTTCGACTGTCCATATCTCGGATATTCCCCTACCTGCCGGCGTCACGAGTGTATCACTCACGCATGAAGACGGTGACCTCGCAGTAGCCACAGTGAAAGCGCCCAAGGGTGAAAAAGCTGACAAGGCCGATAGCGAAGACGCTGGCGACGACGCTGGCGAGTAATAGTCTTTCGCAGACAGATGCGTTATTCGAAAAGGGCTGGCCTAAAACCCAGCCCTTTTTTGTGTCCACCTTAACGCTCTACAACGAATACCCGACCCATACTATGCTGCTACAATAGCGTCCAAGCAAATGGTACTGAACAGCACAAATCATGCAGACAAGCCCAGTTAAACTTATTGTCGGCCTTGGCAACCCCGGTCCTAAATATGACTCTACTCGGCATAATGCCGGAGTCATTTTCCTGCACCATCTGGCCAAGAGTTATGGCGGAGAACTGCGCGGCGAAACCAAGTTTTTCGGCGAATTTTGTAGCATCAATATCGCGAATCGGGAAGTAAAACTGCTGTTCCCAACGACCTTCATGAATGGCAGCGGCAAGTCGGTTGCAGCGGTGTGTAACTTCTACAAGATTGAGCCCGAGAATATTCTTGTCGCGTATGACGAGATCGACTTCGACGTTGGTGTCACCCGCCTTAAATACGACGGAGGACACGGCGGCCACAACGGCATGCGAGACATCATTAGTGCACTGGGCGCGCGTAATTTCTACCGCCTACGCATCGGCGTCGGCCACCCCGGACACAAATCGATGGTTGCTAATTATGTGCTAAGCGACCCTTCGCGCTCAGAAGCTGAATTGATTATGAGGGACATCGAAGAGTCCATTCGCGTAATGCCAAAGGCGGTGAACGGCGAATGGGAAGAAGCGATGAGGCTTCTGCACAGCGACTAATCTTTAAAGACTAACAACGACAGAACTAACGTAAAGCGAGAGCTAAAAATGCCAGTACAATGCGGAATCGTCGGCCTACCTAATGTCGGCAAATCAACGCTATTTAACGCGCTTACCAAGGCAGGAATCGCCGCTGAAAACTTCCCTTTCTGCACTATCGAACCAAACTCGGGCATCGTGTCGATACCCGATGCGAGGCTGAATCAACTCGCCGACATCGTTAAACCGCAGAAAATAATTCCAACGACTGTCGAATTCACCGACATTGCAGGCCTCGTCGCGGGCGCCTCTAAAGGCGAGGGCCTTGGCAACCAGTTCCTCGCTAACATCCGAGAAACCGATGCCATCGCACACGTCGTTCGCTGCTTCGAAGACAGCAATGTAACCCACGTAGCTGACACGATCGATCCGGCGGCTGATATCGAGACAATTAACACCGAGCTAGCACTTGCTGATCTAGAGTCGGTAGAAAAAGGCATCGAGCGCTTTGCACGCCTCATGAAAAGCGGAGACAAGGATGCAGCGAAAAATACCGAAGTGTTAAAACGCGTCAAGGATCACCTCGATCTCGCCTTACCAGTAAGAAGCCTAAACTTGAGCGAAGATGACCTGAAAGCGATTTACAGCCTGCATTTGCTCACGATCAAGCCGGTGATGTATATCGCCAACGTCGACGAGGACGGGTTTCAAAACAATCCGCACTTAGACGCAGTCCGCGCCATCGCCGAATCCGAAGGCGCTCAGGTTGTACCTGTGTGCAATAAACTCGAGGCCGAGATCGCCGAACTCGAAGACGACGAACGCGACGAGTTTCTGCAGGAAATGGGCATGGAAGAGCCCGGTCTCGACCGAGTTATTCGCGCAGGCTACGCCTTGCTTGGGCTTCAAACCTACTTTACAGCAGGCCAAAAAGAAGTGCGCGCATGGACAGTGAAGCAAGGCGCCACGGCTCCGCAGGCGGCGGGTGTGATTCATACAGACTTCGAGAAAGGGTTCATTCGCGCCGAGATTGTTGGCTTCAATGACTATATCGAGAACAAAGGCGAGAGCGGCGCCAAAGACGCCGGTAAATGGCGTTTAGAAGGAAAGGAATACATTGTGCAGGATGGCGATGTTATTCACTTTAGATTCAACGTCTAATCTTGACAAAAGGACGCAAAATCGCCAGAATTCGCGTCCTTCGAGATTTGTTGATCCTCTTTCAAGGGTCCTTCAGCTCTCGGCGCAAACACCTCTAACGATCGTCGTTTCCAAGGTTTCGCGCATCTTTTTGTGGCTACGTAGCTCAGCTGGTTAGAGCACAGCATTCATAATGCTGGGGTCGGTGGTTCAAGTCCACCCGTAGCTACCATAATAATAGATATTTACCTCAATCGTTATAGATGCCTTTTATTTGGGTAAGCACTGGGTAAGCAAACGAAGCGACTCAACATCTATTACAAATATCAAAATCAGACAGACGTCTATCCGTTGACGGATTCATAAGCTTCGTGCCCTGACCACGCTCACTTCAACAATGAGACCGAATCCAGCTCCCCTTCGACAGCGTGAAGTTTAGCGCGGAGTGCGTGCTGGAGTAGTCCTTAGTTTGCTTGATAACAGTCACGGGCCTTAGCCCCTCGCTAACGTGCTTCTATGAATAAAACTCATGATTGATGCGATGCGCGCCATAGGCTTGGGCTTGTAGTTTTCCATCGGGCAAATGCTTTGCGGAAATTTGCTTCGTCACTGTAACCACATCTTTCACTAATCTCGGTGACAGTAAGGCGAGTATTTTTGAGATACTCGCAGGCAAGAGAGGCGCGAATTTGATCTACTAAGCCCTGAAAGTTGACTCTCTCATCGGCCAATCGTCTAAATAAAGTACGTTGAGAAAGCCCTACCGCCTGTGCCGCAGCTTTGGCTGTTATACGTCTGGCGCTGTTCGCCAACACAAAGCTCCTTAGTTCCCGTTGTAATCCTGTTGCACTGTATTCGTCACTGATTATTGAATGACAGAACTCCTGACAAATACTTGTTGTTACTGAATTAGCGCTGGGGCAAGGCTTTGTTAAGACGTTGGCATCAAAGTGCCACTCCATAGTCGGCGAATCAAATTCCATCTTACAATTAAAGATTTGATTATAGGCATCGGCATGTTTTGGACGCGGATATGGAAAGCGCATCAGAATTGAGGGGAATGGGTCTTCGAGAATTTCGCCTAATAAGGACACCATCGATGAACGCCAGAATTCAGCAATAAACTGCAGTAAATCCCCGAAGGCATGGGGATTATGGCTGCGCAGCACACCTATGCTTTTTTCGACATTAAACGAAATACGAAGAACGGCACCCGAAAGGTCGAGATGCTGAATACCAAAGGCAAAAGCCTCTCCTAGGTTAGTGCTTGTTGCTAGCGCAAATCCGTAGACTCCGAACTGATGAATGCGCTGGCGTTTGCCTGCGCTAATTGCCGTCAATGGTTCTGGAGAGAGCATATACGCGGATCTGAGCACGCGGGTGCGTTGAGCCTTGGTAAGCCTCGTATCGACTGATCGGATTCCCGCATGGCGTAGAAGCTCACTTGCAGAAATGCCTTGGGACTCTAATTCATCGAGGATGGCCCCGAGGCCATAGCCCCCTGTCCGTATTGTTTGTAGAGAAAGTGGCATCATTTCACCTTAACTATGGCACTAAATAACCTGTCTCTGCAAGTACCCCCAAATTAACGTTATAACATCAAGGAGAATTAGTTATGGCTAACGCAACGTGTGTTGCCGTGTCCCATGAAGGGCCGGTTACTGTACTTTCAATGCAATTCGAACCACACAACTTGCTAGGACCAGATCTTATGGCCGGCATGCGGGAGGGGCTCAAGAGTGCGACCGAGAATGGCTCGCGAGCAATTTTACTTAAGAGTGGCCTTCGGCATTTTTCGGCTGGAGCGGATACCTCACTTTTTGCAGCCGCGCTCGGGGATGCAGGCCAATTATCAGTATCACCTCTTGATTTCTTGAGAGAGCTCGAATCTTTTCCATTACCGATGGTGGCAGCCGTAAAAGGCGTTTGCGTTGGCGGAGGACTTGAGCTAGCGCTCGCATGCGATTTAATTCTTGCCGCGAGATCGTCGAAATTAGGCTCAGTGGAAGCAACAATAGGCCTCAACCCTTTGATGGGAGCAGTGCAAAGACAAGTGCAACGCGCCGGCATTGCTCGTGCAAAAGAGATGTCTATGTTGGCTCGTCGTTATGATGCCGAGACAATGGAGAAGTGGAACATCATTAATCGTGTTGTCGATGACGAGCACCTCGAAGACGCAGCCATGGCAATCACCATGGAGCTCGCTAATGGTCCGACGCTTGCACATTCAATCACGAAGCAAATTGCCAATCTCGCGGCCGCAAAAGGTGTGCAAGCTGCCGATGAAGCAATGGAGCAGTTGCAACTGCCCCTGTGGAAATCTGAGGACGTAGAGATAGGTTTAAATAGCCTTATGACTCAGGGCCCAGGGCTCGCTATATTTAAGGGACGCTAAGTGATGACCGCACCATTGGATGGAATTAAAGTCATCGATTTTTCGCGTGTCTTAGCGGGTCCGTTTTGCGCAAAAACCTTGCAAGATTTAGGCGCATTAGTGACCAAAATAGAGCCGCCGCGAGGCGATGTTTCTAGATTAGCGTCGCCTATTAATCCTAATGGTGTTAGTGGCTATTATGCGCAGCAAAATGCGGGTAAGCGGAATATTTCTATTGACTTGAATAAATCTGATGCAAAAGAGATCGCATACCGATTAGTCGATCAGGCTGATATCGTAGTTGAGAACTTTAGACCTGGCACGCTCACTCAATTTGGATTTGACTACGAAACTCTCAAGAAGCGGAATCCAAGACTTATCTATGTATCGATATCCGGCTACGGTCAAGGTGGCCCATGGCGTGGCCGAATGGCTTATGCGCCCACTGTACAAGCGGAAGCGGGTTTCACGCATCATCTGCTTCGTCACTACGGCAACAATCTGCAGAAACCTCAAACCGATGCGCTAAGCCACGCTGACATTTATGCCGGTATGGAGGCGACAATTGCCGTTTTGGCAGCCCTGCATCAACGCGAAGTCACAGGCGAGGGTCAGCATATAGACGTGGCTATGGCTGCGACCTTAATGGCAATTAATGAGCATGCACATATTGACCTCAATGGACTAGACACGGGCGATGATCCCGCGATTCTCGGCGCGACCGATGGGTCGTTCTTCCTAGGGCCAAACGGTGAGCAGTTTCTTAGTGCTATCAGCCTTGTGAATACGATTACATTCACTTGGTTTATCGCAGCAATGCGAAGATCAGATCTTATCGACGACCCTCGATTTCGGAGCTCCGCGCTGCGTCGAACAAATTTAGTCGAGTTGGTAGATATCGTTCAAAAGTGGATCTGGACATTCCCAAATATGGCGACGCTAGACGCCCAATTTGATGAGGCAAAGATAGCAATTGGCGAAGTACGAACTATGGAGCATATAGCTAACAGTCAATGGGCGGATTACTGGGGCGCCACATATCAAGTTTCAGATCGTCAAGGTGGCGATTTTCGATTGCCAGGTAAACCGTGGAAATTCTCTGCCGCTGAGTTAAGTATTCCAGGCCCGCCATCTGAACAAGGAGAGCAAAATCAGTCGATCTGTCGAGAACTTGGTTTTTCCGATAAAGAGATCACGACAATGAACAATAATGGGAGTCTGATCGGGAACTTCACTGCGGCAATGATTGCGCGTGTAAATACTCAACTCGAAGCGAAGCACAAGCAGTATGCTGCTCAAGAGAAATCCCAGGGAGATACCCAGCATGAATCTGCTTGAATGTTTAACCCAACAGAAAATTGCCGCCAAATTGGCACCCACTGATGCTGATGTGCGGGTGAAGAAACTCAAAGCGTTAAGGCGTCAAATTGAAAGATACCAAGACGTGTTTGCCGATGCTGTCAGTGATGATTTCGGGGGCCGACCACACTTCGAAAGTAGGCTTGTTGAAGTTATTGGCACTCTGTGGGTTTTAGATCATGCAAGCCGTAATGTAAAACGCTGGATGCAACCCGAGCGACGTGCTCCACAGGCTCTGTTCGCTGGGCCTAATTCGCTGAAGGTAACTTACCAACCTAAGGGCGTTATAGGCGTTATTGCACCCTGGAACATGCCTTTCTATCTGTCACTCGGCCCGCTTGTTGCAGCATTGGCAGCAGGGAACAGAGTGATGATTAAATTGCCTGAAGAGACCCCAAAATCGAATGCAGTCATTAAAACCTTAATAACAGAAATCTTCCATTCAGATGAAGTCGCTGTGTTCGGCGAAGAGTTGACCAATCCTGCGGAATTTACTGCGCTTGAGTTTGACCATATTATTTTTACTGGCAGTGCGCGCGTGGGTCGTTTGGTCATGGAAGCCGCTGCCAAGAATCTAGTACCGGTAACACTCGAGCTTGGCGGTAAATCGCCGGCAATAGTTGCAGAAGACTATTCAACCAGTGACGCGGCCTTACGCATAGTCCATGGCAAAGCAGCAATGTCTGGACAGATCTGCGTATCTCCGGACTATGCCCTAGTTCAAACCGACCGTATTCCTGAGTTTGTACTGGCAGCGCAGTCTGCTTTTTCTCGTCTCTTCCCCGATGGCGCAGAGGGAAGACCGGAATACTGCAGCATAGTTAACGATAGACAGGTATCCCGAATTAAAGGCCTGCTCGACGACGCTCGTGAAAAAGGCGCTTCGGTTACATTATGTGCCCCTTGGCGAGAAGGTAATCGGATTCCGCTTCATATCGTTACAGGTATCACCCCCGATATGCGCTTGGCAAATGAAGAAGTTTTTGGTCCAATCCTGCCAGTCGTTGGCTATGAATCCTTGGATGCTGCGATCGAGTATGTAGGGAAAAAACCCCATCCCTTAGCGTTATATTTGTTCACGAAAAAAGACGTCATAGCCAAAAAAGTAATCGACGAAACTCGCTCCGGTGGCGTTACCGTTAACGATTGGGGCTGGCATGTTGTTAATTCTTCGGTGCCGTTTGGTGGTGTAGGCCACTCCGGGTTCGGCAGTTATCACGGCATTGAAGGCTTTAAAGAGCTATCGAATCCGAGACCAATTTTCAAACGTGCACTCGCTTTTCCTACGCAGCTAATGTACCCACCTCTGAACATTGGCCTACGAGGTGTCTTTCAGCGAGCATGGATGAAGATATATTCAAAAAATCCAGATGCTGGTTTAGGCGGAACGCCCTATGGGCAAAAACGTAAGATACAGAATGATTAAGTTAAACGAAACACATAATCCAGAACTTAAAAGCTGGATAACTTCTGCTAACGAAGATACTACAGATTTTCCAATACAGAACTTACCATTTGGAATGTATCGACATCGGGGAGAGTCAGGCTCCTTTAGAGGCTGTACTGCCATCGGAGATTTTATTCTAGATCTAAGAGCAGTTAATGTTGAGTGTGTTGATAGTCTTAACACACTTGCCAGCAAGGGAAAACAGGAGTGGTCTAGAATTCGCGGCTTGCTAAGTCATGCACTTTCTAATGAAACTCAACGCGAATCCCTTGAGCCCTACCTTTTTCCGCTGAAAGATGTCGAGCTGGGTCTTCCGGTTTTCACACGTGATTATACCGATTTCTTTACGTCATATTATCATGCCTATAACACTGGAAAACTTTTTAAACCGGATGAACCTGTAACACCAAACTTCAAATGGATGCCCATAGCCTATCATGGGCGCGCGTCTTCAATAGTTGTATCAGGCACAGAAATTCTGAGGCCCTATGGACAAATACTCCCCGTGGGAGAAAATCAGCCTATCATGGCTCCATCTCGTTTTTTGGATTTTGAATCTGAGTTAGGAATTATTATAGGCCCTGGCAATAAAATGGGTGAAACCGTAGGAATAGACGACGCTGAGGACAGAATTTTTGGGTTTGTGCTACTTAACGATTGGTCAGCTCGTGACATTCAAGCTTGGGAATATCAACCGCTCGGGCCTTTTCTCTCAAAAAGTTTTGCAACAACAATTTCACCTTGGATAATTACACTTGAAGCGTTAGCGCCTTTCAGATCTCCGGCATTCAAACGCTTTGAGAATGATCCGCCACCGTTGCCGCATTTAACGTCTATTAGCAACGCGAAAAACGGACACTTTTCTATTCGCATCGAGGCGCGCCTAAGAAGTGAAGAATGTACGAACGAAATTTTGTCCTCGGCAAATTATAACTCTTCGTATTGGAATCCCGCCCAACTTGTTGTGCACCATGCGTCCAACGGCTGCCCTATGTCGCCAGGTGACATACTTGGCACAGGAACAATTAGCGGTCCCGAAGCGAGCGAAGCTGGTGCGATGCTCGAATTGGGTCAAATGGGTGCTAAACCCGTTTTACTTTCAAACGGAGATCAACGCAGCGCATTGAATAACGGAGATACGTTAACCCTTTGCGCACGTTGTTCAGATAGCAAGTTTCGCGCAATTGGCTTCGGAGAGGCCAGCGGAAAAATTCTACAGGCGAAGTGAATAATGAAACGACTTATAGTGGTTTTTGTGAGTATTTCGATTATAGGATTTTCCTCCTATCAATTCAAAAATACGCTAGCGATGATTCTCTTTAAACAGGCTATTACTGCCCAAGTTACTCGTGATCTGGTTTTAGATTATGCCGACGGCTTTCATGTCATCTCTTGCGGAAGTGGAACGCCGCTGCCTGATTTATCGATGTCAGGAGGCTGTACAGCGGTAATTGCAGCTGGTCAATTGTTCTTATTCGATGCAGGAGAAGGATCAGCGGAAACATTAGGAGTTTTAGGTTTACGCCCGTCAAGAATTGACGCTATCTTTTTGACGCATTTCCACTCCGATCATATTGCGGGCCTCGGCAGCATGGCGTTACAACGGAATATCGGTAACAATATCAAAACTTCACTGCCTCTCTATGGTGCCCTCGGGGTGGAAGAAGTTGCGGCAGGATTTAATTTAGCGTTTGCTCAAGATCATGCCTATCGCATCGAGCATCACCCTAGCTTAAATGCACCTCTCGAAGCTTTGCAGCTTGAAGCTCGGGCATTTGACCTTCCTCCTAATGGGAAATTCCCGGAAATTTATGCAGCGAAAGGCGTGAGTATTCGCGCTATCGCTGTGCCGCATGGGCCCGTGAAACCGGCTCTAGCATATAGCGTTGAATACCAAGGCATGAAAGTTGTAATCAGTGGCGACACCCAGATTTCGCGGAACCTGGTGCTCGCTGCGACTGGTGCCGACCTTTTGGTCCATGAGGGCTTGCAAGCGGAGATGGTTGGTGTCATTGAACAAATTGCCCTAGCTGACGGTCAGACCGCCTTAGCGACGATTATGCACGATATTCCTTCTTATCATGCGACACCAGTAGAAGCTGCACAAGTAGCCGCGGAGGCTGGCGTAAAGTCGCTAGCGTTTACACATATGATCCCGCCTTTACCCGTCGGTCTGTTAGAAGGACCATTCCTTTCGGGCGTTAATGAGGCGTACGGGGGGACCGTGTTTGTGCTGCGAGATGGACATATGATTTCGCTGAGCGTAGACAAAGCACCTATTAGGACTAAGCTTCTCTAACTTATCTCAAACATACTAGCTTTCAATAAACAGTTCTAACGACTTTCCTCTAAATTACCTATGTAGTGGTCAACTAATTCCGGACAGTAAGTTAGTTAGATTTTCAGCCTTCGCTGGTGGCACACCATTTAGCCTTTTCCCCTCGTCACACAAACATGACTTTGCCTAAAGCCCTTACCACCAAACCACATAAAAAGAGCCCACTATTAAGACAACCAAACAGCTTGAAAGGTTAAAGCTCGCATTGGTTTTACTGTTGAAGAAACTCAGATCAAAGAAGCGTAAATCTATTCTCTGCGAAGAACTACCTCTCGAAACAAGCAGTAGGGATTTCATTGACTGAGGAAGTAAAATTTTCAATTTAGCTCGCCAAAGGCAGCATAAAGCGGTTAGGTTAAGTAAATTTCAATTGACTGGAGGCGAATTTATTTTATGAGGGAACATATGTGGGAACTTTTAATAAATAAATATAAACTATTTATATTAATATACTATAAAGTCCACGCGTCGGCCCAAATATCAGTCTAGTAATAGCTACTCCGAGGAGTATGCTTAGCCTCAACGCTAGGCATGCTTCTCGGCATGTCATTTCTAAGGAGCTTCTCAAAAGTGTCCTCCTACACAGTCAATATTTCAGACCCACAAGATCTAATCAATTCCGATATTGAGCGTCAACTTTATCAAGCAGGCACTTATGTTGCTGAGTTGATTGGAACGTATGTCGACTGGAAAGGCACTATGGATTTAGAAATCCGAGTCGCCGATCATACTAAATCACCCTATCCAGACGTAGATGGAATTCTACCGGCTTTGGGCAGTGTGAACTGGACTAATGGGAGATGGGAAAATAGCACTCTTATTGAGGCTACTACTGGAAATGACCAGTACCCTAACCAACCTGATATTGGGACTACCATATACCTGAGTGCTGATGGAACGATCCGCAATTACGGAATGCCTGTTTGGATTGATCCAAACCCGAATCGATTTATAACGCCGAACCTCCCAGAGGGTCATTTTGATTTCATTGGTGTTTTAACGCATGAGGTTTTTCATGCTCTAGGCCTATACAGTGTGACTTGGCAATGGAGAGATTTGGTAATCGAAAATTCGGGGTTAAGTTTTTTTGTAGGAGAGAAAACTTCCGCTCTTTATGGTGGAGATTTACCCCTTGCTGCCTCCTATGGCGACCATTACGGCAATACCGATTACTCCGAAAACCGTGTACCAAGCGGGCTAATGTTCCAATGGGGTAATTACTACGGAAACAGATTAGACATAGGTAGGATTGACCTCGCCATTCTCGAAGATCTTGGTTACTCAATCATTTCTTACGAAAATTTACCGCTTTTTGACTTGATAGATTCAAACCCTACTGTGAACGACTCACTCGGTACAGATCATTTGTATGGCGACTATCAGAACAATACCATCTATACCGATTTGTCAGATAAGGGGGATTTTATCGATGGAGGGACAGGAATAGATACTGTCGTCTATTCCGAACCTAGAGCAAACTTCACATGGGCTAAATTTGTTGTTGACCCAACGCCTGAGTCAGGACTTGAATCTTGGGAGGGATGGTCATTTAATCAAGATAGCCTGAAAAACGTCGAAAGAATTGAGTTTGAAGACTCAAAATTAGCATTAGACCTAGATGGCACTGCAGGTATAACAGCTAAGGTGTTAGGTGCTTTCCTTGGGTCTTCTGGCATAAAACGAGCCGACCTTGTTGGTGTAGGACTTGGATTGCTGGATAGCGGCACGACTTACGAAGAATTTCTCCAAGCAGCACTCGATGCTGTTTTCGGATCAAACCCAAGTGGCGCAACTTTGGTTAATCACTTCTACGGTACATTAACGGGTCAATCAGCACCTCAATCCCTCATTGATCAGTATGGCTCTTTGATTGATAACGGAAGTCTCAGTCCTGTCAACCTTGCGATGCAGGTCGCAGAAAATGAGCTTAATCTGCAGAATATCGATTTAGTCGGTCTAGCTACTACAGGTATTGAATACACTTAATGTGAGAGGCAAAGATGCAGCCTCCCCTTGCGGCGGTGTTAGAGGTGTAATCCCAAATCGACGAGGCTATTGACATTGCATTATCCAACTATTTTTCCGTTTATAAATCGATTAGATTAGCTACAGTTGTTCAAAATCAAGTTCAATCTACGAGGCAAAATTAATGGATATAAATGATCTTGGATCAATAGGCGAAGTAATAGCAGCCTTAGCAACCGTCGGTACTTTGCTCTACTTAGCATCGCAGATTCGCCAAAGCTCCGAAATAGCAAAAGCTCAATTTGGATTAGGATTAACTCAACGGATTTACGATCGTTATTTAAGGTCTACTCAAGATCCGCAATTGGCAGAATTTCTGAGTAAGGATTGGGCCGATCCTGCGAATATGAGCGAAACAGACAAATGGCGTTTGATGACGTTTTTTACTACCTTATTTGTCGATCTCTTTGATGTCTACGACAAAGTGGAGAGTGGTTTAGTTGATCGAAAACACTTAGATTTAAGAGTTCATTTAATGCAGCTGGGTATATTCAAGACGCCCGCAGGCCAAAGAAGTTGGGGCTTTTGGAAATTGCATAAAGATCAGGAATTTATAACATGGTTTGAGCATAATATTCTTCAAACCGACAGCCCTGTAAAAAAGCTGAGAGATGAGAACCCCGAGGATAGTAGCTCCACCGGTAAAAATTTTTTCAGAGACTGAGCCGCATCGAAGAAGCTAATTGGCGATATTAAAACGCTATGCCCATCGGCAGCAGACGAGTGATGGAATGACGATATCGGTTGGATCGCTGAGTTGTTTTATATCAACCGCCTTAGGCGGGAAGAGTAATCTCAATGTTAAAGAGGCGGCCTACATGGACTGGCACTTAATTGAAAGTTATGTTTTCTTGACGCTCATCATGTTCCCACCACTGTCGGTAATATCAATCTTTGAATAAAAATTTAGTAGATAATTTCATGGGGGCATAAAAGAGCATCATCACTTCGAAGTAAGATATAGGGCTTATGTTGGGTAGAATAATTTATTAGGTTCATAGTTGCCGAGTAATCGACTTCGAATGTAGCTAATTCAATAATTACACCTTGCAAAAAAATGGTCATGCTTCTCATAATTTCTTTACTAATATTTTGATAGATTTAAACCATAGCGGAATAACTCTAATAAACTCTGTGGGAGGCATTAATAATGATGAATATTACTTTAGCTCAACTAGGAGCTATCGGAGATTTTGTTGGTGCTATTGCAGTGCTAATAACCCTTTTTCACCTCGCGAATCAAATTAAGCAAAATACTAGAGCTGTAAAAGCGACTACTCAACTAGCTATCTCTGCCGCGACAACTGAAGTTTGGCGTAATAATTGTGTTGATCTTGAGAGAACAAAAACATTTTTTGAATTATCCAAAAAAGAAAAACGTACCGCAGCAGAACAATCGTTTGTTATTGGTTGGATTATGCAGCCTGTCAGACAACAAGAGAATATTTTTCTAACACTTAAATTAGACGCGATTGATGGAGATTTCGTTGACCTTGATTCGCGATTACTCACTCTATTTGGTAACAAAAATTCACCACATCGTCGCGCTTGGGATAATGGCGAACTAAAAGGATTTCTTTCGGCAGACTTTATAGACTATGTTGACGAGCGTCTTCATAAAATGAATTAGTAGATTGCCTGCGCATAACAGCCACGATTGGTTTTAACTCTCAGAGTTTTTGACAAAATTCGTAAGAATAAACCTATACGAGTTCTATGATAGGAATAGCAGGCCTATTGATCGAGCAGCGCAGTTTTTGGCTAGAATAAAACAAGAATTTGGAAATGAACTTAATCAAAAAACACCGTTTTGTCAGGCTTGGTTACTTCAAATATCGAATACACTTAGTGTGAGAGGTAAGGATGCAGTCTCAGCATTAGAAGAGAATCAAAGTCTCTGTTGAGCATGCTTCCCGGCTTGTCATTAGAAGTCTATTCCCTCGAAAAGCACTTGGGAAAATATTGGAGCGATCTTGATGTCTAAATCACCCTTTGCAATATCATTTATAGGAGTGGCCAACTTCCTTGGTGTGATTGGTGTAATTGGCTCTTTGATTTTCGTCGGTTTAGAGCTAAGACAAACACAACTTATTGCGCTTGCAGATATGGAGCAGCGAAGGTCAGAGCAAGTAACAAATAGAGCGTTGGCATTCTTGACAGGCGAATCAGAAGCTTTCGCTAACTTAAGAGGAAAGCCGGAAAGTGAACTATCGCTGAAGG
>Ga0233451_10000374_pt1 | contig 45885 bp, 52 predicted proteins | sample 011ome_29_FD_183052 | JGI IMG/M metagenome (GOLD analysis project Ga0233451, IMG submission 183052) | Coastal salt marsh microbial communities from the Groves Creek Marsh, Skidaway Island, Georgia - 011504CT (spades assembly) | ecosystem: Environmental > Aquatic > Marine > Intertidal zone >... | reverse complement strand
ATTGCTTTGTGCTTGATGAGATATATAATATTACTGCTCAAAAACGCTTTCATAGTGATCGGTATGAAAATGTTATTGATACTATTGAGTATAATCAGATTGTTACTTTTGTCACACAACATTTCTTCCACCTTTGAAAAGGTGGAGCCAAACAAACCAAATATAATCATTTCACTTGTAACTCAGAAAACCTAGATTTAACAAAGTAACCTTTCCTTTAAATAAATAATAAATTTTAAATACCTGAAGTCACTTGGCTTTATGTGTATTTTTTTCTTTGTTGTTACACGAGTGTAACATATAGAGGAAAGGGTGGTCGGATACACCTGTGTAACATATATGACATATAAATTGTTCGGTTCACTGAAAAAGTTGAATTGATTTCTTTTGTTATTGTTTTCGTAACAATTACTGCGCATCAAACTTTTAAACTCTTACTCTCGCAAAATGGCTCAAATCACTTTTCAAGTTATTACTAACAAGGACGACACATTATCCCATTTACTCAAGACATTCAAGACATTCTTCGAACCATTTGATACTATTAATGCTCAACAACTCATTGATGATAGCATATTATCTGGATACATTCTATCTAACCATATTGCTATTGATGTTATACTTAAGCAAGTTAAAGAGTATAAGTATTTTAATGTTTCTATTAGACGTCTTGCTCCTCTTCAGAACTTTAATTATGAATACTATTCCACTCCAACGCTTGCTGGTGTGTCTCCTCGAGTTCCTGACTCCGAAGAAGATCCTGAAACTAAATTATTTAATGATTGTCTTTATTTGTGGACTGAATATCTTTATCATTATTTTAACACTTTAACCAAACAATATGAAGCTACTAATTGGTATCAATTGCATCCTGTTACCAATGACAATTACGACAGTTATTACTATGATGGATTCGAATTCGAAGACCAAGATATTCAAGATGATAATGATTTGCATAATTATGATGATCCGGAACATGATGAAGAGTCGCGACAATATAGAAAAGAGATGGATGACGAAGAAAAACGGTATCAAGACTGGATTTACTCTGCTTCGGGGCCTGAAGGGCCTGATAATGACGAATATTATTATTAATTTCCAAGTCAAACAATTCAAACTTTATTTCCTTTATAACTTATAAAAATATTTTGTAACTAACTAACTAACTAAATTTATATACGTGGAGACACTTGTTTCTACGTATTTTTTCTCTTAGATTGGTTGTTACACTTGTGTAACATAATGGGAGGACAACCTGTAAAAAATTAAATACTTTTACAAATTGTTTATCGTAACAACTATCATATAAATCTTTTACACCTTTGGACATTTAAAACATTGATTTTCTAAACCCTTTTTCAGTAAAAAATAATATATATTATAATAAATTTAAATACCTTTAAGTTCAAATTTATAATATATATTCAACTTATATTTATTCGGGGCGTAAACGCTCGGGCACGAGACACATCCTTGGAATGGGGTTTCCCCGTTAAACATTGAATTCAGGAATACTGTAATTTTCATCAACCTTTATATACTTAGCAATCACCTTCGGATTATTCATATTCTTCATAATGTCTTCTGGTTGATAGACATTCATATTCTTGTCTATATAATAAATAATTCCTTTGATTTCCTGTGCCCATACTTCGACTTTTTCCATTTGTGGTTTTGATTGCTGTTCTTCATCTGTTTCACATATTCCATGAGGCGTTCCCTTTTGATGCGTTCCACAATATTCACATTCATCCTTTCTTCGTCTCGTACATTGCTCTCCGCTTGCTCTCTTTGCACAACATCTATCCGACAAAATAACCGAGTTTTTCACACGCTTTCTCTTCATAAAATCTTCTTTGGTCAATACAAGTCTCTCATAATCGAAAATATATTGAACAAGTAGAGTCATATTGTGGTCTTTTACTAATCCAAGTTCAAGAGCCTTTTCTTTGATTCCGTCTTTAAATTCGGTAATCCAATTATCTATTTTTTTATTGATACGTTTCTCCATTTCTTTAAATATGCTAGTGTATAATATAATATATTGAATTGTTTTTATTTCAATTTTATTTATTATATTAGAAACCAATTTAAAGCCAGGAAACCAAGGTTTCCCGAACCCTTCCTTTTTTAAATAAAATTTTTGATTATTTGGCTCCGCAACTCCAGTCCCTTTGGACCTTTTAAAAGGTGGAAAAGTAGTTTCTAGGTAACACAAAATAGGTTAGCAATAAAAAGAAATAAAACGCTATATATGAACCATATACATTTACCCCAATTCCATAAAATTCTAAAATCTTCATAATGCCATAAACTAACAACAAAAATAAACCAAATATTGTTACAAATGAATGCCAATTCATATACAATGTATTAAGAAATTAATATATCAAAGAAATATATAATTGTTATTTTCCTTTGTAATAATTCCGTGATAAGATAAGGGATAAAAATCTTCATATTTATACACCTTTATATCAGCGATGTTACTTATATAGTCAGTTTCCTTATAAAATACAGCATATCTAATTAATCCATATTTGTTATTGGTTTGTATTTTGTTATTGGTTTGTATTTGGTCTAAAATACATTTATTTACAGATGTATAAAAATGATATTCCTCATTTATCGGTGCTTGTCCAAACAGTAACTTAAATTGCGACTTTTCAACTTTATCTATCGTATAACATGGTTCTGGAGTATTATAATAAGTTGTGCGTGTTTTATCCTTATAAAGTAAACATAAATCATTATTTAATGCAAATGCGTCTATTGTTTGCGCACTAATACTTTTTGTATCACAAACAAATCTAGTAAACGTAATAATTTCAGATACAAGAACAAACCATATATTATCATCCGATGATACATGCAAATAATTAATATCAATCGATGTAATATTTACAATAGCTATACATTTATTTTCCTTATTTAAAAATCCGTCTAATACGACATTATGCTTTTCACAATTTAAATCTGGTTTAAAAATATGTAATAACTCATATATTTTATTAACAATGAGGTTGTCTATATTATCTGTAATTGTATTATGAATATCAATTGATGGTAATCCCAAAACATCAAAATAATTTTTTTCTAAAAGAATTTGTAAAAAAGGAGTGCTTGTTTCTGTTGTCACATTGTAACAAATAATCGGTATCGTTGTTGTTTCTTTACATGCCTTCGGATTTGCGTCTAAATTAGAAATATAATGATATTCCATAGAAATGTATATTATTATACTTGGTTTATGTTTAAATTGTTTTCATATTCAATAAGTAACTAGTTTATCAATGATTGTTTTCTTTGCTACATTGCTAATTATCTTTTCGTAATTAGATTTGCATTCTTCCTCAGAACCACCTGACATTGAGTTTGATACAATTTTGAGATACAAGTCGTTTTTACGTGAATCTGATTGATTGCAATCTGGATACAACTTTTGCCATTCACGAATATTACACATATTTTTATATGCGACTGCTTTAATTGCTCTTAATAAAAGCGTTTTCTCTTCGGCTTCTTTATTCCAAACATTATTCTCCTTGATATAAAGTATTTCGCGTTTGCCATCTGTGCAATGAACTGGTTTGTCATTTTTATTTACTTTGTCTAGCCGAGTTGTGACAATGCTTGATATACCTTTAACGTAGCCTTCTCTAGCGGTGTTTTCAAGCTCTTCTAAGGTTGGGACGATTGTATCGACAAATTCGCTTAAATTCATAGCATTTTTACAAGTCTCATTTAAATACATTTGTAAGTTAAATGTTTTATTATGCGAATTGATTGTGTTTGTTAGATTGTTATTATTTGTTGAATGAACATTATTAGTATTATTGGTATTGTTGTTAGTTGATGTGCACGGTATAGTTGTTGATTTTTCTTTAAGAAGGTCAAATATTGACTTTTGAAATTCTTGATTGGAATTAAATAGGGCTAATACAAATTCTTTATCGATTCCAGATGATGTAATAGGTGGTGGTATATCTTCATATTCTTGTTTACATTGTTTTTTATGCTTTAAAAGATACGAGATTGTCTTGAATGTTCCAGAACAATATTCGCATAAAAACGTGTTACCTATTTCCTGACATAATGTGATGCTTGTTTCATCAAGATTACTTTCAAAGTTACTTTTTGCTAAATGTAATTGTTTTAGAGATTTTTGATGTTTTATACTGAGTTCATGATTATCCATATTATATTTACGAGTTGTTTTATAATTACATATTTCACAAATAAAAGCATTTTTATTTTGATGATTACTTTTGCTTAAAAGTAATTCCTCCTCTTTTTTTTGATGTTTACTAGTAGAATAATGTTTATACATATTAGATAATTGTGATGCTGTATAGTCACATAATTCGCAATACAATTTTTCGTGATTACTTTTGCTAGATTCTATTTCAGAAGTAATCACCTTGTGTTTATTGCTCTCACAGTGTTTTGTATAGTCACTTTTATGTGATGTATTATAGTCACAATGTTCGCAGTGATATTTTTTACTACTTTTTTGCTTAAATTCCTTTCCGGACATTTCTATATATACCCAAAAGAGAAAAATGTCTAGTTTTTGACTTAAAATATTTATCGTAACAAATATTTTTTCTATACAATTTATTAACAGCATTATGCTAAGAACAGGATTTTGAACATTTTTTTTCGGGAATGAATTCCCCAAGTGAAAAATGGACATTTATAAATGTCCAAAATCCATTTCCCTTTTTACTTTTTGGAATTTTTTTGTTCGATTCTATAAAAAACTAACAAATATTTCAAATTACTTATTTTATTAGCATAAATGAAACAATATTATTTTTAGAAAACATTCAGTTAAAATATGATGTGGGGATTTTAGGAATTTTTAGGGATTTTTAGGGATTTTTAGGGATTTTATCATTAGTCTAAATTTTACTCATAACAAATTACAAAGATATTTATAGTATTTTTGTATTATAAATGATAACAAAAGTTATTACTTGTAAAAAAGGGATTTTTATTATTAGCCATCTGTTAGTCTATCCGGTTGCCCCCGGGCAACAACTTGAATTCCAAATTTATTTTATTGTCATAATATATAATGAATATTGTAGACGGAAAGTTGCAACCAAGGACCAAAGAGGAACTAATGGGATATATAACAGATTTAGAAAATACAGAGAGACAATCAGGTCAACTCATTGGTGACTGGGATGTCTCACTTATTACAGATATGTCTAGCTTATTTAGGGCAAAAAATCCAAATATTCCTAATGCTCCTAATGCTTTCAATTCAGACATTTCAAAATGGGATGTTAGAAATGTTACAAATATGAAAGAAATGTTTTATGGTTGTAATAAGTTTAATATGCCATTAAATGACTGGAATGTAGGCAAAGTAACTAACATGGAAAAAATGTTTTTTGGTTGCTACCGATTTGATCAATCATTAAATGACTGGAATGTAGGCAATGTTACAAATATGAAAGAAATGTTTGCTACGTGTGCTTCGTTTAACAAACCATTAGATAAGTGGGATGTTCAAAACGTAACCACTATGGAGGAGATGTTTCTTTACTGTGAAAATTTTAATCAGTCATTAGATAATTGGGATGTTCATAATGTTACCAATATGAATGAAATGTTTTATGGTTGTGAAAAACTCGATAAACCAGTTTATTGGTATAATATAAACAGAGCCTTGTTAGCTCAACGTCCATATAATATGTTTACTCCACCAGGTCGCGTATCTAAATTATATCCTCATTTTGATAAGGGAATTGGATTATTAACAAAAAATCCTTCAAAATATAAATTGGAAAGAAAACAAGCACCATTTGCTCAACGTAACAAATTTGAACGCCTTAAAGGAGAAGCCACTGTGAAAAATATAAGAAGACCTGATTTCAACCCAAATCCAATGGAATCCGTTATGCTTATGGGAGAGGGTGAAATTGCAAATACAATTGGTTCCTTTTTGGGACCAATGACAAAAAAAGCGAAAGGCGGTAAAAGAAAAACAAGGAGTTATAAAAAAAGAAAAACAATGAGTTCTAAGAAAAGAAAAACAAAGGCTTCTAAGAAAAGAAGATACTAAGTATACGTGTGTAAATAACATTATTACATTTGAAAATGGTATTTACTAATAACTAATAATATTTAATTCGGATGATTTACTTTACTTTTTACGTAGTTTTTCTTTAAGTAGGTTACAAATATATATTATAAAACAGCTTAAAGAGCCTTTAAACAGATTGTAAATATAATATATAATTATGGATTTGTTAGTTTAATTATATTCTTATTATAATATAATGACAATTAAGAACTTTACGATATTCGGGGAAAGATGTAGTGGAACCAACTTTTTAGAAAATGTAATCAAAGAAAATTTTGGTTTGGAAATAACATTTAAGTATGCATGGAAACACTTTTTTTGCAATAGTGATTTATCCAATTCAGATGAAACCTTATTTATTGGCATTGTTCGTAATCCAATTTATTGGTTAAATAGTTTATATAAGGACAAACACCATATTCCAGTAGAAAATTTGCAAAGCATCCAGCATTTTTTATTTAACAAAGCTTATTCTGTATGTGAAGCAACAAGTCCCAGACCAAGAGTGCTAAAAAATGACTTTAACTATGTAACAAATAAGCCATATAAAAACATATTTGAAATGAGACGATTTAAGAATCGTTTTTTAACTGATATAATGCCAACTAAGGTCAAAAATTATATTTTAATTAATTACGAAGCACTAACAAAACACTATGAATATACATTGAATAAGATTCAATCATCCTTTAACCTACCATTCAAAAACCCAAATGCAATTATAAAGGTGAATAAATATAAAAAGGAGACAAAACGCAAATTTGTGTCGCAAAAAAAGATTGAATTAGATACAAGTACATTAGTAACTATTTGGAAAAATTTAGATGTAGCACAAGAAAACTCATTAGGATATTATATCGGAGACGATAACCAACAATTTAAGTTACAAGAAAATATCAAATTTATAATAACTAATTAATAACTAATAAATCAATATAATAATTACTCGCTAATTAATTATTATATGAATAAGTATACGATTATCGAAGAAATAGCAAAAGGTTCATTTGGCCAAGTATACAAAGGGCAAAATAGATTAACAAAAGAGTATGTCGCTATTAAAAAATCATTATGCAATAATAACAATCTAAAGTTTGAAGCCAAGTTGTATCAATATATAAACCGATTTGTCGTGAAAGGGTTTCCTAAATTAAAGTGGTTTGAAAATAAAGGCGAATACAATTATTTGGTTACAGAATTGCTAGGACGACCATTGTCAAACTTGATTGGATTAATTAGTTTTGAAAATGCGCTAAATATCGGTGTTCAGTTGATTGAACGCATCCAAACACTCCATTCACTTGGTTTAATACATCGCGATGTTAAACCAGATAACTTCTTATTTGGTCTCAATAATAATAATTCTTTGTTGTATTTAATTGATTTAGGTATAGCTAAAAAGTATATAGATGATGACACAGGGTTACATATAACACCATATAAACTAAGAAATAATAATACAACGCATTCTATTATAGGCACACCTAAATATATGAGTGTTAATATACATGAACAATTGTCGGAACCAAGTAGACGCGATGATATAGAAAGTTGCTTGTATATTATTTTGGAACTGATTTGGGGTAAATTAATTTGGGACACAAATGATTTACAAAAAATGACACAGATAAAAAAACAATTTATTAAATTAGAATGGAAAGGTTCAGAAAATTCTAGTTTTTTGATAGATTTGTTAGTTTATACGCGTTCTTTAAGTTTCGAAGAAGAACCAAATTATAAATACATTATAGAAACACTTAGTCAAATAGATGTTTGTATTTGAATGCAGCGTTTCTTTAAGTTGGGTTGAAATATAATATAAAAAATAACTTAAATACATAATTTTCTACTAGTATAATGAATACTAAATTATATATGTTAAAATGTTTTGTATTAGGCACATCTCTTGGCACGGGTATAAATTTATTGGTATATGGAATTTGGTCATATAATAATAAAGAACAAAAACTTGTAAAAACATAATAGTATAAAGTTAGATGGGGTCGAGCAGGGGATTCCCCTGCTAAATGTCCTCAAACGACAATCTAACTGTCTTAAATAAATGTGTTTGTAATTGGATGTGAAGAGTAAAATGTATATCATATAAAGCACATACAGACAATATACTAATCAATACATTTATAGGACTTGTAAACTTACAATAGTATTTAGTAGAACTATGTGTTAAATTCAACAATTTATAAGGCTGTGGAACAACACCCATATTATACATTTTCTTCAAATCTTCTTCACGATAGATTTTACAACTAGGAATATGTTTTAGTACATCATTGATATTTCCAACACTATTTACCACAATTTCAAATATATTTTTCAAATAAGAGATGTCGCGATTAAATAAATTAAATGTTGCGCTATTTTCAAGTGTAAAAGAATTCACTTTGGCACCAATAAGCAAATTATTATACAAATATCTTTCCAATTTTGATGCGAATACCTTTTTATTAAAGATGTGACATTCGAACGAAGAATCCTCTTCAAGAAATAGAACAACTGATTTGTTAGTTAGTTTCATTATTTAAGGGTAAATGAGTATAGTATACGCAGTAATTTTAATAAAGGGTTTAGACGGTTTAATTGATAAAAGCTAAGGGGAATAAGGATAATTCAATTTTTTATATTAATTCGATATAAACAATTTAAAGACAATCTACTATTACATATATTAAATTAGAATGTCATCTAACAATGTTTCACTCGAAAAGTTCTTAGGAAGAGTCAAATGGTTTAATAACAAAGCCGGTTATGGATTTATTAGTATTACAGATGGCAGTAAATCTGGAACTGATGTGTTTGTTCATCATAGTTCAATTAGTGTCGACTCTGAACAATATAAGTATTTAGTTCAAGGCGAATATGTTGAGTTTGAATTAAAGGCAATGGAGAATTCCAGTCATGAATTTCAAGCTTCTGGTGTAAAGGGTATTAAGGGAGGCAAACTCATGTGTGAAACTAGACGTGATGTTAGAAATGCTAGACAGGAATATAAGGGATCCAATGGTCCTGTTACTAATGGTTCTTTAGAACCTGTAAAACCCATTTTAAAGCCCAAGTCTGTGAGACCTCCTCCTAACCAAAAGAAGGAAGAGGGATTTCAAAAGGTGCAAAAAAAGAGACAGCCCGCTGGTAAAAAGCCTGCTCTAACAAAGGAAGCTAAGTAATTCAAAATAATATTGTAAATTAAATCTTTATAAATAACAATAAATATTTAATTATAATAAATTCATTTCAAAAAGATTTAAATATTCACTACTAATAATAGTAATGACTGAATCCATCAATAATACCAATACCATTAATACCAATACCATTAATACCAATGCCATTCTCGATGAATTAAACATTGATACAATGCTTGATGAATTTAGCATCATTCAAAATAGTCTTAGTTTATTTAAAATGAACATTACCACTATCCAGTCACAATTAAAAAATTTGGAAAAACGTGTAAAAAAGGAAATGCGAACAATCGAAAAAAAACAACAAAAACTAAAATCAGTTCAAAAGAAAATGCCATCTGGATTCGCCAAACCTACAAATGTTACAAAAGAGTTATGTGATTTTATGAATTGCCCCGAGGGGTCAAAAATAGCCAGAACCGAAGTAACCAAAGCGTTAGTCGAATACATTAAAAGTCACAATTTACTTAAAAACTCAGAAACGAGTAAAAACGTGATTGTACCTGATGAAAAATTAAAGAAACTTCTTGGATTGCCTGAGGTGCCTCTATTAGAAGAAGACTTGACATATTTCAATATCCAAAAATATATGAATAAACACTTTTCGGATTACAAAAAACAGCAAACTATTTCTTTGTAAAATAGTTAAGTTAAAACTAATAATATATTATATATTACAATTTATAAAATAATATATAATGTCTAAAACATTTTTCTTACAAAAGGCGAATGAAATACTTAATATTAGGGAGTCCGATAATCGAAAGTTAGTATTTGTCTATACCCAACCCAAGGTTGGTTCTACTTCAATTGTTAGTAGTCTACGTCTGTACGCAATCGATAAAATCCACGTGATTCATGTTCACGATGAAACTATGTTAAAAATGCTAGGCAATATAGAATTTGTTAGTATACAAGACATTATTAATTATAATAAGATATATTTAAAAAAGGATGTATATGTAATTAATGTATATCGTAGCCCAATTGAGCGTAAAATATCCGCATTTTTTGAGAAAATTGGCACATTTCATTTCAATAATACAGATGCGAATATAGATACAAATCCAAATTATACATTGAATCGTATTATTACTCGTTTTAATAATGTTTTTACGCATATCGCGAATGGAGACCATTATCTAGACTTATTTCTTGAAAACATTTCAAACAATGATTCCTTCTGTTTTGACTTTGAAAATAAATACATATTACAGACAGGAACCAATGGTGTAAAATATCTCACATTGCGTTTAAAAGATGCGTCAACTAGTTGGAATCATATTTTGTCAACTATTTTTGAAACCCACATTAAGGTAATACCAGATTATGAAAGCAAAAATAAAAAATTCGCAAATTTATATAATCGATTTAAACTTGAATATCAACTTCCGACAAATTATTTGCAATATATTCAGAAAAATGATAAATACTTTTCGTTTTATTATAGCCCAAATGAAAGAGAAGAATATATTCAAATGTGGACTAAAAATCATAATAACAATAATAATAGTAATACAATTTGGGTTGGTTATACAGAAGACCAATACAAATTCTATCAGCAAATATCAACAGAAAATGCGGTTCTTGATGTAGTTCGAGGAGATCATTACTTAGACGAGGGTTGTTTATGTAACAAGTGTGGACACAAGAGAAAGCATGCTATAAAAATGTTAGAAACAAATATGAATGCGCGTGTTCGAATTAAACATGAAATGCCAGAAAATAATTCGAAATCTCGTATCCCATTAAATAATATTGTGAAACGAATGCCAAAAAAAGTGATGAAATTATTATAGAAACGAAATGAGACATTGTGAATACCATTTATAAGAGTAAATCAAAGTTAACAAATTTTACCTTTTTCTTTACCGCATATGGAAACAAGTTAATTACAACGCATTTTGTATTTATATTTTTGATATTTATATTTGTTAGTTCATTTACCATTTTTACAAGTTGTTTTTGTAAGTCAAATTGTAAAGAATTACTAACTTCTTGAATTGAACCGTGTCTTTCTATAAGTTCATACAATGTAATATCACAATATTCATGTGCAACATTGATTTCAATAGGGCAACTATCCATATTACAAATATTTTCATTGATATTTTCATTTACTAAAAAATACGAAAACAAATGTGGAAAATTTATCATTATTTTATAGACTTTATAACTAACAAATTGTTTATAATATGTGTAAACCATAAAAAATAATGTAGACCTTGTCTTTAAGTTACTTTCAAATATATTTTATTTTGACACTAATTCTTCTACCTTATTCATTTTACGTGTAATATCTTCTTTAATAACTTGTTCCCTATTATCAAGCAAATGTTTTGCCACATCTTTTGCAACTTCGGGCTTATCCGCATAAAATTTCTCTAATTGTGTCAACAAATATTTACCTGTAATAGGCTTCTTAGTTTTTCTTTGCTTATATACTAAGGAACCATTATTAATTGCGACTCCATCTAGCGCATGATGCTTCATATGATTTACAATCTTTTCTGTCACTTTTTTGCGTTTATCATTTCTTAGCTTTACTTCGGATTTTAATTTTGTTAGTTCATTGTCTATTTTAATCCATTCTTTCACTACTTGAATTAGGTCGTCTCTACTTAATGCTCCTACATTCGTATTGGTATTAGTGTTAGTATTTAATGATGCATCTATGATTGTTTCCATTTACAAATAAATATATAATATATATTTGTAAATTATCTTCAAATTATTTACAAATATAATAAATATATATAATCTAATAAACTATAATATGGATTTCTTAACTATTTACTATTATACTAGTTTACCTATACTTTCATGCAATTTGTTATTTTATTCAATAGCAAACCTATCTACATCTATCACATCTTCTCAAAATGTAATTAAATTCGTTTCTGACCATACATATTGCGATAATATTATATTTCAAAATAACATTAATAAACACGATTTGCTTACACGCCTAAAAATCATTCAATCACTTATATACGACATTGTAAAAAAATATTGCAACGATAATGAAACAAAATTTAATAAGATTATTGATGAAATAAGAAATCCTGATCCTATTTTTTCATCTACATTTATTGAATTTGAAGATTATTTGTTAGTTGATCCAATTTCTAAAAAGGATATTTTAGAAACTTTACAGGTAATTGATGAACCAGTGAAACTTTCTATTATGGCTACCGCATCAATTGTATTTCAAATATCAGAATTATTTGAAAAAGTAAAGATAAAAGTAAACGCATATGATAGGTCATTTAAAAAACATTTTTCATCAATTCATTTGAAAACAGAGATTTCTGAATTAGACAATCTAACAAAATTATTAGATATGCGGTTATCAATGTTAGTTGATTTGCTTAAAATATATATGCCAATAAAGTCGCAAATGTAGATCCAAATGTTACACTGGTGCAACACGATTAAAAGGAAAGGTTCTTATGAGTGGCGTTTACAAAATGTCAAAGAAGTAGCACATTTGCTTCCACATTGTTGCCCTTTTCTTGCACCACTTTTTAATACAGCAACACATAAACTAGTATTTATTTGTTTTGTTAGTTTTAAATCATCTTTCTTTTTTTTCTCTTCCTCTTTCTTTTGTTTAACTAACAATTTATGCATTGAATTATAATGAATATAACAATAGTTTTTATCTGTGCCTTCCAAATCAGTTACATACACATTTTTACAAGTATCTGCAAAATCACACTTTTTACAAATTTTATATATTTTATTTTTTCGGTTTATACTAATCACATTAATTTGTAATGACGGCAAATAAGTGTTTTTATCAAATGTATTTACACCCATTACTTTTGAATATCCAGAATGTTTATTATTATAAGGCAATAACTCTTTTTGAACAGAACGACAATAAGGGCATTTAATAAATGTATGTGAACTGTCTAGTTTATTTCGCTCTTCTTGTGTTAGTTGTCCATAGTAATAGGATTTAAATACATACTTTTGATTCACAATTTCTTTATATACTTGTTCATAATTAAATTTATGTCCACATTGCATTGTAACGCAAGTAGTTAAGTCTAATGGTTCACCAGATATTAAACAATTTGTATTATTTGTATAGGTATTATTTATATTTGTATTTTTTATATTTGTATTTATTTCTTCTTCATCTGAACTAGCATTTAATTCATCATAGAAGTTTAGACCTCCTTCTATAACATATTTATATATATTCGTATCCATTGTATAAATATAATATTACAGAAAATCTTTATATTTATTTTATATAGATATTTTACAATGTCGCCAAGTGATTGGGGTCCACCCACATGGATATTTATACATACTCTTGCTCAGAAACTTAGAGAGGACCAATTTAGTGCTATTGGCATCCCACTTATTCTTCAAATAAAGACAATTTGTTATCACTTACCTTGTCCAGATTGTACCACTCACGCAAAAGACTTTTGGTCAAAAGTTCAAATAGGCAATATCAAGACGAAACAAGATTTAGTTAATTTATTATTTATGTTTCATAATATGGTAAATAGTAGAAAAAGACAACCTTTATTTAAGAAGGAGAACCTTATTAGCACGTATAGCCGTAAAAGTTTAATTGAGACTTTTAACAATTTTGTTAGAAATTTCAATACAAAGGGAAATATGAATTTAATCAATGAATCATTTCATAGAAATATATTTTTGAAAAACTTTAAGAAGTGGATGATGGAAAATATGAAGTATTTTACTCTATAATAATGACTTTCAATAGATTTTTGTTAGTTCATCGAAGATCCAACTAATTCACCATTTTTATAAACAGAGCATCGAAAATGTTGTTTTGATGCCATCGAACACACCTCTTTATTCGAGTTCAATTCATTAATATACAACAAAGAACGCAAACTTGTTCCAAACATAAGAGGACCAGCAATCAATGCGCCTAATCCGCATCCTGATATAATGTCTCCAAATACACTTACCGAAAAGAGTGATGGAATACAAGCAAGTGTCTTTTTAATAAATAAATCAAATAGGATATAAGCAATGAAAAAAGCCATTACAATGTAATTCATTGAATCGCTATGGCTTTGACTTGAAACCATAATCATAGGCATAATAAGATAAAACATTGTGAAACATAATATATATGTACTATAGGTAATATCTTGAGGAATAAAAATGTGTGTTAGTCCAGTAAGACACACTTCAGGAATTACTGGTAATGGAGTTCCTTTTTGCGACATTTGAATTAACTTCATAATAATAACTCTTAAAAAGGTAATAACAAAAATCCAAAGTAAGTAGACACCAGCTTTTTCCAAACTTGAACTAAATATAGAAAATATAAGTATACTAACAGTGACGATTAAAGGCGCATAAAAAGAAAGCGAATAAATTAAATTTGTTAAACTATGTATTCCCCCTAATTGACTTGAATTTGTCTCAGACATTTTATTATTATATATATTTGCAATATTATAAAATATATATAGTTAACAAACAATAATTACATTTATATTCTAAAATAGAATTGCAAACACTTCTTCAATCGTATTTACCATTGTAAAGGAAATTCCCTCTATAATTTTATCATCCTTGTATTTTTTCATAAATGCGTCATAATCCTTTTTGTTTTCATAAGGAAAAAGGAATTCAGTTACACCCGCTTTAATCCCACCCAAAAATTTCAAATCGAGACCACCAATTTCGGTCACATTGCCATCCAATGTGATTTCACCTGTAATCGCAACATTGTGACGAATTGGCTTATTATTTAATAAACTCCATAACGTTGTCGTAATCGCTGTACCCGCACTTGGACCATCCTTAGGAGTTGAACCTTCAGGACAATGTATATGAACTCCATTTATTCCATTTGCTCCATTCCTATTATTATCTTGTAAAAGTTTTTCTTTTATCGACTCAGGGGTCAAGTTCCACGCCAATGTCAAAGCAACTTTCATTGATTCTTTCATAACATCGCCCTGCATTCCAGTCAAATCTAAATGCAAAAACTTCTCACTTGGACACCACTTGGATTGAATTGGAATAACTCCTCCCTTTCCTTGGCTATTCGCCCATAATCCATTAATCATTCCAACCTTTTCATCTTGATGTATTTTTTTACTGCGAACGTGGTGTTTATCCTTGAAATATATGTTAGTTATATCATCGATACTAATATGAATAGGAATAGTATAATCCACATTGAAGTTCTTCAATATATCTAAATTAATTTCACCTACAATTTCAAATAAAATCTCTTTCAACTTTCTAACACCTGCTTCATATGTGAATTCATCAATAATAAATTCCAACACATCCTCAGGAATATGAATCACATTTTGCAATCCCATTTTTGAATATATTTCAGGCAATAAATGCTTATTTGCGATAACTACCTTTTCTTCAAGTGTTAGATTGTTAAATTTAATGCGGTGTACACGATCCAACATGACGCGATCAATTAACTCGACATCATTATAAGATAACACAAATAAAGCCTTTGATAAATCTAAGTCTATCCCAGAAAAATACTTATCTTGATAACGGTCATTTTGAGCTGGATCTAACAAATGAGTTAAAATGCCAATAATTTCTTTTCCGTGTTCTGTTTTGGAAATCTTATCTACTTCGTCGACAAAAATAATCGGATTCATGCATTTTTTATCCATAAGTATTTGAACAATTGATCCCCAAGAGGATCCTACAAAAGTATAATTATGACCATGTAATGTGGCGCCAATTGCGTCACCTGCGACCTGGATCATAGCAAAGGGTCTACTATCACCATTCTCATCAGTTAGACAATTGGCTAAGCCTTTAATGGCTAATGAAGTTTTTCCTATTCCAGGTGGTCCCTCAAATCCAAAGCAATATCCATCTTGTTTACCATTAATCCATTGTCCAACAATACGTTCAATCTGTGTTTTCGCATTTTTATGGCCGTATACGGCGTTGTCTAAGGCTTGTCTCACATCGATCATGGATGTATTAATATTGGAATATGTATGTTCAATGTCTTTTAATACATTTGTTAGTTCGTCTGTTTTTCCATTTTCTAATCCAAACACATATTTCAATATATCGTAATTTGTTTTATATTGTTCAACAAAAGTCTTGATATGTTCAACAAGGACTGGTTTTGTTTTGTTGTTTGGCTTTAAACTAACAAATTCTAAATGATATATATTGATACATTCATTAATTTTATAAATAAGTGTAACCAATTTGCTTTTGTCTGATTGACTAATGTCTTCAAAAATACTATCAACAAATGATACGTGTGTGTTAGTTATGCTATTTTTGGCTAAGCGAATATTATGAAGTATTTCCAAACTGGTAATATTATCTTTATGCATAATAGTGTTTGACCCATATAGTTTGACGAAATTATTGTATTTTATACGTATTTCATCCATTAGATTTAAAATGGGTTCCTTTTTATAAACACCAAATGGGATTTTGAGTAACCCTTCAAGATATTGTCTCGCTTTTGAACCGGTATCTTCCGATTTTGCCTTGACTTCTTTTAGCTTCTGCATTGCCTTTTCTTTGACATTATCAGTTGTTTTCAATAGGCATATTTGTTGCTCAAGCGGTATCTTTTGAAAGTCAAAATTCATAATATTTTTGGTATATTGATTTGTTTTATTGATAGCTTCTGTAAAATATTGTTTCATTTCCCAAGGAAAACTATCGAACAATTGCATCTGTTCTTGTGTATCAATTGAACCGGTATTATCATTTGTTAGTAAATCATAGAGTAAATAGGCTAAATATAAATTATCTTGTTCATCAGACTTAAGAAGCAATTTCATAATGATTTGTCTTTTCGAGAATAAGTCAGACTTTACAAACTCTTTTACAAGTTGATCGAGTGTTTTTAACTTCAAACTCTTTAAGCAACTAACAAATCCGGCATAACGAGAATATAACTCGTGTGGTTCATATATTAAATATTCTTTTAAACACAATGAGTTTACATATCGTGTAAAAGCGCTATTTTGAAATTCCAAGGAAACCGGGACGTTTTCTAAAATTGACTTTGTTTTGATTTGTATAAATTTATTATTTAATAACTTAATAGAAATATCATCCACAATTCCTGTTATGACTAAACTCTTTTTTTGTTGTGTATTATGAATGATTATATCGAAACCGTGTACTTTTAAATAAAAATTGTTTGTTTTTATATCTACATCACAGCAATCTAAATTTTTTGATTTCTCATTTAATCGACATTTAAATACTTTTTTGTCTTTGTCTTTTTCCTTTCCTTTACCTTTATTAGTAGTATTAGATCCATTTACAGTAGTTTCGTCGCCCATTTGATTTAATACTTTGTAACATGTTGGATGGAAATATTTTTTTAGTATATCAAACTTATATTTATCCATATCAGACACAATATAGTTATTAATTGAGTTGTTACCGGAGCATATCCATAAAAAATCTTCAAAACTATGTGTTCCATAATTTTTAAATAGTCCTGATAATTCGTTATTTATTTTTTGAAGAATATTTACTATATTATCAATATCTAAATCCTTTTGCGTCTCAATTAAATTCATAATAGAGATTAATTGTTCGTTTAATGTATCAAGAACATGAATACAATCATTTATTTGTACAATTCCAACGATATCTAATGGCTTATTGTGCTGTATATGTAGTAATGTTTTTTGGATAACATCATGAAAAAAGGCAACTTTTTTTTCAATTAGATTTATCTTGTTGGTTGTAACTTCCTTTTTTAAAGACATTCTTTTATAAAATATATGTATAAAATTTGTTTGAAAATTACTAAACTTGGAAAACTAAAACTCAACTATACATAAGGGTTTCTAAATATTAGTTTAGTATTATAATTTTCACAAATATAATAAATCGAAATGTATTAAACATAGCAATACATAATAGTTAGAACCTAATGGGAATTCCAAGTTATTTTTCGTATATAGTCAAGAACTATCCCAAAATTATAAAACGTTTCGATAATAAGAATGTAAGCCAAAGCCAATCATTATCTATTGACAACTTATATCTAGATTCAAATTCGATTATTTATGACGCATATTATAAAATGAATCAAGAAACACTTACCGAAGCAGTATCACAACACATCATTAATAAGGTCATTGAGAAAATTGAAGAGTATATTGATGTTATTCAACCATCAAAAACAGTTATTATTGCTTTTGATGGTGTAGCCCCTGTTGCTAAATTAGAGCAACAACGCAATCGTCGTTATAAATCGTGGTATCAAAATGAAATTAATAAGAGCATTTTTGGTAATAAGAAACCTGATGTATGGAATACTGCGTCGATTACTCCTGGGACAAAGTTTATGGACGATTTAAATAAAAAGGTTGCGTTGCATTTTACTAAAGCTAATACCAATACCAATACCAATACCAATACCAATACCAATACCAATACCAATACCAATACCAATCCAATTCAAATTATTGTTAGCGGTAGCAATGAATGTGGTGAAGGAGAGCATAAAATTTACGATTATATTAGAAATCATAAAGAAAAGCACAGTACAGAAACAACTATTATTTATGGTTTAGATGCCGACTTAATCATGCTTTCAATCAACCACTTACCAGTATGTCCTAACCTCTATTTATTTAGAGAAACACCACATTTTATTCAGTCAATTGATAATTCATTGGATCCAAATGCGTTTTATTTAATCGATATTCCTATGTTTTCTTCCTCCATTGTATCATATATGAATTCACAAGATAATAAAAATAATACCAACAATAACAATAACAACAATAATACAATCCAAATAAATAATATTAATAATAAGTTATACGATTATATTTTTATGTGCTTTATGTTAGGAAATGATTTTATGCCTCATTTTCCAGCTATTAATATTCGTACAGGCGGAATTGATAAATTACTGAATGCGTATAAAGAAACAATTAAAATGGATCAAAGCATTTTAACCGAAAATGGTACCAAAATTAATTGGAATTTATTTGCCAAGTTTATTCGTGTATTAGCAAATCTAGAAGAAGACTATATTATTGTAGAACATAAAAAACGCAGTGCCACTGAGCGAAGAGGATTGGCTGAGACAAGCCCTGAAGAAAAATTCGCAAAATTTGAAAATCTTCCATTATATGACAGAGATTTGGAATCATATATTAATCCTTTTAAACCATATTGGCAAACACGTTATTATAAGGCTCTTTTTAATATTCACAATGAAAATGCAAAAGACCAAATCAAATATATTTGTATTAATTACTTACAAGGTCTTGAATGGACTATGAAATACTACACAACAGGGTGTCCAGATTGGCGTTGGAAATATAACTATAATTATCCACCCTTATTATCTGACCTGATTAAATATGTCCCCGTATTTGACACGGAATTTGTAACTAATAAGGCTCCAAGTCCCGTTTCCGAGTTAGTTCAATTGTGCTATGTTTTACCTAGGTCGAGTCTTAATTTGTTACCAGAGAATTTATATTACGCATTAATACAACAGCATAATTCGTGGTATAAATCAGATTGTGATTTTATTTGGGCATATTGTAAGTATTTTTGGGAATCCCATGTGGATCTATCGGAAATCGACATTCAAGAATTACAAAAAGTAGTTGGTCGATTTCAGGGGATAAAAAAGTAATAATCCTGAAATTTAAAATTTAACGTTTTTATCATTTGTATATTTTATTATCATATATCGTAATAAAATATTCTATAATTTATTGGTGGAACTTTCAGTAACAAATATTTTCTAAAAGTCAAAAAGGGAAATCGATTTTAGACATTTTTAAAAATGTCCATTTTGGAAAACCTGGAATACTTTCCCATCGAAAAAGTACGTTTTTCTATTTGTCAGCATAATGGTCTTAATTCTGTGTCCACATAAAAAAACTGTTACCATAAAATTTTGGTCGCATTTTTTAGACATTTTTAGTCTTTCCGTACTTTAGAGGACAAAATGGATGACAAAAACGACCAAAAAAACGACTACCGGTTCTTCTGTAAAATTTGTGACTATAAAACGTGTGATACTGCCAATTTTAAAAGACATTCTTCAACCCTAAAACACATAAGGATGACGCAAGAGTTACAAATGGATGACGCATACGACTATAAACTATGTGGACACCATAAAAGCAGTGAGTTAGCCGAGGATACACAAAAATGTGAAATATTCAGTCTATTTGAAAATAACTATAATTACATAACTAATAAATATAAGTGCTATTGTGGTAAGGAGTATAAGTATAGACAAGGACTATGGAAACATCAGTCACAATGTATAGTTAGTAAAGAAGATGAAAAATATAATAAAGAGTTGGATGAGTTTAAAGACGATGTTGTTAACAAAATTTATCAAGAAATTATTAAACAGAAAGACGAAATAATTAATACCCAACATAACATGCTTAATAAACAGAATGATATGTTAAATACTCAAAACGATATGTTAAAGGAAAAAACGGAAATAATTAATGAGCATAAACAGGTGCTCGATTTAACAAAACAAATGGTACAACATTCAAATATGAATTCGTATAATACAAATAACTCATATAATACAAATATAAATAATATAAGTAACAACTTTAATCTTAATTGTTTTTTAAATGTGCAGTGCAAAGACGCATTAAATATTTCTGAATTTATTGATACATTAGAAGTTACAATACAGGATTTAGAAGAAACCGGAAGAGCGGGTTATGTAGAAGGAGTATCAAAAGTATTTAACAGAGGATTGGATGATTTGGATGAGAGTAAACGCCCGATTCATTGTAGCGATTTAAAACGAGAAATATTATATGTAAAAGACAAAAATGTTTGGGAAAAGGAAGATGATAATAGAGAAAAATTAAAACAAATCATTCGAAGCATTACGAATAAAAATATTAAACAAATATTTGAATGGCAACGATTACATCCTGATTATAATGATTCCACTACAAAAACAAATGATAGATATTTGAATATTTTATATAATTCTGTAAGTGGATCTACTGACGAAGAAACACAAAAAAACTATGAAAAAATTATCTCCAAAGTAGCTAAGAAAACAACGATTCAAAAATAAAATAAAAATATTATAATAAGCATCTTCGAATCAAATATTTAATTATCCACAATATAGCAAATATAGAAAATAACCCATTTTTTGAAAATACAAGTTCGTTCATGGCAATAGAAAAGGGCGTTATCAAAATATGTGTCGCTTTTTTTGTAGTTGATGCAACAAACGTTTCAATATAATGTAAATATAAATTTAAATAACTATATTGATAGTTTCCATCTGATTCAATCAGCGTAATATTATAATCAAGTTCTTGTAAAATATATTTTTCTTTTGTTAGTTCAAGCATTTTTCTCTTTTGTTTTTCTTGGATAGGAAAAAACTTTTGTAAGTCAACTAACATTCTATCTAATTGGTTTACTACATCATCCAAATAAATACGTATATATTCTTTATATAAAATGTCTGATTTAATCGTATTATTCATCGACTTGGTAAAAGAGTAGTGAACAAGTATATATAATTGTTCAACAATATTATGTAACATAGTTAATCGTTCATGAATACTTGTAATCATATTGCTATTACTATTTGCGTTATTTTTCAATAATTGTATATTTTGGTCAACCCATTGTAGCATTAAATAATAGTCTAACTTGTCTCCAATAAGAATCAGTTGAATTCCACTATCATTATCAGGCATTGTTCGGTCTTCAATATGAAGATGAAACGTATTTAAACAATATATATTAGATAGCATATATGCATCATTATTGAATTGTATTAATTCATAGTTATTTTGATTTGTATGTTGATTATTTATAAAGTAACTAACAAAAGTGTCCATAGTAAAATATAATGTTTCCGCAATATTTACATATGTAGGGATAAGTAGAGATTTTGTTCCTGACATAATAATGCTATTCATAGATTGTTTTTCTTTTATTATCGTTTGTTCTTGTAATTTATATTGGGTTTGGTGTTGAATATCATACAAGTCTTTCATTAAATTTAAACAATTGAATTCATATTGTTTTGTAATATGTGCTATTTTATAATTAAACTTTTCAATCATATTTGAAATAGAAATGGAAAATGTGTAATTTGGAAAATAGGTGCCCCAGTCATTCGTTAAAATAACAAATAAATAGACTCCAATCAAAGTAAGTAATTTGCTATTCATAATTTTTGTAGTTATACATTTATATATAAAGCATCTATTTATATACTTATTCGAAAGTATATAAATCAATTTTGTTAGTTTAGTGCGATTTTATAAATAGAAAATATTCTAACTATTTATAAAATGTCCGAAAAACCGATCGTTAGTTACTTTCAATCAAGACACCACTTTTTGAAACTCCTAGAAAAAAACCCCGGTTTAGTGATAATCAAATTAGGTGCCAGTTGGTGCCGACCTTGCAAAACCATTAAACCAATTGTTGATGCGTTTTTTGTATCTTCACCGGATAATGTGATTTGTTGTGATGTCGATGTTGATGAATCAGATGATTTATATACTTATTTTAAAAGCAAAAGAATGGTGAATGGAATTCCAGTAATTTTATGTTACAAAAAAGGAAATACAAGTTATATACCAGATGATTCCATTACGGGGTCCGACCCTGTTGAGTTAGATAAGTTTTTTAAACGTTGTGGATTACATTTGGCGTCTGTAAATAGAGGGGTATACCCTCGTTCACCCTCAATCTAATACAAATTTATATAAGTGTATACGATACACAACAGCATAATACAACACAATCATCAACATATTCATTACTAGTATTTTGACATATTTCAACAAGACAGTGACTACAAATATTATCACATTGCAATTCTAAGCAGGTTGAACAGCAGTCTAAATATCTAAACCAAGTATTTGCTCCATATTCTCGAATTGTTCCAAGCGAACTATGATGGAAACACCATACATCGCATTTTTCACAACAATTCATTACTTTAGAGTCCTGATGTGGTAAGAGTGTATACGGGGATACACTATTGGTATTCATTTTTATAAATTCGTGTATATATACTTAATGTCTTTAAGTTCAAAATAAATATAATAAAAATTTCAATTTAAAAAGACGTGGAAATTGCTAGATAAAAATTGTTACTAATTTAATGCATTTAAAACGACTTAAAAAAGATGTATAAAGAGTGTATATATGAATAATTTAGAAAATATCGAAAATGTTCCCGAAAATAAATGTTTAGAAATAAATACTGCAAATAGTAGCCAGATATTAGAAAAAGATACAACAACTAGTGATTCTAGTACAAATAAAAATCGTGTACCCACGTATACACCGACGAAAAATGATATGGCTCTTATGGCAAAATATATTAAACATATTCGAGGCAAAAAAATGGGGAGTGATCGTCCTTCAACTATAATAGAAGTTACTGATAATACAAAACTATGTGTAAAAAAACTTTTGGCTGGAGGAAAAGGTCAAAGCAATAAAATAAATCCATCAAAACAACTTTTTACTTCAAATAGCGATAGATCAAAAATACAAGCTCCTAATAATGACAACAAAGACTTTTTACAACAAATTTCAACCAAATACAATGAAAATTTTCAAAATTGTGAAGACCCTCCAAAATATAATATACCTGATATAAAATATTTTGAACCACTTTCACTACCTCCTGTTATACTAAAACCGGCTATTAGTATGCCAGAAATATTAACAAATGTATTGCAACAAGTTTTATCCACTGATAACTCCAACACTATATCAATTGAACTTTTACAAAGTATGATTCGTCAAGATTATGAAACCAGGTGTGTATTTACTAACAAAATCCAACTGGCTTTACTTAACTTTGACGATGATACGTTTATGCCTATTATTAAGATTGATAATGAAGGTATTATGAATACTATTTTAGGTTGGTTTAATGAGTGCGAAATTATGGTAGATGTGGAAGACATTTCAATTAGCATTCCTGAAAACATTATGGAATACCAAATGTGTATGTTTTTATATAAGCATATTGATTTAAAAAGAAAAGACATGTTTCTTCGCGAATATTTACCATTGGCAATTAATAGTATTCTTTCTGAAGGTTCAATAAATAACTTGCAAAAGAAAATATTTAATACAAGTGAATCAGAAACTAATACTAATATAAAACCACTAGTAGGAGGATATCATACTGGGTCTAATGCTTCTGATAATATTGCGCGTATGAAAGATATTATGAGTATGAAAGAGTTGTTACCATTTTATTTAAAAGAAAATACGAATACGAATATAAATATAAAAGAGATTCCTGATGTGGAGAATATGGATGTAACTATAGATCCTGAACCTAGCCCATTAGTTGTATATGGAATTACGATTCCTAGAGAATTAGAGTATGTAGGAGATTTATATTATAAATTACATGATGGTAAAGTAAAAAGGCTAAATGAAAAAGAAGAACGTCATCCAGATTTACCAAATATAAGTGATACAATGTTTAGATATAGTTCATATCATGATGAAACTATTCCATCGAACGAAGTTGATTATTACGATATGTCAGGAAACGAATTGCAAGTATCTAATATTGGGTTATATGATTTAGGATATTATATTCCTAATACTAGTTTTGCGAATTCCTTATATATTTATGAACCAGTAGAACCAAATAAAGATAAATATGGAAAGACACTAATACAAGTATTATTTAACCCTCACTTTTTACGCACTATTTGTATTATTAATGCTAGTGAAATTGTATTGGATATAATTGTTAAATATGCGAAATTTGGGTTTATTAAATTATTTGCACATGAAACATCAAATGATAAAGTAGTTGATATATTTAAAAGACAAATACATAATAAATTGTTTGACAATGTAGATGAAATTAGCAATGCGTTGGTTGTTATGGCATCTTATGTTTCTATAACTAACAAAAATGATTCAAACAACGATAAAATAGATTTGGAAGAAAAAAGTATTAAGACATTTATCGACAGCCATTATACTATTACTACAAATGTGGATCATAGGTTAAAAGCATCCGAAATCCAAGATATTATTTTAAGAGCAAAAGAATGCAAAATTGATAATGAAAAGATTTCAGGATTTAAAAATAGATTGTCTAAATATTTGAAAGAGATTGGTTTAGAAAAGAAAAGATATAATGATGGTTATTATTATTATGGTCTTTTTCCAAAATCAAATATAAGTATACAATCACGTTTTGATAAATATATAGGTTCGGATGAACTTGTTTCTGATAAATCATATATGTTAAAAGATATGAATAGTGCAAGCATTCAAGGATTTTCTTTTTCCAAATTTTAATAAAATATTTTATTTTTGTAAATATTCGTTATTTACTATATATTAAATTGGCTATATATAGTAAATATATGATTAGGTCATCATCATGTCCAAAAGCAGGAATTCATATTCGTGAATCAGATATAAAACCAATAAAACCAATACATTCAAATAAACCAAATACTTACAATCCAAATTATATTCCTGAACCTAAACCAAGAACTTTTTTAAGTCCTCAATCACAATTAAGTAAACCTGTTAGTTTTCATAATACAACTCTTGATAAACTTGATTTAGATTTAAATAACTACTCATTAAATGATTTATATACATTATTCAATATAGAAGATAATGATTTAACAGTAGATACACTAAAACAAGCAAAGCAAGTTGTTTTAAAAATGCATCCAGATAAGTCTCGTTTGGAACCTAAATTCTTTTTGTTTTTTTCAAGTGCATATAAAAAGTTGAAAGAGGTATATGATTTTCAAAATAAATCCTATACTAACAAAAAATATGTTGATGAAGACTTTTTTGAAGAAGGCAATAAAGAGCTTTTAAATAATATGTTTCAAAAACCTGAATTTAAAGATACAAACGGTAAAGGGTTTAATAAATGGTTTAATGATGCATTTGAAAAGTCACGGTTAGAAGATCCAAATGCTCACGGATACCAAGATTGGCTTAAATCAGATGATGGATTTATGTCAGTGGACGAAAATGTGACCCAGTCCAATATGAATGAAATATTTGAACGCCAAAAAAAGCAGTTACAAGACGTGATTGTGTATAAAGGAATTACCGATTCTGTGTCATCGTCTTCAATTGGAGGCTCTTTATTTGGAGATACAACCAATTATTCTAGTGGTACATATACAGATTTACGCCAAGCCTATACCGAAACACTTATTCCAGTTACTGAAGAAGATTATAATAAAATGCATAAATTTGCGTCATTAAATGAGTATAAAAGCCACAGAGATAGGGTAGATGTTACTCCTTTATCAGAATCAGACGCAACAAAAATGCTATATGACAAAAAAAAAGGGGATGACCACCAGTCAGCATCGTTGGCTTACAAATATGCATTAGAGTCAGAACAAGTAAAAAAGAAACAAAACGGGTTTTGGTCTGACTTGAAGAAGTTGACGAATTTTTAAAATTGAATAACATTTTATATTATTAAAATTTATATAATATATAATGGACTCAAAACAATTTTATAAGTACTTGGCAGATAAAATATTTGAAATCTCCAAAGAAGACTATTATGGAATAAAATGTGAAACACATTGTCAACGAATAAATAATTTATTAGATGAACTAACAAATTATACAAATAATCAATCTGTTTCTACTATAGATAATAGAATTTTAAATCAATTGAAAATTAGCATAATCGAATTTATAGATATTCGAAATTATGAAATCAACCCGAAAAACAAAAAATAAAATATAAAATTATATATATGTTAGTACTTAATTATATAGCAATCGTTATTATTATAATTGTATTAGGTATATTATATCAAAAATATCTTGAAAAGAGTTCACAAACAAGTGAATTTGATGACTACAATGAAATTAAAAAGTATTTATTAACAGAATCTAGTTTAGCAAAAAGTAAAAAACCGATTTTATGGATACATATACCATATGAATACAATTCAAGAGATTGGCTAAGTTTTGGTTCTCGCTCTTCTTTTGAATTAAATCAACCTTATTTATACTTAACTGCAAAGAGTATCATTAAAACTTGCGACGAATCATTTACTATTTGCTTCATTGATGACAAAAGTTTTGCCAAATTAATACCTAATTGGAAAATTAATATGGGACAACTTGCCGACCCAACCAAAACCTATATACGACAAATGGCAATTACTAAGTTACTTTATAACTATGGCGGACTAAATGTACCCATATCATTTTTAGCATTTAGAGACTTAATTGAACTATATGAACGTGGAACAAATAATGATAAAATGTTTGTTTGTGAAAATTATGATACAAATATTACATCAACTAACAAACTTTTTTATCCAAGTATGAATTTTATGGGTGCAAAAAAGAATAATCACCAAGTAAAACAATTAATTGACTTTATGGAAAAAAAGATTTCTGAAGATTACACAAATGAATTAGAATTTAAAGGCGATTTTGATAGATGGGTTAGTAAACGAGTTCACCAAAATAAAGTCACATTAATTTCAGGTACAGATGTAGGAACAAAAACTCTTAATGAAGAACCAGTTACTATTGAAACACTTTTAGGTCAAGATTATGTTCAGTTTTATGGAAAAATGTATGGCATTTGGATTCCCGATAAGGAAATACTTAGACGCCGTTATTATGAATGGTTTGCTCGTATGTCGCCTGAACAAATATTTCAATCTAATTTTATTTTAGCTAAGTATATAGTATTGGCTTTGGCACCTGATTCTCACAATGGCGTAGTAGAACCACTTGAAAATGCTGACCCTAAATGGATTAGTTTCTGGAAGACCCCCATTACAAATAATACAATGAACATTTTTGGCCCTATGCCAATGGGTCTTGGTAATAACGTGCCACGAGCAAAAAACTCTGGTTCAATTGAATAGATATTTTTATCACACGTCTTTAAGTTAGTTTACAATAATATATATATTACATGTTATTGTTAACTATTTTTTCTTAATTATACTTGCTTTTGCTAAACGTCGAATAATTTTATCATAGTTTTTATTACTTTCTTCTATTGTTGATCCAGGCATAGATGATAAAATAATTTGTTGATATCGGTCATTTTGTTTTGAATCTGGATCATTATATTCAGGATGTAATTTTTGCCATTCAAAAATAGTTGATATATGTTTTTTAGTTATCATTTTTATTGCTTGAAGCAATTTACTTTTTGTATCACTTTCTTTATACCATTTATTATCATCTTTTATGTATAATATTTCGCGTCTAAAATCCGCACAATGAATTGGTCTATTATGTGTATCTAATTCATTTAATCCATTTATGAATACACTTGATACTCCATCAGCATAACCAATTGCACCAGTTTCTTCTAAATCCTCGACAGATACATTTAATGAATTGATAAAATCAGACATATTTATTGCGTCTTTACAAGTTTCATTTAAAAATATATTTAGATTAAAATTATTATTATTATTATTGTTATTATAACTATTTATATTATTAGTAGTATTTCCTGCATTTTTGGATAGTTCAATTAACTGATTTGTTAGTTCTTTATTTTGTTCAACAACTGTTAATACTAAATTTGTTAGTGCCTTTATATCGCTTTCACTATTTTTATTATTATTTTCAATAACAATATCTTCTTTTATTTCTTTTGCAATGATACTATTAATATTTTTATTATATAGTTCACAAACTTTTCTATGTTTCCATAGACCAGCAGTCGTAATAAATTCTTTTTCACAACAGCAAATTATTTTTTTTGCGACTTTTTTGCAATATTCATTTCCATCGTGATTGGCTTGATGTTTTTGGGTTGATAGATGTTTAGAATAATCTGTTTTATTGCACGTAGAATAGTCACACAAAATGCAAGAATATAATTTGCGACTTTTTGCGACTTTTTCTATTTCCATTATTTCCTAAATTAGGAAAAGAAAAAAATCGCAAATTTATACAACTAAAAAAGTATCATAACAATTTTTTCGATTAAAAAATAAAAAATAAGAGCATTATCATAAGAACACGTTTTTTAGAGGGTCTTTTTTGGGAAAAGATTTAGTAAATCAAAAATTGACATTTTTAAAAATGTCAAAAATCCATTTCCCTTTTTACTTTTCAGAAAATATTTGTTACTTAAATTTACTAGTAAATAACCATAAACTATTTTATTATGAATTATGGTAATAAAATAAAATAAAATAATATTGCACATTTGGACATTTAAAATGCTGATTATTCAAGAGTGGTTTTTACATATTCAACCATTTCATTTAATGATATTATAATATTCATCTTATCTGTATTTGACATATTACGAAGATTATTTATCATTTTTTTATCTAATGAGTTCATATTTCTAATATCGTGTGTATATCTTTTACATAAATCACTAGTATTATGATTTATTATTTTATCTTCTTTATAATCGGTATATTCTTCCCCCTCCCAAATTTTTGTTCTGCTTTATTATTTTTGTTTCCATTAAACATTATATATATTGATAATATTTTATATGTTTTCTTTAAGTTAGTTTGAAATAATATATTATAAACGACACATAGATTCAGAACAAGATTCTTCATTAGTATTGGTTTTGGCATCATTATTATCATTTTTATTATTATTTATAAAAAAATATACAACAATACTAACAATAATAGAAATAATGCCATAAATATATAGATTATTCAAATCGCAATACGTACACACTTCCATTTATATAATTGTCTAATTAAATATATTGTTAGTTTCAAACGAATTAAATAGTTCTTAATATAATAATTATTTAATTGATGCCTGAAGGACCAGAAGTTTGGATAGTAAGTCAAGCACTTAATAAACTAACAAATAATCCAAATTATAGTGAAACATTTGGAAAACATTTATTTATTACAGAACCTATTGGAATAAGAGAAATTACATTTGGATTAACTGGAAAACTAAAAGTTGAAAAAAGTAATGAAAATAAGATTTTATTAGAAAAGATGAATGTAGGTTTTTGTTTTGGTGATGATAGAATAATTTCAGAAAATTTGTATATAACAATAATAAATGAAAGTCTAGGATTAAACTTTATGAAAATAGATAAAGAAACATTTAACTTTATTGGTAGTAAATGGTCTAGTTCAAAGAAAAAGTTAGGTGCTTTATTATTAGACCAAAAAGAAATCTCTGGAATTGGAGTTGCTTGGGGGTCTGAAATATTACATAAGGCGTGTTTAGACCCCGATGTAAAAGCGTGTGATCAAAATTTATCTACATTGGCTAATGCATTATATGAAATTCAACAATATTGTATACAAGTATATACAGAATATTTACAATCAATAATACAAACAGATAAAATAAATAATAATTCAGATTTGTTAGTTGACTTTATTAATAAATGGTATAAAAATTTATATATTGTTAGAGAAATGAACGCATACAAAAAGGGCGAACAAATAAAAACGGGTGGAAGAATATGGTACAAATAAAAGTATTTATAAATTCCAAAATAATAATAATAATATGCCATAAACTACTTAAATATAAATCATTATTAATAAATAGAAACAAGATGACTACCTTTGACAGTGACAGCGATAGTGAATATTACGTAAACAGCGAATCTGAAACCAGTTCCGACATTGTTGAATATTTGGATAGTGATCTTCAGCATACTAGTCAAATGGTTTTATGTATTGAAGAAATGGATGGAAGACCTGGTAAGGAAAAGGATGTCGACACGCGTGTTTTTATTGTGTTTGACTATGAATGTGGTGGATGGCATATTCTAGGTAAGAGAACGGATACCAGAAGCATTTCATCCGTCCCATTTAAGTTCTTGTCTTTTTCTCCTGAAGATATTTGGACTTTTATGGAACTAATAATTGGTAAGGCTTTTATGCCTATGCCTTCCAGAAATTCATTCGAAAATTGTAGCATTTCAATCTATAATTTTAATAATTTGAATGAGTGTGAGGATTTGGATGACTTGACTTATGAGTTTTTTGAGGAAAACATGGATAAGAGTTATGAAATCGCAGCGTATGACGAGGTGAGTTTAAGTAAGAGATACATTGTTCGTGTTTTGGAAATGATGGAAAAGTTCTATAATGTGGAACAAATTTAAATATCATCTTGTTCGGGGGTTCCCTGTGGTGATATGTTTGAGGTTTCCCCCTGTTGTTGAATATAGTATATTATTTCGTAACTTGATTTATCATATTTAATTTGCGATGTATATGTAATTTTACTATGATTACATATTTGTCTTATAATAGTAACAAATGAACTATATGTTAGTTTACGCTCCAAATATTTTCGTTTCGATAAATAATAATAAGGTTTACACTGCTCTATGAATTTCTCCACAATTCCATTATACATCCCTTTTTTATAACAAATGGTATTAATAATATATTTATTATGATTTTTTAGTGCTATTTCATCTAAAAAATGAATAAATACATCATTTGGGATTGGATTTTTGAAAATTTGTGATGACATTTATCTATTATAAGTATATATATATTTCTAATAGATAGTTTTTTCCCCTAAATTATTAATAGGGTTGAGACTTAAACAATATTTTTTACAAATAAAATAATTTACACTGGGGTGTGAATTAATGATACAAGTGCATTTGTAAAGAGAGCCAATTCAATTTCATCTTCGTGAATATTATGGAATATTATAATGTACTTACATAGTATAGGGATAATTATGTATTTTTTTTCTTCGGTTAGTAGGGAGGTAGTTTTTACATAGAGAAAATAATTGTCTAAAATATCCATAACAGAGTAGCCTTTGTCATAAATATTATATACTATTTGTATCGCCTGTGCTAGTTTATTATCTAAAATATATGACGTATATTCATCAAAAATAGTAAAACTAATATTTGTACAAATTTTTGATGCCAAGTCAATATCAATGTTTTCCTCATTTAGTAGCTTGAATTTTTCTAAATATCCTATTAGCAATTTGGGACTATTATTACAAATACTTACTATAAATTGTTTTGCTACTATGGTAATATGTATCTTTTCAATAGAACATATTTTATCTAAAATATTTGTTAGATTAATATGTGTTAAAGGCTTGATTTTCATAATAATTAAACGTGATTGAAGACTCTCAATGACTTTTTGTGTATTACAACATGACGCAATAAAATGCACGTTATGACTATATTTGTCAATACAATTTCTAAATGCTTGCTGACTTTGTTCACTAATTAAGTCAATATCATCTAAGACAACAAACTTCTTTTTTCCATGAATGGACGAACAAGTCTGACAAAATATTTTTACTTCATTTCTATAATAATTAATGCCTTGCTCTTTAAGCGAATTAATATGAAGTATATTCTCTTGGATTAAATCAGATGGATACTTATTTTGTGCTGTTGAATAATATTCATTAATAATACAATTAATATATGTTGTTTTTCCTGAACCAACATCTCCAATAAATAATATATTTAGGTTATTCATATTGATAAGAGTTTTTAAAATATCAATAATATCCATATCTGTTTCGCATTCCAATTGTTCAAAATTTTTTGGTTGGTATTTTTGAATTAATAATTGTTTATTTATATCTATATTTATACTCATATTAATATTATTAGTTAAATACTATTTAAGTTTATCTCAACTATTTATATTATTTAAAAATGAGCGAGACATTTTATTCCATTTTAGAAGTTTCCGAAACTGCGACTCCCGAAGAAATTAAAAAGGCTTATAGAAAATTATCTATGGAATTTCATCCAGATAAAAATAAAGATCCTAACGCAACTGCCAAATTTCAAAAAATTTCCGAGGCATATGAAACTCTTGGTGATCCTGAAAAAAAGCAACAATATGATATGACTCGCAACAATCCATTTGCTAAAATGATGGGATCAGGTAATCCAATGGGATCAGGTAATCCAATGGGATCAGGCAATCCAATTGATCACATATTTGCAAATATGTTTGGGTTCGGAATGCCTTTTGGTCATATGGAGAGTTTTGGACCAGGCCAACAACAAGGCAATAGCAATCCATTTGTGCAAATATTTCATAATGGTCGACCTGTTAATGTGCAGTTTAATGGCGGTAATATAATGAAACCAACACCTATTGTTAAAAATATTCATATTACTATTGAACAAGTATTAACAGGCGTAAAAATGCCTATTGAAATCGAACGATGGATTGCATCTCAACAACAACCAGGAAATGGTAACCAAGAACCATCAAAAACATTTGAAAAGGAAACTATTTATATTGATATTCCCAAGGGAGTTGATAGTGGAGAAATACTTATGTTGCAGGATAAAGGAAATATCGCACAAAATGGGCTAAAAGGTGATGTAAAATTGTTTATTCAAGTAGAAAATAATACAGAGTTCAAACGCCGGGGTATCGATCTAGTATTAGAAAAAACGATCGCTCTTAAAGAAGCATTATGTGGATTTAACTTTGATGTAAAATTTATTACAGGAAAAATATATACAATTTCTAATCCGGCTGGCAATGTCATTCAACCCGGGCATAATAAAGTAATTCCTAACTTGGGATTAACAAGAGACGGTTCAACAGGCAACCTCGTAATTGTATTCAGTGTAAAATTTCCTGAAAAGATACAAGATACGATTGTAGATGAAATGAGGAAATTAGATTTTTAGATTGTAATAAATTATAATAAATTGGTTTAAAGACTTCATTATAATATAGTTTAATAATGAGCAATATACAGAAGTTTTCACCTATATTTTATGATTATATTTGGTTAGATTCTAATAGACAATTGCGTTCAAAACATAGAATTTTATATGAAGATGATGGTTTTTCGATTAATAGTAAGGTTCCTGAATGGAATTATGATGGTTCTTCAACTGGTCAAGCATCGATTGATGGCAATACAGAGATTATTTTAAAACCTGTTTATATTCAAAAAATATCTGAAAAATATTACAATCGAGTTTTGTGTGATATTTATGATATAGATGGAAATCCATTGTCTCATCGTCAAAAGGCTGTAGAATATTTTAGTAGACCTGAAGTGATTGAAGAAGACCCTTGGTTTGGATTAGAACAAGAATTTTATTTAATTCCAAAAGATTCTTCATTTGAGTTTTCTAATTTAGAAACTAAAAATGAATATTGCTTTGTAAATCGTAATGGTATAGAAAGACAAATTATTTCTGAAATGAGATTACAATGCTTGAGTTATAGTATTAAAATTACAGGTTTTAATGCTGAAGTAGCACCATATCAATGGGAATTTCAGATTTTAGGAAAAGGAGTTCAAATTTGTGACCAATTATATATGGTTAGATATATCTTAGATACTATTGCGGAAAAATATAATTATAAAGTAGTTTATGATCCTAAACCATATAAAAATATTAGTGGTTCAGGATGCCACGTAAACTTTAGTACTAAATCTAGTCGCACTAGTGATATTGGTTACAATGTTCTAGAAAAGTATATTGATAATTTTAAACAAAATCATATGAAATTAGTTGAATGTTGTTCTCAACAAAATAAGGAACGATTAACAGGCAAATGTGAAACAGCCAAATGGGATACATTTAGTTGGGGGGTTGGAACCCGTAATACTTCCATTCGTGTTCCCAATGATACATTTAAGAATAAGTGTGGTTACCTAGAGGATAGACGACCTGGTGCTGATATTGATCCTTATTTGTATTTAATGGCAATGTGTCAGATTGCGTTGGATAATTAAATATAATTTATTAATATAATATATCCCTATAAAACAACTTAAAGACAACTTTGTATATTAATATGTGTGATCAATAGTTATTACACAATGCTTTGGTGGCCTAGTTGGTAAGGCATCAGTCTTGTAAACTGAAGATCAGGAGTTCGATTCTCTTTCAAAGCACAATATTATTTACTTTTCTATAATAATTATTTAGAATACTTATTATATCATACTTATTTTGTATAAATATTTATACTTGTATATAGTATAATAAACATGAGACTAAATTCTCGTATTTTTACCAATTCTTTTGCTGGAATGAATAATAGAACTTATGCACCATTTTGGTTGTTACAAAAGGGCGATTCATTTTATGGCCTATCAAAGCCACAATATTCCCATCAAACTTATTATCAATTGGCAAATAATGGCGCCGGAGTTGGAAACCGTGAAGGTAGATGGTTATATAATAATGGTGCAAAAATATCATTTATACCACCTCAATAAAAAAATTGATATAAATAAATTAGTATTTAATTATTTATATCAATTACATAATTATCTCTTATAATGCTAAAATATCCTATTTATGATATAAGTGACCTGAATATTGATTGGCAAATATTTGCTATATGTGCATTATCAAATCATATGTATATGATTGAAAAATATATTGAAACAACAAATCCAAGTAAAGAACACCCATTATGGCTTGGACTTTCAAGCAATCAATATGCTACACATATTTTAAAAAATAATATGGATAAAATAGACTGGTTTCAATTATGTGGAAATGAAGGAGCATATGAAATATTAAAAGACAATTTAGATAAAATTGATAAAACTATGAAACCTATGCTTTCTAAAAATAAATGTGCTATTCCAATATTACAAGAAAACCCAGAGTATATTCATGTAGATTTCTTATGCTATAATGAAAATGGTATGGAACTACTAACAATGTCGCCATGGAAAAATTTATTAGATAGTAATAGGTGGAGTGCCTTATCAAAAAATCCTAGCGCGGTAAGTTTGTTACGAAATAATGTAGATAAAATAAATTGGTTTTATTTATCAGACAATCCAAACGCAATTGATATGTTAGAAAATAATGTAGATAAAATAAGTTGGTTTTATTTATCAAGCAATCCAAACGCAGTTCATATATTAGAAAATAATTTAGATAAAATTTATTGGGGTCAACTACTAACTAACAAAAATGCAATTCATTTAATTGAGAAATTATTTGATTCCTTTTGCAATACACCAAGCAAAATATCTCATTATGTATCCAGATACTTAATTTATAATACAAATGCGTTACATTTAATTATAAAATATTATGATTATATCGTCGATTATCAAAAGACAAATTTACTATATAATAGCAGTGCTATGCATTTATTATTTAATTTCGATTATAAAAAAATGAAAGAGCTAAATACCAGTTTTCGGGAAGAATTACTTGATTATGTACTTTATCCTGAAAGACTAGAAAACATATCCATTCTATATAATATCCCTTTTTATGAAGTATTACAAAGTTACTAAATAAAGAATTCTAATATAATGTATTGTAAATTATTTTTTTATATATTATATTATTCTAAAACTAATATAATATTAGCAATTTTTTATTTTTAGATGAATTTATATAATGTTATTCACAAACAAACTAACAAATATACACCTTATTATATTTTACCTGAACCAACTATAAGTCACGCATATTGTAGTAAACCTATTGTAAAAAGTATTCAACTTGAAAAATGTCTTTATCAAAATTATTTAAATAATCTAAGTACAGATGATATACACGATATAAATACAAATAATAATAACTATGATATATGCGAAGCAGTGTATATTCGAGTGAGACGAACTGACACAAACTCAGGGTCAGAATGGAAACAATTTATACAAAAAAGTTAGCATTATAAGTCGTTGTTTGACTAGGACGAATTTGATTTTGTCCTAGTTCTGCGTAAAAACGACCGCATTGCTGACCATTATTTTGACAAGTCGTTGAATGAATCATTTTAGCACGTCTAACTGCTACACTACTTGAACCAACCCCAGCACCAGGAATATACTTGTTATTCACATCTTGCGGAGTGTTTGAAATAGAGGTTCCGCCTGGAATCATTTTTGTTGAACGGCGACCACCAACACCCACATTTTTCTTGTAAAGGAATCCTGGAAAGGAGTTGCCACCGAACCAAAATTGACCATATGAGTTTGATCCATTTCCAAATCTGTTTGACATTATTTTATATACTATACTATTTTATTTTATTATTTCTTTTCAAATTTGTCTTTTATATATTTTTTACTTTACTTAAAAGTTGTATTAATATTTTGCTCCGCTTTTTATTTTTTGCGAAACTTTTCCTAAAAGTTTCAAGTAATTTTTCTAGTTTGAATATCAGAACTAACAATATAAATAGAATTTTCTGTAATGATAATATATTCTGTTGCTGACTTATAAAACTTAGAAATAGGACTAGTATATTCCTCGGCTGACTTAACTAATAATTTTTCACCATTTTCTCTAACTCCAATAAGAGCCTTTTTCTCTAATGATGATACCCAATAATCAAGCATAATAGGTTTGTCTTCAACAATAGCCAATTTAGATGCGTGTTGACTAGTTAAATCGGACGGTAAACGAATATTTGAAATAGCACTCGCATTAGGAGTGCTGGCATTTTGTGGTTGAGTTGAAGGTTTGGCAGTTTCAGGTCTGTTTAATGGGGCTTTTGATTCTGGTTCGAAAGAAGACATTTATAATAAAATCTTATTTAAAAGTCTTTAAATAGTTATTTATATAATATTATAAAATATGGATAATATATAAAATGAATACAGATATTTTAAAACCAACAGATATAAATGAAATCGATGAAATATACAATTTGACAAATATATGTAATTATTATTCACATATTACTACACCTATTAATGAAATACTATCTATTCTTATGCTTTTATTAAAAGAATATGTAACTTTGATTTTTAAAAAGAATATTAAAAATAAATATATTATTCATACTGGATTAAATACGCTTTTACACGTTTTTCATATACTATTTTATTATACTAAGAATTTAAAACTAACATGTTATTATACACAACAAGCATATCACATATATTTAGATTTTATTCATGCTTTAAATAATATGAGTATTTCTGTTTTGAATTTAAAGACAAATGATGCTGTTATGTTTGTTTATAAAAAAACAATTTTTGAAATATGTAATGAATACAAAAGAAACATCAATAACAATATATCTTATAATTCAATTGATGATACCAACATATTTGCAATCCTAAATAAGATAACATCTACCTATAAAATGATCATTCAACATATTATAAATAATCATCTAAATTTATTTACATCTACATCTACATCTACATCTACATTTGATAATGATTCCCATGTAAATGTTATATGTAATTATTTAACACAATTAAATACAATTATATGCTCAAAAAGAAAAGATGAAGAAGTGTTGGATTTATTACATAGTTTTATATCAAAATTATTGAATCAACAAAATGATTCTATTGTAAATATTGATTGCAATATGTTTATGCTTAAAATAGATTATTTTTTAACAACAATCTATAAAAAAAATTGTTTGGATAAGGCATCTATTATGAGAATTAAAAATAATTTATTAAAAATAAATGATAATGATGATGAAGATAACAATGAATTAAATAATAAATTAATTGCTATGATCATTTGTGGCAATTATGAGAATTAATTAATTATATTTTATTATTCTAATACAAATTCGACTTCTTCTTTAAAGATTTTTGTTTTTGATTTTTTATTCTGTTTTTTAGTATTCGCCTTTGTATGTTCATCTTTAATTTCATCAACAATATTATTTGTTATTGGCTGGAATTCATTTAATTCTAAAATAGGATGTAAAGGATGTTCATAATAGTTATGAATAATCTTCTTACGAATTTTTTTATTCTTTTGTTTGTTTACTTTATCACTAGCAACAATAAGGCGTTGACAAATGCTTTTAAATTCAGTTCTAAATATGTTAGTTAAGAAATCATAAACCTTTACTAAAATGTCTACATCGCATTTACCAACAATAAGAACACTTCCTGTTCTAAATATCATAAAAGACACTTCCAATACATTTTTATATTTTTCTTTATTTTCACTTGTTATCTGTTTTCCATCTTGAATTTCTAAATCACTATTATAATAAAATTTTGATTGAATTCCAGGATATGAACATGGGTCATAAATAGATTGCAAACCGTATTTGTATTTAAGCAATTCGTATAATACTTCTCTATTAATATAAAATCCACAATTGAAGTTCGAATTAATTAACACTGTATCACTTTTATCCTTATAACTTAAATTAGGATGAAATGGCTTCAGCAAATCCATAATATAAACTAATACCTTTTCAAACATTTCGTCATTTTGGATTCCTGGAATTTCCAATTGTCCTGTATTAAACACCTTTACATGAAACTCTTTGAAATCATTGCCAAACTTTAGACGCAAAATTACGACAAAACAATTATAAAATGCTTGCTTCTTCTTACTTCTGTAGCTCATGATATCTTTTTTTGATAATCCTATACTAACTTTACGAATATCTTTGAATTTAATACGACCATTTGGATTATCAATGTGAGACATAATAGTTTCTTCATAGTAAGGAACATCTTCTAATTTTGCCAGAATTTCATCTGTTTCTTCTTTTGACTTGGAATTAAATTTCATCTGTTTTTTAATAATGCCATCTTGTGGCATATAATAAGGTATAACAGGTATTTCCCAAAATACTTTTAAATTGATAGGCTGATTTAAATACGCTATTTTGGATTTTGTTGATACATATATTTCTGTTGGTTTAGGAGCTTCATCTGGCAAAGTCAAATTTAATAAACTAGGTTCTTCTTTATTAAATTTATTTTTTTTTGCACAGGATTTATCAAACTTTGTATTTGTTTCGTCTTCTTCTGAAGATGATTCATCATCAGAACTATTTGTATATTTGTTATTCGTTGCATTAAAATTCACAAAGTTACTACCAAAACTACCTGTTTCTGAATTAGATTTAGACATAAATAGCGACCATTCATCGTCTATATTGTCATTAAGTATATTATTTATATTCATACTTAAAGGCTCTTTATATCTACTTTCTATTATTGTCTTTAAGTTCTTTTAATAAATATATTTCAATTATTTTCTTTGTATAATTTAAAAATGGAAACTATATCGCAGACTGGAAAATATTCAATTTCTATACCTATTACTGGTACAATTCCACACAAATCACCCAAGTCATTTGATGACAAGAATTTATTTATTAATAGACAATGTGGACTAACTATAAATTGTTTTGATCCAACAAAAAGTTCTCCGCCAAACCTATTCTTAAAAAATTTGGAATTAAGAATGTCGATATATAATTTTCAAAAGAAATGCGAATAGTATAATATTGTTATCATAACCACGTAATAATATTATATAATACATAAAAATAAATTGTATATTAAATTTGCAATAAATAATCAATCACCTTATAAAAATAATAATTAATATAATTGTTATTATCACATTCCTCAAAGTGAATTATATTTTCTAATAAATTAAGCAAATCTTTTGATATTATTTGAGGATAAGTTCTAAGTATATAATTTGAAAAGTCTTTGATAATGTTTTTTTTATCTATATTGTAATCATGTTCTAAACTAACAATATAGCTTGTAAATAAAGAACTATTTTTATTACGTTTATTTGAATTTCCACTTTTATTTTTTGTATTTGTATTAATTAATGAACTTTTACCTATAATGGTTTCTATTAGTTTTTCCCAGACTTCATTGTTTATAATTTTAATATCTATATCTTGCATATCTTGATTTGCCTGAATAAAATTTACCATCGAACGTATATCAGACTTATATAGTTTTTGTATTAATTTAATTGAATTCTCTGAAATATGTAACCCTTCTAACTCGGAAATTGTTTTTAAAAAAAGTATAATATCATTTTCAGGCAATTGATTAAAACGCAATCGTAAAAAATCATTTTGTAAACTTTCATCGATTTTACTTATATAATTGCATATCAAACAAAAACGAACGTCTTTGGAATAATTTTGAATAAGATATTTTAATGCTTGTTGAGCATTTTTAGTCATATAATCGACTTCATCTAATACAACAAACTTCATTCCTTTACTAAATAAATTCTTTGAACTAACAAAATTGTTAATATGAGTCCGAATGATTTCAATTCCACGTTCATCTGATGCGTTTAAATGTATAACTAACTCTTTGTTTCTCTGTGAAAAATGTTCTTGATAACTATTAATCAAATTAATAATTGTAGTTGTTTTACCTGTTCCAGGAGGGCCAAAAAATAATAAATTCGGAAAATAACCAGTTTCAATAATATTTTTTAAAATGACTTTGTTAGTTGGGTCTAACACAATATTGTCAAAATGTGTTGGTCTATATTTTTCTACAAACGGAATATTTTCTTTATTTAAGTTCATTTATAAATGATATATTATCTACTTATATCTATTATTTAATGTTTAATATATTTTATATAAAAATGATTTTTTATTATTATATATAATAATTATTTTAATTATTTTAGATATTTTAACTTTAAAACAAACTAATAAATATATATAATGGCAACAAATAAGCAACATTCTGGTTCCTATTTAGAACTTATTATTGGTCCCATGTTTTCAGGAAAAACGTCACGTTTAATCGACATTTATAAACAATGTAAATTTTGTAATATTCCAGTTGTTGTTATTAACCATTCTATTGATAATCGTTACGATGAAGAACTGTTATCTACACACGATCATATAAAAATTCCATGCATTAAAACAGATGCTCTCGGATATGTTTGGCGCGAAGAACCCGAAACAAATGGCATGTTTAAAATTTTAAGAGATAGAGAAGAAATACATTTTGCAGATGTTATTTTAATTAATGAAGGTCAGTTTTTTGAAGATTTGTATGATAATGTTGTTAGTATGTTAAATCATGGAAAAAAAGTATATATTGCCGGATTAGATGGAGATTTTCAAAGACATAAATTTGGTCAAATTCTTGATTTAATACCTTTGTGTGATAATGTTATTAAGTTAAAATCATTATGTTCTATTTGTAAAGATGGTACTGCTGGTATATTTTCAAAGAGGCTAACATGCGAAACAGAGCAAACCATAATTGGGTTTAGTAACTATATTCCTGTTTGTAGGAAATGTTATAACTAACAACCTGTTTTTTTGTATGGGATATAAATTTAAATATATATGAAAACTATTTAAATTGAAATTATTACATATAGATATACCTATTATTTAATGCCTATTAAAAAAACTATTATTCAAAAACCTGATTCAAATGTAACAGAAGCGCCTAGTTTAAAGCCAAAAAGAGGAAGAAAGTCAAAAAAAGAGTTACTTGAATTATTAAACATTCAAAACAATAATAGCACGAATATTATTAATATTGATTTTTCCAATACCAATACCAATACCAATACCAATACCAATACCAATACCAACATTACATTGCAAGTAAATGAAAATACCATCAATAATGCAATTGGTACAAATGATGAAACCATCGATTTAAAAAATAGTAGCAATGATACTGCCGAATTGCAAAAGCCAATGGCTAAAAAAAGAGGAAGAAAACCTAAGGGTGGCAAAATTGTCTCAAATAAGATTGAGTTTGAAGATACAAAACAAGAAAAAATGAATATAATTTTACATCTAAAATGTTCTACAAAGGATTTATTATCAAAAAATGATACATATATGATTTATCCATTTACTGCAAATGCAAACGGAAATACAAATGCAAATACAAATCCAATTTGTAATGATGAATTAAATATTATTGGAAATTTGGATATTCATAATGTAAATACAAACATTGACTATTACAATAATAACAACAATAGCAATAATATTTTATCTAGTTCAACAGGTATAGCAACAAATAGTGAAAATGTTACTAGTATTTATGATACCGAAAATATATATGAAAGTGATGAAAATAGTGATGTCGATTATGATGAATCTAATAATGCATATCGTAATAAAGAAATACACCGAAAAATACGCATTTTAGAAAATAATTTACATCATAATAGTATTCCTAATAAACGCTGTTGTTGTTTTTGGGATACTTGTGAGTTTGATAATCCTCCAGTCTACTTAATTAAAAGTATTATTAATGGAGTGTATTCAGTATATGGTTGTTTTTGTAGTACAGAATGTGCATGTGCTCATTTATTTGAAGAAAAGATAGATAGTTCTGTTAAATTTGAGCGTTACCAATTATTAAATAATACATATGGTAAAATTTATAACTACACGAAAAATGTAAGACCTGCTCCTAATCCATATTATATGCTTAGTAAGTTTTATGGAAATTTATCGATTCCTGAATATAGAAGTCTTTTATCAAATGACAGATTATTTTTAGTCTTAGATAAGCCGGTAACTAAAATATTCCCTGAATTGCATGAAGACAATGATGAATTCCTGTTAAATAATAAAATTATTCCATCTAATAATACAGGAAATAACATTAAAAACAAATTACAAAAAAAGAAACCAACTAAAAATTCAATATTAAATGAAAAGTTTGGATTAACTTCGTCGCCGGTAGCAACTATTTAAAAAATATAATTAAATTAAATTTAAATAAAACAATTATAAATTAACTTTACATTTATAATTATTCAAATGATTATTCGATTTGTTTATTCTTATGTTTATTTAATTCTTCAAATTCCATAAAGTTTTGAACTACTTGATCAATATTAATTGGATTTTTTTCTCTATGTGCTTTTTCGGATACTTCTAATGTAGTTCTAATTTGTTTAAAAATTTCTTGATTTACTGACTTTACTTTAATTTGTTTTTGACTAGGATCAGGAATTCCCATATAATCACGAATCACTTTCATAGGATCACAGTTAAATAATTTGAGTTTCTCAATCGCCTCATCATGTGTATAATTTGTTTGACTAACAACTAAGGAGACATGATTTTCTACATCATCTTTACTAAAAAAACTTATTTTCTCAGACATATATACTTAAATAAAATATTTTTTAAATCAATTTAAACGAAACTCATTATATTAATATATCAAAAAGAAAAAATGAGTTCCTTAAATAGTATCGAAAAATTAATTCAAATGGCAACTATTGAACAAATGTATGCTATATTAAATAAAATGAAAAACGATACAAATGCGTCTATTATAAATGAACATTCAAATGAGAATAATATTAAAAATAGTTCTTCGCAAATACAAGAACTAAATAATGATAATAGCCATCAATATTCTGAACAATTAAATTTTCTTTCTTCTAAATTGCAAAAAGTTGAATCAAAGTTGGATTGTATTCTTACTCAAATGTCTCTTTTAAATAAGATTGAACCTATTTATGGTTTAGTAAATCAAATGGTTGAAACACAAAATACTATTCATGCAACTAATCATGTTTTATTATTGGGTCAAACAAAGATGACGGATTATTTGCAAAATTATCAAGTTAAAAAGCCAATTGATATTCCAGTGTTAGATTTAACTAATTGCGATATAAAAATAAAAGAAGAACATAATATTAGTTTAGTAATCTCAGATCCCGAAAAGACTACTAGAACTGGCGAAACCGATATAGTTGTAAATCTTGTTTCAGATGAAGAAACAGAAGAACAAGAATTAATTGATGAAGTTCTAGAAGAAGAAGAATCTATGGATGACAATCAATATTTAGTTACATCAGAAAAAGATGTTGAAGAAGCCAAAGATGCGGATGAAGAAGAACAGGAACAGGAACAGGAAGAACAACCTGAACAACTAGTTAGTGAAGAAGAAGTTGAAACCGAAGAAGAGGAACAAATAGAGGAAGAAGAACAAGTCAATGTAGAAGAAAAAAAGGTTGAGGAAACCAAAATTAAAAAAGAAGATGAGGAAGAAGTAGAAGAGGAAGTATTTGAGATTGAAATTGATGATGTAACTTATTATGCAACTGATGAAAATAATGGTATTTTGTATGAAGCAACTGAAGATGGAGATGTTGGCAAAAAGGTTGGGATTATTAAGGATGGCGAACCTATTTTTGATGAATAAAATAAATAATTTTTATATATTTATTCTGTATCCAAATTTAATATAATATATTTTTAATCTAATTATATTATAATTATATGTTTGATTTATGTGCACCAGCATTAATTTATATTGCGTTTTCATTAACACAAATAATTGTTGATACATTTAAGGGATTATATAACACCGCAATAGTTAAACTATTTGTTTCAGTTATCATTACATTAATGTTAAATACATTATGTAAAACAGGTATGGGAATTATATCTTGGATTATTGTATTTATTCCATTTATTTTTATGACGGTTATAGTTGGAATACTTTTATACACATTTGGTCTAGACCCAGCAACTGGTAAATTAAATATACAATGTACAAATTGTGATAAAAATAATAATGGACAAAAAATAATTAATACATCTGGCAAAGATGGAAATTTGATTTTTGTTAGTAAAAAAACAGATTCAGCTAAGTATATAGATGTGACATATTCAGAACAAACATTAGATGATGCGCCTGAAGTTTGGACTAGTTCAGATCCGCAATACTAAATAACTAACAAAACAATAAAATAATTAATATACTAACTATCAATAAAATAATTAATATACTAACTATCAATAAAATAATTAATATACTAACTATCAATAAAATAATTAATATACTAACTATCAATAAAATAATAATATATGTAAATCAATTTAAATAAATCTTCGAATAGAA
>Ga0233451_10000368_pt1 | contig 46148 bp, 51 predicted proteins | sample 011ome_29_FD_183052 | JGI IMG/M metagenome (GOLD analysis project Ga0233451, IMG submission 183052) | Coastal salt marsh microbial communities from the Groves Creek Marsh, Skidaway Island, Georgia - 011504CT (spades assembly) | ecosystem: Environmental > Aquatic > Marine > Intertidal zone >... | reverse complement strand
AAATGCAAGGCGCGTTTGGTCAATACAACCTGTGGCGTGGCCCCAAAAGCTTCGATGCCGAAAAGCACAGCGGCAGGGCGCAGTTTGCGTCCCGCAGGCAATTTGATGTCAGGGTTCAAATCATAATCGGAGGAGGGTTTGGCGGGCCGCTCAAGCGCCGCCATCACCTGATCTAGAGTGATCTTTCCCGCCGCCCCCGCCATTGGCCCTTTACGCCTCTGGCACGGGTTTTGTCGCCTCGAACCCAAGGGTTTCGGGGTCGAATTCATAATGCGCCCCGCAGAATTGGCAATCCGCCAAGACCTGCCCGTCTTCCGTGGTCATATGCGCGATATCCTTGGCCGAATAGATCGACAGGCTTTGACGCACCCGCGCCTCCGAACAGGTGCAGCCAAACCGCACTGGTAGCGGATCAAAGACGCGTGGCGACTCCTCATGGAACAAGCGCAGCAAGAGATCCGTCTGGCTGAGAGAGGGGCCAATCAATTCAAACGTGTCTACAGTATCAAGAAGGATATTGGCGCGGTTCCAATTTTCGCCCTCATCCTCATTGAGAAGATCGGTTGCGGCCAAAAGCCCCGCTTCCCCTGATCCGCCTTCGCCAGTCACATGCGGGCTTGCTTTGGGCATATGCTGAAGCATTACGCCGCCTGCGCGCCAATTCTCTCCTTCCTGCCCTGGGGTGGAGGAGCGACCATAGCCCAACATAAACCGTGTCGGTAATTGTTCGGATTGCGCGAAATAAGCCTCGGCACAACCGCGCAAAGCATCGCCCGTCAGAGGTGTGATGCCCTGATAGGGCGCGCTGCCCGTGCCTTGATCCAAAAGAAGCGCGAAATAGCCCTTGCCCGCCTGTGGAAAGGGTGCGGCGCTGTTGTCAAATTTGTCTTTGTCGTAACTCGCATAGGCACGGATGCGGGCGGGTTTCCCCTCGCCTTCAGGGGCATAAAAATCTGTCGCGATCAAACGCAACGGCCCATCACCGCGTAATTGCAGCGACAATTTCCAACGCAGTTTTATGGTCTGTCCGATCAAGGCGGTCAAAAGCACCATCTCGGCTACCATAGCCTCAACCCCTGATGGGTAATCATGTTGGCTAAGAATTTGATCCAGCGTCTGGTCAAGGCGCACCACGCGCCCCCGAATATCGGAAGCGTCTAATTGAAATGGTAAAACCACATCATCCCAAGCGGCATCCGCGCCAACACTCATTCTCTTTCGTCCTTCGCCTAAAATAATCGCGCCTTTTTTGTCAGGGTCAGCCAAAGGCCGCGCCCCGTCAACCGCGGTCTGCTTTCATATAGGCCGTCCAAGGGCAAGACCCAAACCACGCTTTGGGCCGCAAAGCCGCCATGCGACTGCCACAATCTAGGCAAATTTCGATGGTCATTTACGGGCCATAACTTTGATTTGGCTCTCATTGCGCGTGGCTTGCGAAGAAACTGACGCGAGAGGATGAGGTTTTCACCTATATGGCGCGCAATTTGGAGCCTGTGCGCGGTTTTCACCAATTCATGCGCGCTTTGCCAAAAATCCTAGAGGCGCGGCCGAATGCAAGGGCGTTGATCATTGGTGGCAATGAGGCCTCATATGGCAAGAAATCGGATATCCAAGGGGGCTATCGCGCGCAAATGGAGCAAGAAGTGGGCAAAGACCTTGATTGGTCGCGTGTCCACTTTTTAGGCCGTGTGCCTTATGCGGATTATCGCACCATTATTCAGCTCTCGCGCTGCCACATCTATTTGACGGTGCCCTTTGTTTTGTCGTGGTCTTTGCTTGAATCGATGTCGATGCAGGCCCCGATTGTGGCCTCTGGCACGGCCCCTGTGCGCGAGGTGATCAAAGATGGCAAGACGGGGCTTTTGGCGGATTTCTTGAACCCTGATGAGATCGCTGAAAAGGCGATCCAACTTTTGTCGGATTACAAACTCGGTGAGAAACTCGGCAAAGCCGCCCGTGCCCATGTGGTGAAGTCCTATGACTTTGAAAAAGTCTGCCTGCCTCAGCATCTGCGCCAGATCAATGCCCTGGTTCCAAAGGCCAAAGCGATAGCGTTGCCCAAAAGCAAATAGTGATCTGGGGTTTGACCGCGCGGGTGTTTTCTGACAGCAAGATTGACAATACCGCAGTTTCCGCACGGGTGATCCATGGCAGAGCAAATTCTGGTAACAGGTGGGGCGGGCTATATTGGCTCGCATGTCGTGGTCGCTTTGCATGAGGCGGGCTATACCCCCGTCATATTCGATAATTTTAACAACGCCCGCCGCGATGTGCCTGTGCGTTTGGCGCAGATTATGGGCACGGCCCCAAGCGTTATTGAGGGGGACATCCGCGAAAGTGCCTGCCTTGATCAGGCCTTTCAGGCACATGAATTTGGCGGGGTGATTCATTTGGCCGCCCATAAAGCGGTGGGCGAAAGCGTTGCCAAGCCATTGGCGTATTTTGATAATAACGTGGGTGGTTTTTTGAACCTCCTCGGTGCAATGGCGCGGGCAGGGTGTAAGCGCCTTGTGTTTTCGTCATCCGCCACAGTTTATGGTGAGCCTGATGAAACCCCAACGCCCGAAACTGCGCCACGCCGTGCGATGAACCCTTACGGGCGCACCAAAATCATCTGCGAAGAAATGTTGCAGGATCTGTGCGCAGCTGATCCAGAATGGGCGGTGGGTGTTTTGCGTTATTTCAACCCCGCTGGGGCGCATGGCTCGGCGCTGATTGGCGAAGACCCTGCGGATATTCCGAACAATCTGATGCCTTATATTGCCAAGGTGGCCACTGGCGCATTGGCAAACATCTCGGTTTTTGGAAATGATTATGACACGCCCGATGGCACGGGTGTTCGGGATTATATCCATGTTGAAGATTTGGCCGAAGGCCATGTTCTGTCTTTGGCGCAGTTGCGGCAGGGGCGCGGGCATTTGGTCAATCTTGGAACGGGGCGGGGGTATTCGGTCTTGGAAATGATCGCCGCCTATCAGCGCGCTACGAACCTCCAGTTGCCCTATGAGATTGTCGCGCGCCGCGAGGGGGATGTGCCAATTTATTGTGCCAAAACAGAAAAAGCCCGCGATCTGCTTGGGTTTGAAGCAAAGCGCGGGCTAGATGAGATGTGCGCCAGTTCTTGGGCTTGGATGCAGGCCCAAGAGCGCGGGAACGATTAACCTTTTAGGCGGCGATTGCGCGCGGCCAACAGTTTCAAGCGCAGCGCGTTCAGCTGGATAAAGCCCTGCGCATCTTTTTGATCATAGGCGCCCGCATCCTCTTCGAAGGTCACATGAGCCTCGGAATATAGGCTGTGATCAGACCAACGCGCCACATTGCGTGCCGCACCCTTATAGAGTTTGACGCGCACAGTGCCAGATACATGCTCTTGGCTTTTGTCGATCAGCGCTTGGAGCATTTCGCGCTCAGGGCTGAACCAGAAGCCGTTATAGATCAGCTCCGCATAGCGTGGCATGATAGAATCTTTCAGATGGCCCGCGCCGCTATCCAAGGTGATCTGCTCAATCCCGCGATGGGCCTCAAGCAAAATCGTGCCGCCTGGTGTTTCATAAATGCCGCGCGATTTCATCCCAACAAAGCGGTTTTCAACCAGATCAAGCCGGCCAATGCCGTGCTTGCCACCCAATTCATTGAGCTTGGTCAGGATTGTGGCGGGGCTCATTGCGGTGCCATTGATTGCAACTGCATCACCGCGCTCAAACGTGATTTCCACCATTTCGGGCGTGTCAGGCGCGTCTTCAGGATGGACGCTGCGCTGATAGACGTAGTCGGGCGCTTCTTGTGCGGGGTCTTCGAGAACTTTCCCCTCAGAAGAGGTGTGCAGCAGGTTTGCATCCACTGAAAATGGGGCTTCGCCGCGTTTGTCCTTGGCGATAGGAATTTGATTTTTTTCTGCAAAATCCAGCAATTTTGTGCGGCTGGTCAAATCCCACAACCGCCACGGTGCGATGACTTTGATGTCTGGGTTCAGCGCGTAGGCGGCCAATTCAAAACGCACTTGGTCATTGCCCTTGCCCGTTGCCCCATGCGAGATCGCATCGGCCCCAGTGGCTTCGGCAATTTCAACCAACCGCTTGGAAATCAGCGGGCGCGCGATGGATGTGCCAAGAAGATAAAGCCCCTCGTAAAGCGCATTGGCGCGGAACATCGGGAAAACGAAATCGCGCACGAATTCTTCGCGGAGGTCTTCGATGAAAATTTCGGACACGCCCAGCAATTCGGCCTTTTTGCGTGCGGGCTCCAGTTCTTCGCCTTGACCCAGATCGGCGGTAAAGGTCACGACCTCGCAGCCATATTCGGTCTGCAGCCATTTCAGGATGATGGATGTATCAAGACCACCTGAATAAGCGAGAACAACTTTCTTGGGCGCAGACATCGTTTAGCTCCGAATTTAAAAGGGATTGGCGCGCGATAACGGGTTTTGGCGAGGGACGCAAGTTGGCGCAGTATCCGCTTGGCGCATTGCGCAGGCTAGACAGGGGGCAATCTTTAAGGCAGGCCTAGGGAATGGATGATTTTAAAAATAATGCCAAAGCCGCCGAACAGGCTATGCGCGCCTTTTTTGCGCCCACGCCTTTGCAGAAAAATATTTATCTGTCAGAGCGCTATGGCGCGGATATTTGGCTCAAGCGCGAGGATCTTAGTCCTGTGCGCTCGTATAAAATTCGCGGTGCCTTTAACGCAATGCGCAAGGCCTTGGCCGTGGATGCCACGCGCCGGCAATTCGTTTGCGCCAGCGCGGGCAATCACGCACAAGGCGTGGCCTATGTCTGCCAGCATTTTGGGGTTGAGGGTGTGATTTTCATGCCAGTCACCACCCCACAGCAGAAGATCGCCAAAACCCGTGCCTTTGGTGGGGCCAATGTGCGCATTGAATTGGTTGGCGATTATTTTGATGAGACATTGGCCGCAGCGCAGGGATTTTGCGCGCGCGAAGGCGCTCATTTCCTGTCACCTTTTGATGATGAAGATGTGATCGAGGGGCAGGCTTCGGTGGCCGTTGAGATGGTCGAGCAACTGGGCCACGCCCCCGATTGCTTGGTGCTGCCTGTAGGGGGTGGGGGGTTGTCAGCGGGTATGTTGTCGTATCTCGGGCGCGATCAGGCAGTGACCTTGGTTGAACCTTTGGGCGGCCCAAGTCTGACCGCAGCATTGGCTGAGGGCGGACCAAAGACGGTCAAAATTGAAGATACGTTTGTCGATGGCGCGGCTGTTGCGCGGATTGGTGAAAAAACCTTTGCGCGGCTCAATCATGTCGAGCCTGAACGCGTGCATTTGGCACCTGAAAACCGGATATGCGTGACGATTCAAGAAATGCTCAACATCGAAGGCATTGTGCTAGAACCTGCGGGGGCCTTGTCGATTGATGTTTTGCCTGAAATTGCCGATGAGATTGCGGGTAAGTCGGTGGTCTGTGTGACCTCTGGCGGAAATTTCGATTTCGAGCGATTGCCCGAAGTCAAAGAGCGCGCAATGCGCTTCTTGGGCGTAAAGAAATATTTCATCTTGCGTATGCCGCAGCGCCCCGGGGCCCTGCGCGAATTTTTGAACCTGCTTGGCCCAGATGATGATATCGCGCGATTTGAGTATTTGAAGAAATCCGCGCGCAATTTCGGTTCGGTTTTAATTGGGATTGAAACAACAGACGCCGCGCATTTTCCTGATCTTATGGCGCGGATTGAGGCGCGTGGATTTGCCTGTCGCGACATTACCAATGACGAGGTTTTGGCTGAATTTCTGATTTGAAAAGCGCGGTCTAAATCTCTGCACCAAGTTGGGGGCTATGGTGCGCCAGCGCCGCAAGACCGGTCGAAAGCAGTCAACTCAAACTGTCGAGATCGGCCTGTGTTGCGAGCCCCTCACGATGTTCAAGTCTGTGGCAATATTCGCAAAAGCTGGTTAGGCCAAGATTACTGGCCGCCCCGCGCAACGCATGAAATGCACGCGCTGTGGCCATGTTTGGATCAGCGGATAAGGCGCTGAGGTCATTTTTCAACTCGGCGATAAACACCGCCGCCAAGTCGATGAATTCATCTTCGCCCAATTCGCTGCGCAAAATGGTGACATGATCAAGGTCAATGGCATTTGCGGCCAATCGAGATTGAATTTGACCGAGATGCGAGCGCGCGCCGTGATCTGTGGAAAATGCGGTCATCTTGCTGCCTTCGCCTTTTGCCTTGCCCCTCGATACGCCCCTAGCAGTTAAAGAAGTGTTTACGGCAGGGCTGAAGTTTACAGCCTGAGCGCCTACTTGCGTTTACGTTGTATTAGGAACAGGGCGCTAAGAGGGTCGGGCAAAGGAGATTTCCGTGACGATTCACGCCCTGACCAATCATACGATTGCTGCGCGGCCCTCACGGTTGCCAACCCTCGCAAGATATGCCTTCTGCGCGGGTATCGCCTTATGCGGGACACCCAATGCCTGTTCTGGTGATCGATGACAGCGCCGCGCAACGGCGGTTGATTTGCCATATGCTGTCCCAGTGGGGCTATGACCCAGTGCCATGCGAGACAGCAACCCATGGGCTTGAGGTGTTGAAACAGCGGCAAATGTCGCTGGTCGTCTGTGATTGGGTGATGCCAGAAATGTCTGGCCCAGAATTCTGCGCCCATCTGCGCAAGATTGAGACGGACGGGTATTCTTATGTCATCCTGCTGACCTCAAAAATAGGACGGGACGCGATTACGGCGGGTTTGGACTCGGGTGCGGATGATTTTCTTTCAAAGCCCGTGCATCCGCCCGAATTATTGGCGCGGTTGCGCGCAGGCGAGCGGATTTTGCAAATTCACAGCGAATTACAGCAGAAAAATGCTCTGCTCAGCCAAACCCTTGAGAAACTTAGCGTTCTTTATGTTGATCTGGATCGTGACCTTCAGGCAGCGCGCGATATGCAACAGGCCTTGGTGCGCGAACCATCTGTTAGCCTGCCTGAGGCACAGCTGTCGTTGATGCTGCGCGCATCGGGCCATGTTGGTGGTGATCTTGTCGGTTATTTTCCTGCAGGTGAAGACAAGATCGGCATGTTTTCTTTGGATGTCTCGGGTCATGGCGTTTCAGCGGCGATGATCACCGCACGCTTGGCCAGGTTGCTATTGCCGCATTCGGCTGAACGAAACCTCTGCCTGCGGCGCAGCGGTGGCGGGGTGCAGGCCTTACCCCCTGTTGAGGTGGCGCAAGCCCTTAACCGTCTGATGCTTCGCGAGGATATGGGGGGGCATTATTTCACGCTGTGTTATGTTCTGTTCAATCTGAAAACTGGAACGGGTCGCTTTGTTCAAGCGGGCCATCCCTTGCCCTTCGTTTTACGCAATGGGGGCACTGTGCAGGAAATTGGCACAGGTGGATTGCCCATCGGTCTTTTGGAGGACGCAGATTGGGTTGAGCAGAAATTCACGCTTACGGGCGGGGATCGTCTGTTTCTATATTCGGACGGATGGGTCGAATGCCCTAATCCGCAAGGGCAATTGTGGCAGGAGGCTGGTTTGGCTGCGGCCTTGGCGCGCCATCAGGCGCGGCGCGACCATGATCTATTTTCCGCCCTGACCTGCGATCTTGAGGCCTATGCGGGTGGTGATGAATTCGTAGATGATATCTCTGCCGCCATGTTGGCCTATCGGCCATAATGGGCCAAGAGTTGCCGCACAAAATGCCGATCCCCTGACACGGCCAATAGCGTTTTAGCCTCGTCCCACGGCAGGAAAATTGCGCTATGGCCTGCCTCTATTGGTTCCCCCATGCGGCGCCCCAGTTGGGCATAGAAGATGTGGCATTGCTTATGTGCGTGATATCCATAATCGGGCATAAATGTATGGCGATGAAACATCCCCAAGCGGCGAATTCCATGGATGCGATATCCCGTTTCTTCCAAAACTTCGCGATGCAAGGCTTGGATGGCGGTTTCGCCCGCGTCAATCCCGCCCCCAGGCAATTGAAATTCGGGGTCTGGATCCTCTTGGAAGGTTGCCAGAATGCCATCACCTGCATCAATAATCGCATAAGCCCCCGCGCGGGGGCGGTAATATTGGTTTGGATCTGGCCAATTGCCAAAACGGCGGTTCATTTTATCCCCCCTCAGGTGCGACTTGCTTTGAGCACGACTTTGACAGGTGTATCCCGTTCTCAAAACCCCTCAAATGCGTGCCAGACCCTGTGCAAAGCTTGATTTTTTGTCTAAGTCAGACCACAGCACGCCAAACCAACCAGATCGGGCAAGAGATTATGACACAGCAGGATAAATTGGCCGCGATCCGCGACACCGCCGCCCGCGTTTTGAAAATTGAGGCGGATGCGGTGATGGCTTTGGCCGCGCATTTGCCTGCTGATTTTGACGGCGCGGTTGGGGCCATGCTGGCCACGAAAGGCCGTGTGATCCTATCTGGTATCGGAAAATCGGGGCATATCGCGCGCAAGATCAGCTCCACCCTTGCTTCGACTGGCACACCTTCGGCTTTTGTCCACCCTGCTGAGGCAAGCCACGGTGATTTAGGAATGATCACGCCTGAGGATTTGGTGATTTTGATTTCAAACTCAGGAGAAACGGCTGAATTGGGCGATATTGTGGCCCATGTGGCGCGGTTTTCAATCCCGATGATTGGCATATCAGGGCGCGAAGACAGCACATTGATGCGGGCGGCGCAGTATCGCTTGACCTTGCCTGCCGCGCCTGAGGCTTGTGTGATTGGGATGGCACCGACAACTTCAACGACCCTGACACTTGCCTTGGGCGATGCATTGGCCGTTTGTGTCATGGAGCAGCGCGGTTTTCGACCCGATCAATTCCGCACGTTTCATCCCGGCGGGAAACTGGGCGCACAATTGTCAAAAGTTGCGCAATTGATGCATGAGGGGGCGGCCTTGCCCTTGGTTCAGGTGACCACCCCGATGCCTGAGACCCTGTTGGTGATGACCGAGAAAAGCTTTGGTATCGTGGGGGTCTTGGACGGCGAAGGTCGCCTTGATGGGGTGATCTCGGATGGCGATTTGCGGCGCAACATGGCGCGGCTAATGTCCTGCACGGCTGGTGATGTCGCCACCAAATCCCCCCGCGTGACCGCCCCAGATGCCCTTGCCGCCGAGGCCTTGGCGGTCATGTCTGCGCATAAAATCACGGCCCTTTTCGCCCTTGATACGGATAAACGCCCTATCGGTCTGTTGCACTTGCACGATTGCCTGCGGGCGGGTTTGGCTTAAACCCTTAGCGTCCTATCGCGTCATAGGTGGCAAAGCCTGCGCTTAGCGCATCTTGGCGGCTGTATATATTGCGCAAATCGGCCATGCGCGCCTGCGCCATGCCCTTGGACAATCGGGTTAAATCCAGCGCGCGGAACTCGTTCCACTCGGTTAGGATCACCAAAAGATCGGCGGCTTCCGCAGCGGTATAGGGGTCATCGCACCATGTCACATTTGGCAACAGATGTTCCCCTTCGCGGCGGCCTTGCGGGTCGACCACACGCACGGTCGCGCCACCGCCCACAAGAGCGGGCACAATGGTAAGCGAAGGCGCATCGCGCATATCATCGGTGTTTGGCTTGAAGGTTACGCCCAGCACAGCGATTTTCTTGCCATTGAAACTGCCATCGCACAGATCACGCAGTTTTTCGATCATGCGCAATTTAACTGCGTCATTCACTCGGATCACTGTTTCCACAATCTGTTGGGGGGCTGCAAAATCCCGACCGATCCGCGCCAAGGCTTGGGTGTCCTTGGGAAAACAAGACCCACCATACCCTGGCCCTGCATGTAGAAACTTATTTCCAATGCGCCCATCAAGCCCCATACCTTTTGAGACTTCCTTAACATCTGCGCCGACTTTTTCGCAGAGCGCGGCGATTTCATTGATGAAGGTGATCTTGGTCGCAAGAAAGGCATTGGCCGCGTATTTGATCATTTCCGCCGATTCCAGATCGGTGGTCACGATTGGAAAATCGCGCAGATACAGGGGGCGATAAATCTCGGCCATAACCTTGGCTGCGCGCTCTGATTGCACGCCAACCACAACGCGGTCTGGCTTCATGAAATCGTCAATCGCGGCCCCTTCCCGAAGAAACTCGGGGTTTGAGACAACATCAAACTCCGCCTTTGGATTGGCCTGTGCCACAACCTCTTGCACCTTGCGGTTGGTGCCAACAGGCACAGTCGATTTCGTCACCACCACGGCATAGCCTGTCAGCGCGCGCCCGACTTCTTCGGCGGCGGCCATGACATAGGTGAGGTCAGCATGGCCATCGCCCCGCCGCGTGGGCGTGCCAACAGCAATAAACACAGCATCTGCCCCATCCACAGCTTGCGCCAAATCCGTTGTAAAGGATAGCCGCCCCGCCTCGACATTGCGAGCCATCAGATCTTCAAGGCCAGGCTCATAAATTGGAACCTCACCCTTATTCAGTTTAGCGATTTTTTCTGGGGCCTTGTCGACACAGATCACCTCATGCCCAAAATCCGAGAAGCAGACCCCCGAAACCAAGCCAACATAGCCTGTGCCAATCATTGCAATCCGCATGGTTTAATGTCCCTTTTTGGCCAATCTTGTTCTCATCCTAGCAGCGATAATAATCGCGATACCAGTCCACAAACGCGGTAACCCCGTCTTGCACTGCGGTTTGTGGCTTGTAGCCTGTTAAGCGCATCAAAAGGCTTGCATCGGCCCATGTGGCAGGCACATCGCCTGCTTGCATATCCATGAAATTCTTTTGCGCCTCGATCCCAAGACGCGCTTCTATGGCGGAGATGAATTCCATCAAAGGCACTGATTGTGAATTTCCGATATTCACAATGCGATGGGGCGCAACAGGTGAAAGGCTATCGCCTTCAGCAATCTCAGAGGCCGCGTTGGGGCGGGTCGGGATGGCATCAATCAGACGCACAATCCCATCAACCAGATCAGTGACATAGGTAAAATCACGGGCCATCTCGCCATGGTTGTAGACATCAATAGGCTTACCTTCGAGGATCGCCTTGGTGAATTTGAACAGTGCCATATCAGGCCTGCCCCATGGGCCGTAGACCGTGAAAAACCGAAACAATGTGGTGGGGATGTCAAAGAGATGGGCATAGGAATGCGCCATCACTTCGTTGGATTTCTTGGTTGCCGCATAGAAAGACATCTGTGTGTCGCATTTTTGCGTTTCGGCATAGGGCATCGTCTCATTCGCGCCATAGGCGGAGGAGGTCGAGGCGATCAGTAAATGAGCGGGCTTGTGATGGCGCGCGGCCTCAAGCACGCGGAAGGTTCCGATCAAATTGGCTTCGACATAGCTTTCGGGATTGTCGATAGAATAACGCACCCCCGCTTGCGCGGCGAGGTGGATCACCGCGTCAGGATGGAAATCGGCCATGAGCCCATCCATGACACCCGCACCCTCAACCCGATTATGCACAACGCGGAAATTGGGCGACTGGTTCAGCATCGCCTCGCGGCGTTCTTTGAGGGTGACATCATAGTAATCGGTCATGGCATCTAGGCCCAGAACCTCCCACCCACCGGCCAAGAGACGCTGCGACAGGTGAAACCCTATAAAACCAGATGAACCCGTTACCAAAGCGCGCCGTGTGGCCATGTCATGTCCTCGATTGTCGTTTGGGTTTCCCTAACAGGGAAAGCCTTGAACCTCCAAGAGACAAATCCGCGCTTTTGGGGGCTATGTGACATTTGGCGCAAAGGCACAGGTTGCAAAATGATCATTCACAAGCCCACTGGCTTGCATGAAGGCATAAACTGTTGTGGGGCCGCAGAATTTGAACCCTGCCTGCTTTAGGGCCTTGGACAGCGCCGCCGAGGTTGCGGTTTGTGCTGGAACATCACCAAGGGTTTGGGGGCGGTTTATCTGTGGGGTGTGATCCACAAAACCCCAGATAAATTTTGAAAAGCCAATCTCAGCCTCAAGTTTGAGATAGGACTGTGCATTTGTAAGGGTGGCCTCAATTTTACCGCGGTGGCGAATGATGCCTTGATCTTGCATCAATTGCTCAACATCTGCTGCACCCCATTTGGCAAGTGCATGGGGATCAAACCCTGCAAAAGCAGCGCGAAAATTCTCGCGCTTTCGCAGGATCGTGATCCAACTTAGTCCTGCTTGGAACCCTTCAAGACACAAGTTTTCAAACAGCCCGCGGCTCTCATAAAGGGGCCGCCCCCATTCTTGGTCGTGATAGGCGATGTAGTCGGGATCGCCCAAACACCATGCGCAGCGAATTATCGTTGGATCATCCATAATCTGCCCCTTTGTTCACCTCACATTAAGAGTTGGCACGGCGCATCTACAAGGCAGCAATTGGAGATGACCATGACCGTGCCGCGCAGCGATTTTGCAAATCCTGATTTGGCCAGCCCTTTCGCGGTTGCCATGACCGATATGCGGCGCGGGGCAATCGCCCTAGTCGAAGGGGCTTTGAGGCGCGGGGATGTCGCCTTAGCATTTCAGCCGATTATGCGGGCCCATGGGAAAGGCCCTGCCTTTTACGAGGGGTTGGTGCGCGTATTTGATGAGGCGGGGCGGTTGATCCCCGCCCGCGATTTTATCATGGAGGTTGAGGCCACAGAACTTGGCCGCAGGCTGGATTGTGCGGCCCTTGCGATGGGGCTTGCAGCTATACATGAAGCGCCGCATCTGCGTCTTGCGGTGAATATGTCAGCCCGCTCTATCGGCTATGCGCCGTTTCATAAAATTCTAGCCGCTCATATTGCCGCCCATCCGCAAGATTTGGAACGTTTGATCCTTGAGATCACTGAGACAAGCGCGATGCAGATGCCTGAATTGGTGACGCCGTTTATGCGGGATCTGCACGCGAAGGGGGTCAGCTTTGCCTTGGATGATTTTGGGGCAGGGAATACTGCCTTGCACTATTTGCGGGACTTCTCGTTTGACATTCTGAAGGTTGATGCGCAATTCGTGGCGCATGTCGCCGATGATCCCGACAATCAGGTTTTATGTTCTGCGATCCAATCCGTGGCACGCCATTTTGATATGCTGATTGTGGCGGAAGGGATTGAAAACCCTGCCGATGCCGATTGGCTGTCGCGGGCGGGCTTTGATGGGTTGCAAGGATATGTATATGCCGTGCCCAGTTTGGAAAAGCCGTGGCTGAAGGAAACCGCCCCTAGTCACCCCTCTATTGCTGCGCCACGGCGGGTGCGCCCTGGGTCGCGTTAATCTGTCAATTGCGCAGATGTCTAGCAAGCGCGACAACAAAGTCTGTTGTCGGTTGAGCGATGAAGGCCTATCACTAGAACTGGAGGAAAGAATTTCGGCCCCGCGGCCCTCTCCTCTCCGCCACGGGGTCGGCAGGGATAGGTCAGGAAAGGACGTCTAATGACCAACGTGGTGATTGTTTCTGCTGCACGCACAGCGGTAGGTAGTTTTCTGGGATCATTCGCAAATACGCCTGCCCATGAACTTGGGCGCGTTGTGCTTGAGGCCATTGTGGCCCGTGCAGGGATTGATAAATCCGAAGTGTCCGAGACAATTTTGGGTCAAGTTTTGACAGCGGCACAAGGTCAGAACCCCGCGCGTCAGGCGCATATTAATGCAGGTTTCCCACAGGAAGCGGCCGCATGGAGCATCAATCAGGTCTGCGGTTCGGGTCTGCGTTCAGTCGCAATTGGGGCACAGCATATCATGTTGGGTGACGCTGCAATCGTTGCCGCTGGTGGTCAAGAAAATATGTCGATGAGCCCCCATGCAGCCTGCCTGCGTCAGGGCCAGAAAATGGGTGATTTGGCCTATATCGACACAATGATTCGTGATGGTTTGTGGGACGCGTTTAACGGCTATCACATGGGCCAGACCGCCGAGAATGTCGCCAATCAATGGCAAATCAGCCGCGAGGCTCAGGACGAATTTGCGGCTGCGAGCCAGAACAAGGCCGAGGCGGCGCAAAAGGCAGGTAAATTCGCGGATGAGATCACCCCTGTTACACTGAAAACCCGCAAGGGTGAAACCGTTGTGGATAGCGATGAATATATCCGACATGGTGCAACAGTCGAAGCGATGGCAGGCTTGCGTCCTGCCTTTGCAAAGGATGGCTCTGTGACAGCGGGCAATGCCTCGGGCCTCAATGATGGCGCTGCTGCGGTGTTGTTGATGTCAGAAGAAGACGCGCAGAAGCGCGGTCTAACCCCATTGGCGCGTATTGCCTCTTATGCCACTGCAGGTCTTGACCCTTCGATCATGGGTGTTGGCCCGATCTATGCGTCACGTAAGGCATTGGACAAAGCGGGGTGGGCTGCTGCTGATCTTGATTTGGTTGAAGCCAACGAAGCCTTTGCTGCGCAGGCCTGCGCTGTGAACAAGGATATGGGGTGGAACCCTGATATTGTGAACGTGAATGGCGGCGCGATTGCCATTGGCCACCCGATTGGTGCGTCTGGCTGTCGTATCCTGAACACGCTCTTGTTCGAAATGCAGCGCCGTGATGCGAAAAAAGGTTTGGCGACCTTGTGCATCGGCGGTGGCATGGGTGTGGCCATGTGCCTTGAACGCCCCTGAGGCAACTTATTGGGGTATTTAGCAAGGGGCGCTTTCGGGCGCCCCTTTTTGCATCCGCAAAATCATATGCGAAACAATGTTGCGCGCGCAGCGTATCTATCGTAACAACGTTACACAGACCTAGGCCTGATCGGAGGAAGATATGGCAAGAGTAGCATTAGTAACAGGTGGCAGCCGCGGCATTGGGGAGGCAATTTCCAAGCGTTTAAAGGCCGAAGGCTATGAGGTTGCTGCAACCTATGCGGGCAATGATGAGAAAGCTGCGGAATTCACCAAAGCCACAGGCATCAAAACCTATAAATGGAATGTTGGCTCTTACGAAGATTCCGCTGCGGGTATCGCCAAGGTTGAGGCTGATCTTGGCCCAATTGATGTTGTTGTCGCCAATGCGGGTATCACCCGCGATGCGCCATTCCACAAAATGACGCCCGAACAATGGCATGAGGTGATCGACACCAACCTGACGGGTGTGTTCAACACGGTTCATCCGATTTGGCCTGGAATGCGCGAGCGCAAATTTGGCCGTGTCATTGTGATATCTTCGATCAATGGCCAAAAGGGCCAGTTCGGCCAAGTGAATTACGCCGCGACCAAGGCGGGCGATTTGGGGATTGTGAAATCTCTGGCCCAAGAAGGCGCGCGCGCAGGCATTACGGCCAACGCGATTTGCCCCGGCTATATTGCAACCGAAATGGTTATGGCGATCCCTGAAGAGGTGCGCGCGAAAATCGTTGCAGGCATCCCAGCGGGTCGCTTGGGTGAACCTGACGAAATCGCCCGCTGCGTGGCCTTCCTTGCATCTGATGATGCAGGGTTCATCAATGGGTCTACCATCTCCGCCAATGGGGCGCAGTTCTTCGTGTAATCACGAGGCTGATGAAAAAACCGCCCCTCACTGTGGTGAGGGGCGGTTTTCTTTTGGTTCAGCCGTCTAGGCGGGCAATTTCTTCTTTGATTTTGAGCTTTTGCTTTTTCAGCTCGCGGATTTCTGATCCATCCATGCTTGGACTTCGTTGCGCTTCTTCCACGCGTTTGGAGAGGGTTTCGTGTTTCTTCTTGAGCTGCTGCAAATGTCCGTTCAGTGACATGGTCAAATCTCCTCTCGTTGATGTTCGACAGGATCAGTGCAACACGGATTTTGAGTCGTGTCACGCATTCCCTTCATAAAACTGTCATGATGCGCGGCAGTTTGCCGATGCTGGTCTTATGGCCAGTTGATCGCCGCACCTTGGCGCAGAACGGCGCGGGCGGCATCCGAATAGTCATCGCCATCCTTTTCATGGGCCGTGCCCGCATGAATGACGAAGGGCGGGCAGAGGGTGGCAGGTGTTTTCGCCAATTTTCGCGCGCGGATCACCACGCGCTTTGCGGTTTGCCCTGCGCGGGATTGCAGGGGCAAAATGGAAATCGCGCCAAATTTCTCGGCCTGAAGGGCCGCCAATATTTCTGGCAGACGTTCAGCGATGTGGATGAGGGTCAGCCATCCTTGTGGCTTTAGGCGTTTTTTTGCGCAGCTGATCCAGTCGTTTAACCTTGTTTCCTCGCGCCGCGCTGCTTCACGCCCTGCATCCTTGGCCCCTGTTCCATCCCCTGTCGCGAAAAAAGGCGGGTTGGCCATGACATGATCGAAAGTTTCGGTGAGATGCCCTGACAGGGTGGTTAGGTCTGCAACCACGACCTCTAAGGGAAGGGCGGCATTGTCGGCATTGCGCCGTGCAAGCTGCGCATAGTTTTCCTGCCGCTCAACCCCGACCATGCGTAAGTCAGCAACACGCTTTCCCAAGGCTAGGCTGGCTGTGCCAACCCCGCAGCCCAATTCCAACACAGATTGACCCGCGCGCGCCGGACAGGCTGCCGCCAAAAAGATCGGGTCTGTGGCAGCGCGATAGCCTGTGCTTGGCTGGTAGATCCGAAGCGCGCCATCCAAAAAACCATCGCAGGTCAGATCATCGTCCGAGAAAGGCACGCTCATGGGCTGACCTCTAAACCATTATCGCGCAATGCGATGCGCGCCATGTGCAAATCTTGCCGCCGCACCATCAATCGGCGCGGCAATATGCCAATGGAGCCTTCAAGCAGGCTCATATTTACGTCAAACTCGAACACCTCTATACCCTCGCCAGATAAGATGACGGAGGCAAAGGCGATGACCGTTGGATCGTTGCTGCGCAGAACTTCATGCATCAGGTTGATTTAGGCCCCCCGATCGCGTCTGTCGAGAGAGGCTGCGGGTCACGGGAGAAAGAGAATTCATGTCGCTAGACCATGCCAGTGCAAAACCGCATGAGCGTTTGGCCGCCCATCTTGAGGCGGAAATGGGCGCTGTGGATCAGTTGATCCGTGAACGCATGGCTTCGCGGCACGCGCCACGCATTCCCGAGGTGACGGCACATTTGATTGATGCAGGCGGAAAGCGTATCCGCCCGATGCTGACTTTGGCGGCGGCCAATCTGTGCGGATACGAAGGCGAGGGCCATATTAAATTGGCCGCGACCGTAGAGTTTATCCACACGGCTACGCTGTTGCATGATGATGTGGTCGATGAAAGCAACCAGCGCCGTGGTCGTCCGACTGCGAATTTGCTTTGGGACAATAAATCTTCGGTCTTGGTCGGCGATTATCTATTTGCGCGCGCGTTTCAGTTGATGGTCGAGCCGCAAAATTTGGATGTTTTGGAAATTCTCTCCAATGCTGCGGCAACGATTGCGGAGGGCGAGGTTCTGCAGATGACCGCCGCGATGGATATCACCACCAGCGAGGACACCTATATGCAGGTGATCCGCGGCAAGACTGCCGCCCTGTTTCAGGCGGCCACCGAATCGGGCGCAGTTCTGGCGGGGCGCGGTGATGCAGATCGTGAGGCCCTTGCCCAATATGGCGATGCGTTGGGCGTTTCCTTCCAGATCGTTGATGATCTTTTGGATTGGGGCGGTGCTTCGGGGGCCATGGGCAAGAATACGGGCGATGATTTCCGTGAGCGAAAAATGACCCTGCCCGTCATTCGTGCGATTGCTAAGGCCGATGCAACCGAGCGTGAATTCTGGGCGCGCACGATTGGACGCGGAGATCAGGGCGAAGGGGATTTGGAACAGGCCTTTGCCATTTTGACCCGCCATGGTGCGCTTGAAGAAACCCGCGTTGAGGCCTTGCGGTTTGCGGATCACGCAAAGACATCTTTGGCCGGCCTTCCTGATCATCCCTTGCGAGATATGATGCGCGACTTAGCGGATTATGTGGTTGAGCGGATCGCGTAATCCTTAACGAAGAACTGCACCCGTTTTGACCCACCAGTGCGGCTTGTTGGCCGCGAGATCTGCGGCGGCTTTTTCAGCGGCAACGGCGCTGTCATAAAGGGCAAAGCACGTGCTGCCTGATCCGCTCATACGGGCCAGACGCATATCTTTGGTGCGGCGCAGTTCTGCCAAAACAGTGCCAATCTCTGGGCAAAGGGCGATGGCGGGGTCTTGTAGATCATTGCGTTGCGCGGCGATCCAAGTCCAAAAATCATCATACCATGCCGACAGCGCGGGATTGGTCTTGGTGGTCAGCGCGGCAAATACAGATGGTGTGGCCAGTGGCAGATTAGGATTGACCAAAACCGCCCAAAGCGGCGGCAGCGTGGGCGCGGCGGTGATTTCATCGCCAATGCCGCGCATATAAACGGGCGCAGTTTCGAGGCACACTGGCACATCTGCGCCCAAAGATAGGATCGCATCGCGCGGGGGCAGATCGCATCCCCATAGGTCTGCAAGCCCCTGCAAAGTGGCTGCCGCATCGGCAGACCCGCCGCCAATACCTGCGCCATGGGGCAGGTTTTTGACCAGATGGATTGCAGCACCTTGGCCCTTTATGCGCGGGAAAAGACCCGCCGCTTTCAGCACTAAATTACGCTGATCGGTGGGCACACCCTCGGCAAAAGGGCCTGAAACTGTGAGGGTAAGCTCCTCTGCTGGGCTGATTTCAAGGTAATCTGCCACCTCAACAAAGCACACAAGCGAGTCGAGTAAGTGATACCCATCCGCCCTTTGGCCCACCACATGCAAAGCCAGATTGAGCTTGGCGCGTGCGGGCCGCAGGGTCATTTCCCTTCGACCTCGCGTTGCTGAACCGCATCCAGACCGAGCTCAAGTTTTAGTCTGATCCGCTCAGCATCTTCTTCGGTCGGTTCAAAGGACAGCGCGCGTTCCCATTGGAACCGCGCTTCGCGTTGACGGCCAACCTTCCAATAGACATCGCCCAGATGATCATTGACGATCGGGTCAGTGGGCAGCAATTCGACCGCGCGTTCCATTGGCGCGACTGCCTCCTGATAGAGACCAAGACGGAAATAGACCCAAGCAAGGCTGTCTACGATATAGCCAGACTCGGGTTCTAGCGCGACCGCACGTTCGATCATCGTCAACGCCTCGTCTAGATTGCGGCGTTGTTCCACCAAAGAATAGCCCAAGTAATTCAACACGGAGGCTTGGTCAGGGCTTAGGCGCAGCGCCTTACGGAAATCTGCTTCGGCTGCATCCCATTCATCGGTTTGTTCATAGCAAATCCCGCGCGCATAAAACAGGAACCAGAACCTTGGATCTTCTTGATCAATCAGCTCTACCGCTTGGCTATAGGCCGCTGCGGCCTCGGTAAACCGCTCGTCACGGCGCAGCAAATCGCCAAGCTGTGCATGAACGGCAAAGGGCTGTGGCTCTGCGGCAATCAGGTCTTGCAGGGCTGTGATCGCTTCATCACTGCGGCCTGTACGGGCAAAGGCATCAGAACGGCCAATCGTTGCCTCAAGGGCTAAGGGGTGATCTGCAGGCACGGCACCATAGATCTCAACCGCCAGCTCGAACTGGCCCGTTTCCACCAACAGATCACCGCTTAAAAGCGCAGCCTCCAGATGATTGGGGTCGATGTGATAGGCCGCTCGTGCGTAAATCAGCGGCAGGGTCGGCCCGCTCTCGCGCCCTAAGGCCTCGGCCAATGTGAAGAAAACCTCCGCCAAACCTTGCTGTGGGGTGACCACAAAATCATAGCTGCGGGTTGGATTGGTCGCGATGTCATCCCGCAGGGCCGCAAGGCTGAGATCACGATTTTGGGACAAGATGCCGTCCAACATCGCCACAGCGTCATCCGCGCGGTCAAGTTGCACCAAGGTTTGCGCATAGGCCCGCAGGATGCGTGATCCTGCTGCGCCCAGATTGAATTCCACGCCCTCATAAATCTGTGCGGCACCCTCGAAATCGCCGACCGCACCACGGGCGAGGGCCAAGTGGTAATAGGCGAGATCGGCAAGGCCCTGATCCCCCGCAAGCCCATTAAAACTGTCGCTTGCGAGATCCATTTGGCCCTGTGCAAGGTAAAGCCAGCCCGCAATCAGATCATCCACCAATAGACCCGCGCCCCGCTCAGCGCGGATGCGTGTCAATGCGGCCTCAACATCGCCTCTCTGCAAAAGGTCGACCAAGATCGCCAAATCTGCCAATTCACGGCTTGGATTGTCGTCCTTGATGGTGGTTGAAATCTCGGCGGCTCGTGACCAATCCCCCAAGGCCGCATGGGAAAGGATCGCATTGATGGCCAAATCCCCGTTCGTGCGATCTAAGGCCAGCAATTGATCCAGATAATTCGCTGCAACCCGATAGTTGCTTTCGTTCAGCGCATGGCGCGCAGCGAGATAGGCCCCTGCGCTTGTGTCACGGTTCACAATCTGCGCCTCGGCCTTGTGTATTTGCCCGCCGAAAGACAGGGCAAGGATCAAGGCTGAGGCTGTCAGGTGACGCATAGGGAGGCTCCCGTTTATATGTGACTGAGATTAAGGGCTTGATCGGATGAAAACAATGGCGCGACACCCGATAAAGATGCCGCGCCCTGCTGAATTGACCCGATTTTCAATCACATATTCGGGTAATTTGGCCCATCCCCACCCTGTGGTGTGACCCAAGTGATATTTTGCGAGGGGTCTTTGATGTCGCATGTTTTGCAATGCACGCAGTTTTGGAAATTAATCACAAAGCGCGCGTCTTTACCCGCTTCCTCCACAACTTCGTAAACCCCTGCGGGGCAGTAGCGTTGTGCAGGTTCGGCATATTCGGGCAGATTAATTGAAATCGGCACCGAGGCATCCGCAAGACGCAGATGCGCGGGTTGGCTTTCTTCGTGATTGGTCATTGAGAAACTGACATTGGTAAGGCGGTCAAAGGACAAAACCCCATCTGGTTTTGGATAATCGATTGGCGCGAAATCCTTGGCTTTGCCCGTTGCAGCGGCATCGGTTTTGCCGTGACGCATTGTGCCAAAAAGATTGAGCCCCGTCAGGTTCGCAACCCACATGTCCAAACCACCAAAGCTCAGGCCGCCCAATAGGCCAAATTTTGACCAGAGCGGTTTGACGTTGCGCACGCGCTTTAGGTCTTTGCCAATCGGTCCATCGGTGAGTGCCGTGGCGTAATCCTCCAGCCTGTCACTTGAGCGGCCCGCCTTGATCGCGCTATGCGCCGCTTCGGCGGCCGCAATGCCCGAGAGCATCGCGTTATGGTTGCCCTTGATACGCGGCACGTTCACAAGGCCCACGCCACAGCCCAAAATCGCAACACCCGGCGCGACAGGGTTTGGCATAGATTGATAGCCGCCTTCGGAAATCGCGCGCGCGCCATAGGCTACACGTTTTCCACCCTTCAACAACTCAGCAATCATCGGATGATGCTTAAAGCGTTGGAATTCCATGTAGGGGTAGAGATGCGGGTTCTCATAGTTTAAATGCACCACGAAACCCACATAAACTTGATTGTTATCAAGGTGATATACAAAGCTACCACCGCCTGCATTATTCCCAAGCGGCCAACCCATCGTATGGGTCACAGTGCCCTCGCGGTGCTTGGCGGGGTCAATTTCCCAAATCTCTTTCATCCCAAGGCCGAATTTCTGCGGTTCTTTGCCCTCGGAAAGGCCGAATTTTGAAATGACCTCTTTGGTCAGTGAGCCGCGCACGCCTTCGCCCAAGAAAACATATTTGCCATGCAACTCCATCCCTGGTTCGAAGCCGTCTGAGGGGGTGCCATCCGCATTCAGACCAAACACGCCCGCAACGACCCCTTTAACAGACCCGTCATCCGCATAAACCAATTCAGAACAGGCCATGCCCGGGAAAATCTCAACGCCCAAGCCTTCGGCCTGCTCGGCCAACCAACGGCAGACATTGCCCATCGAAACGATGTAATTGCCGTGATTGTTCATCAAGGGTGGCATCAGTATATTGGGCAGACGAATGCCGCCCGCTTCGCCGAGCATGTAGAAATTATCTTCGCGCACAGGCACGGTAACAGGCGCACCTTTGGCTTTCCAATCAGGGATCAGCGCGTCAAGCCCTGCGGGGTCAAGCACCGCACCTGACAGAATATGCGCCCCAACCTCTGACCCTTTTTCAAGCACGACCACACTGAGATCGGGGTCAAGTTGCTTGAGACGGATCGCGGCAGATAGGCCTGATGGGCCTGCGCCAACGATGACGACATCATATTCTACGGATTCGCGTTCTATATCCGCCATGGGTCTCGTTCCTTCCGACAGTCGGGTGGTCTGGGCGTAAATTGTCAGGAACAGGTAGCGCGATCTGGGTCAGGGGGTCAATTGATACGCGACAATATATTGTCGCGTTACGACTGAATAATTTGCAAAACTTGCGCGCGTGCTATCTGCTGCGCAGAAGATGGGCAAAAGGGGAAGCCGAATGTCGAAACTGCGAATGATCTACCTAGGCTTGGCTATTTTGGGAACGATTTTGCCAATGCAATATTTCCTGCCTTGGTTGGCCGCGAATGACTGGTCGATTATGGCGATGGTGGATGCGTGGCACGCCAATGATGCTTCATCGGGTCTGGTCTGGGATTTGACCATTGCCGCTGTCACCCTGACCGTTTGGATATTGGTTGAGGGGATTGCGCGGCGCGATTGGGTGTCGCTTTTGGCAATCCCCGCTATTTACGGGATCGGGGTCAGCTGCGGCCTGCCGCTTTATTTGTTCTTGCGCTCCCGCCACGAAGTCTGAGGCTTAGTCCAACGTCAGGATGGTTGATCCTGTGGTGGCCCGCGCTTCTAGCGCATCATGGGCTTTGGAAATCTCCTCGAGCGCAAATCGCTGATCAATGCGGATTGTCACGTCCCCTGCCGTGACTTTTTCGAACAACTCGCGCGCCATGGTTTGGCAGGTATCGTGATCCGCGATATGGGTGAACAATGTGGGGCGTGTGATCTTGAGCGATCCTTTGCCCGCCAATGTCGCCAGGGATACGGGCGGCACAGGGCCTGAGGCATTGCCGAAGGATATCATCATCCCCAAGGGTCGCAAGCAGTCAAGCGAGCCTTCAAATGTGGCGGCGCCTATGGAATCCATCACAACATCAACGCCTGTCCCGCCAGTGATCTCGCGGGTGCGCGCGGTGAAGTCCTCGGTGCTGTAGTTGATGCAATGGGTCGCGCCATGTGCAAGCGCCAGCGCACATTTTGCGTCAGACCCTGCAGTTCCGATCAATTCGATCCCTTCGGAACGCGCCCATTGGCAGGCAATCAAACCAACACCGCCTGCCGCCGCGTGGAACAACACCCGATCCCCGCGCTTGATCTCGGTGGTGCGGCGAAACAGGTAATGCGCGGTCAGACCTTTCAGCATCATTGCCGCGCCCTCCTCGAAGGAAATCGCATCTGGCAGAGGGCAGACTTGCGCGGCAGGCATGACGCGGGCTTCGGTATAGGCCCCGGGCGGTTGCGCCGCATAGGCCACGCGGTCGCCTTCTTTGAGATGGGTTACACCTGCGCCAACCGCCTCGACAATCCCTGCGGCTTCCATACCCAAAGCACGGGGCAGCGCCATTGGATACAGGCCAGAGCGTTGATAAACATCAATGAAATTCAGCCCAACGGCTTTGTGGCGGATTTTAACCTCGCCCGCCTGTGGGTCACCCACGGGCCGTTCAACCAATTTCAAGACCTCAGATCCACCATGTGCCTCGATGATGATGGTTTTTGCCAGATCGCTCATATGCGTTTCCCTTTGGAGAAATATCGTTGCACGGAACCTAGGGCGCAGACCCCTACCTGTCCAGAGAGGGTTTGAAACCGCGCGCAAGGGTGATAAGCGCGAGGCGCACCCAAAAGATGCCGTGCGGAGGTCGGGCAATGGATCATTTTCTTTATAAGAACGGCGAGCTTTATGCCGAGGATTTTGCCGTGCGCGAAATCGCCGCTCAGGTTGGCACGCCGTTCTACCTCTATTCTACCGCCACGCTGACCCGCCATTATAGTTTGTTCAAAGACGCGCTTGCAGGCTTGGACAATCTTGTTTGTTTCGCCGTGAAATCCAACTCAAACCAAGCGGTATTGCGCCATTTGGGCAATTTGGGCGCGGGTATGGATGTTGTGTCTGGCGGCGAATACGCCCGCGCACGTGCTGCGGGTGTTGATGGATCGAAAATCGTGTTTTCTGGCGTGGGTAAGACCCGCGCAGAGATGCGCACCGTTCTCGAAGGTGGCATTCGGCAATTCAACGTGGAATCGGAGCCTGAATTGGCGGTTTTGTCCGAGGTCGCACAAAGCCTTGGCGTGACGGCACCGATTACCATTCGTGTTAATCCCGATGTTGATGCGAAAACGCACGAAAAGATCGCCACAGGCAAATCTGAAAATAAATTTGGTATCCCCATCGCCCGCGCCCGTGAGGTCTACGCCTATGCGGCAAGCCTGCCTGCGATAGATGTGATCGGGGTTGATGTGCATATTGGCAGCCAGCTTACCGACCTTGCCCCGTTCGAGTTGGCCTATAACAAAGTGGCCGATTTAACGCGCGCTTTACGTGCAGACGGGCATAATATTCGCCGTCTAGATTTGGGGGGTGGGTTGGGTATCCCCTATGAGCGGTCAAATTCTGCGCCGCCTTTGCCCGTTGAATACGGGGATTTGATCAAGCGCTGTGTTGGGGATTTGGGTGTTGAGGTTGAAATCGAACCTGGCCGCTTGATTTCAGGAAATGCAGGGATTTTGGTGTCCGAGGTGATCTATGTGAAATCGGGCGAGGGGCGCGATTTCTTGATCTTGGATGCGGCAATGAATGATCTGATCCGCCCTGCGATGTATGGCGCGTGGCATGACATCATCCCCGTGATTGAGGCAGAAGCCGCCGCCGAGCAGCGCCCCTATGACGTGGTTGGCCCTGTCTGCGAGACAGGCGACACATTCGCCAAAGCCCGCAATCTGCCGAAACTTGCCGCGGGGGATCTTGTGGCCTTTCGGTCGGCAGGGGCCTATGGCGCGGTTATGTCGAGCGAGTATAACACGCGGCCTCTGATCCCAGAGGTTTTGGTGAAAGACGATCAATTCAGCGTCATCCGCAAACGTCCAGAGTTTGACGAAATCATCAACCGCGATATCGTTCCTGAATGGCTATAATGCCAGAACCCGCCTGATTGGGTTGGAATCAGGCCGCAGATGATGGGGCTGATGGACGAGATCGACAAAACCGCACAGGTGATACAGCAGATCCGCTGGCCCCTGCGCCTGACATGGGCCGCCATGATCTGGGAGCGCGGCTTGGGTGCTTTTTGGCCGTTTTTGTCCCTTGTTGCGCTGTGCTATGCGGTTTGGGTTTTCGCGGGGGCGGCTCTTTTGCACCCTGCGATTTGGATTGTTTTGGCGGGCTTACTTGTCACAACGCTGTGGCGCGGGGTTGCCGCATTTCAATGGCCCCGCCGTGATGCAGCCCTTGCACGGCTTGACCACAGCCACCCTCATCGCCCGATTAGCGCATATTTGGATGAGATATCGGTCGGCCGTGGTCAAATCCGCACTGCGGCCCTGTGGGAGGCGCATTTGGCGCGGATGCAGCGTGATCTTGCGGGGCTTGAGGCGATTAAACCCGATCCACACTTGGCCCGCCGTGATCCTTATGCGCTGCGCTTAATTGCGCTGACCGCTTTGGCGATGGCGCTGATTTTTGGCAACGCCGCGCGTGAGGTGCAACCGTCTCAAGGATCAGAGATTGCTGCAGGCCCCAGTTGGGAAGCATGGGTTGAGCCGCCGCGTTACACAGGGCTGCCCACGCTTTACCTGCAGGATTTACCACATGCGGATGCAAGCGCGATTGAAGTTGTCACGGGCACGCGTCTGATTTTGCGCATATATGACAGTGCAGATGCGATGGAGGTCACCCATAGCTTTGGCGATCAGGCAGGTGCTTTAGCCGATGATCTGATCATCTCGCAATCAGGGGATGTCGCGATTGGTGACGCAGCATGGCGTTTTATCGTGACCCCTGATGCGCCCCCAAGCGTCACGATATTAGGGGCGCCGCAGCTTGAGGCACCTGATCAAACGGCGATTGCCTATCGCGCGGAAGATGATTTTGCGATTTTAGGCGGGGCGGCCACCCTATCGCTTGATCTAGAGGCTGTGACGCGGCGCTATGGGTTGAGCGTTCCGCCTGAACCCCGCGATGATTTGGTTTTTGATTTGCCGATGCCGTTTTCGGGGGATCGGGCGGCTTTTTCGGAAACCTTGATCGAAGATCTCTCCAAATCCGTTTTGGCGAACTTACCCGTGACCCTCACTGTCACAGTTGAAGATGATTTGGGCCAAACGGGTCGGGCGACCTTGCAGGTGGCACGTTTGCCATCCCGAAGGTTTTTTGACCCGCTCGCGGCGAGCCTCATTGAACAGCGCCGTGACCTTTTGTGGTCGGTTGAAAATGCGCCGCGCGTGGCGCAGGTTTTGCGCGCCATCACCTATGCACCGCAGACCTATTTAGAGGATGAGGCAACCTATTTGCCCCTGCGCAGTGTCATTCGCCGCATAGAGGCGGCCCCTGCGCCCTTGGCTCGTGAAACCCGTGATGAATTGGCGGAAATCCTCTGGCAGGTGGCGGTAGATCTCGAGGAGATTGATTTAGATGATGCTTTGGCGGCCCTTCGCCAAGCGCAAGAACGCTTATCCGAGGCGATGCGGCGCGGGGCCAGTGACGAAGAGATCGCTCAGCTGATGGAAGATTTACAGCGTGCCATGGATGATTACATCCGTGAATTGGCGCAATCTGCCGAACCCAGTGACACCCCCACGGACAGCCCCGATCAAGGACAAGAGGGGATGGAGTTGTCGATGAATGATCTGTCCCAGATGATGGATCAAATTCAGGAGTTGATGGAGCAAGGGCGCATGGCCGAGGCGCAGGCGATGCTGGATGCCTTGTCACAAATGCTTGAAAATATGGAAGTGACCCAAGGGCAGGGGCAGGGTTCCGCGGGCGAACGCGCGATGGAAGATCTGCGCGACACGTTGCGTGAACAGCAGGGTTTGGCGGATGACAGTTTTCGGTCTTTCCAAGATAGTTTTGGTCAGGGCGAGCCTTCTGACCAAGATGGGGAACAATCCCTTGCCGATCGCCAAGAGGCATTGCGCGACAGCTTGCGCGAGCAGGCAGAAAACTTGCCGGGCCAAGGGCGTGAAGAAGGCCAAGCGGCGCGGGATCGCTTAGACGAGGCGGAACGCGCGATGCGTGATGCGGCGCGCGCTTTGGAAGAGGGCGATATGGCGGGTGCTTTAGATCGTCAGGCGGACGCTATGAATGCATTGCGCGAGGGTATGGATCAGTTGGGGCGCGCTTTTGCCGATGAGGGCGGCACCCCACGCGAGGATGATGCGCCGCAGATGGGTGAGGCGCAGCAAGGTGGGCAGCAGCAAGGATCTGCGCGCCCATTGACCGACCCGCTTGGGCGCGCCACGGGGGGCGAAGGGGCAGGTGTGGCAGGCGGGCCATTGTCCCGCCAAGAGGCCGCGCGGCGTGCAGAGGAATTGCTTGAGGAACTGCGCCGCCGCTCGGGTGAAACCACGCGCCCAGATCAAGAGCGTGATTATCTCAGACGTTTGATTGAGCCTTACTGAGTGAAAGAGGCGATCAAGGCTGTAATCTGTGCCTGCAGCGCAGGCAAAGTTTCGCGCAGCCAGTCTAGGATTTGGTCACGCAGTGCATCTACACCGTTGGCATATTGGGTTAGATAAGGCGCGGCGGTGGGCACAGCTTCGCCCAACTGGGCGGCATTGCTGTAAACCCCTATTGCAATCATGCCCAATCCCAAGCTCAGCAATAGACCTGCATTGCGACCCTTGCGGCGTGCTGCGTCAGGTGCCGTTGCTTGGCTTGCGCTTTGCTGTTTCGGCGCGGGGCGTGGCGCAGCCTTTTGCGGCTGAAGCGAGGCGTTGATTTCCTCAATATCTGGCAACAGCGTTGCGCGATCTTTGGTTTGCGGTTCTGGAGTTCGCGGCTCTGGCGCGTCGGTATTGGTCGGCGCAGGGTCTTGCAGCGCCATTTCATCCTGCCGCTCCAAACCTTCGGCTTCTTCGCGGCGCAGGCGCTCTTCGCGCTCCGCCTCTTCGCGCAGGAGTGCCCGCAAGCTTGGGTCAAGATCACGGCGTGGGGCCTCTGGCGCGGGGCTTGAAGGTTCAGGGCTTGCAGGTGCTGCGCTCAACGGGTCAACCGCAACCGCACCAGACTGGAACCAATTGGTCGAACAATTGGAACATTGCACATCCCGCCCTTCAGCAGGGATTAGCGCGTCATCAATCTCGTAACGCGCGCCGCAATTTGGACAAGTCAGGCGCATATGGGTGGTATAATCCCTTTGAGTTCAATCTTTGCACGGGGGCCGCGTAACGCCTCTATATGGCGGTATTCTTCCCCATTTAGCAATGCTGCATGGGCAATCCAAGGCCGTGATGCGCAAGTATTTGTTGCAGTGCGATTGCAACAGAACACAGCATCGGGCATCAAAGGAAGGTGCTGGCTGTGCTTTGGGGAAATTCGTGATCGAATTACAAGATGTGTCTTATGGCTATGGATCTGATATGGTTCTGTCGCAAATGTCTTTGCGGTTGGCCAAAGGCTCGTTCCATTTTCTGACGGGCCCCTCGGGGGCAGGCAAGACCACCTTTCTCAAATTGTGTTATGGCGAATTACGCCCACTTTCTGGGCAGGTTCGTTTGATGGGGCATGACAGTGCTACAATGGCCCGCGATGATCTGGCGCTTGCGCGTCAAAGGATCGGTCTCTCGGGCGGTCGCCAAGCTAATCGAACGAGGATTGGTCGAGAAAGATCAGCATGACGCGTTGATGGCAACGTCCTGACGATGCCTGCCAACCCTGCCAACCTTACCAACTATTGGTTGGCAGAGTTGGTGGGGTCGGCAGGGTGGACGGTTTACAAACATAGTAAAAGTCGCCAACTAAATTTCACAACGTATGAACTGAAGTTATAAATTTGAATATTTGATCAAAACATAACCACAGTCCAATAGCCAAATTCACTCTCAATCGTCAAATCAACACGAGGCAACTCAACCGATGAGTTTTTCGGCCAAATGGAGGCCATCTCGTGAATTCACTTTTGATTGAACAAAATAATATCCGCACTGCACCGCTTTATGAGGCTGGACTGGTGCATATGCGTGACAGCTATCGCGCGGCATTTGGCGCAGAGATATCCTTTCGACCGCCGCGCTTGGTTTTAACCATGGCCGATGCCGACCAAATCACCTGTGCAGCGGGCATTCGCACCCATGACGAAGGGTTCTTTTCACAGCATTATCTTGACCAACCCATTCATGAACGCCTGAGCCTGCAAACGGGATGCAATGTTCAACCGCACGATGTCCTAGAGGTCGGGGGGCTTGCCTGTCGGTCACCTTTTGCCATTTATCCAACCTTGCGCACAGTGTTCCAATGGGGTCAGTCACAGCAGATTGGCTGGGGTATATTCACGGCCACCCGCCAGATTAGGCGACTTTTGTCGCGCGCCAAAATCACGCCGATCCTGCTCAGCAAAGCCGAAGCTACCTGCGTGCCGCATGCGTCCCAATGGGGCAGCTATTACGAGCAAGACCCTTGGGTCTGCGCGTTCCGTGATCCTGCCCAAGTCGCGGGTCACGACCTGGCCACGGCGAGGGCTGTATAATGGTCGCGTCAGTCTTTGCAGCCATCGCCACCACGGCCAGACAAAGGCCTGAGGCCATCGCACTTGGCCAAGGGGCGCGAACAATTACCTATTGCGCTTTGCAGGGTTTCCTTGCCGCCTGCCGCCCCCATTTGCAGGGGCCACAACAGGTGATTGGCATTGCCACATCTGATCCACTAGAGGCTGCATTGGCAGATCTGGCGCTAACCGCGTGCGGTCATATCAGCGTGCATCTGCCCCCGTTTTTTTCCGCCACGCAAAAAGCGCATATCATCCAAGCCGCAAGCCTGACCGCGGTTATTGGACAAGACCAGCCTGACCTTCCGCAGATTACCCTACCCGCGCCACCTGCCGCGCATGATGATCTGGAGGATTTTCAGCCAATTGCGGGTGCGAAGCGGATCATCTTCACCTCAGGCTCTTCAGGGACGCCTAAAGGTGTGGTTATCAGTGAGACACAAATGCAAACCGTGATCACAGGGCTACGCGATGCGATCGCGCCTGATGCACAGGATGTGCATCTTTCACTTTTGCCAATGGCGCAGCTTTTGGAGCAAATCGCGGGTCTTTATTTGCCGCTCTTATGTGGCGCGCGCATTGAATTTTGCGCAGCGGCGCTCGCAGCCCTGTCGGGCGGCGATCCACAGCCCGTGATCACGGCGATGACAAACAGCAAACCCAGCACAACCATTCTTGTGCCTGCTCTGCTATCGGTCATCGTGGCACATCTAAAATCCAAAGGCATCAAAGCGCCCGACAGCTTTCGCTTTGTCGCAGTCGGGGGCGCGCATACGTCCCCCTCATTGCTCGAACAGGCTGCCGATCTCGGACTTCCCGTCTACGAAGGTTACGGCCTGTCAGAATGCGGCTCGGTCGTGGCGATGAACCGCGTGGGCGCTTTGCGTCACGGCACAGTTGGAAAAATCCTATCAGGCGTGAACGCTTGGATTGATAACGGTGAAATCGTTGTGTCTGGCCCAAGCGTTATGGAGGGCTATCTTGGCGCCCCTGCCCCTGAAACCCCATGGCGCACAGGCGATTTGGGGCGCATTGAAGATGGGTATCTTATCATCGAGGGCCGCAAGGACTGGCTGATCGTCACCCCAGCGGGCCGCAATATAAACCCCGAATGGGTCGAAGCCTGCCTTGGTGCAGATCCGCGCATTGTTGCAGCAGGTTTATGGCAGACCCCACAAGGCGAGTTGGAAATTCTTGCCGCTTTGCGCGGGAACATCACCCCAGAGCATATCGCAACCCATCTCGCAGCATTGCCAAGTTACGCCCGCCCAACTTCGGTGATCATGGTTCCTGCCAATCTACCAAATCTATTGAAAGCAGGCGGCGGCATTGCTCGCAATATGCTGTCCGAATTGTCGAAAACCGCCCCGAAATTTCCCCTCACCTACCCAGCAAAGGAATATGCTTAATGTCGTCCCATCCACCCTTAGCTGTCATCACAGGTGCAGGTTCTGGCATTGGCCGCGCACTTGCCCTCGAAGCGGGGCGAGCAGGCTACGATCTGGTTTTGGTTGGTCGCCGTCTTTCTGCACTTGAGGAAACAGCGGCACAGATCCCAGGCGTTTCCGTGGCTGTGATCGATGCTGACATCACCCGCCCCGAAGATCGCCTTCGTCTCTGTGATGCAATCGGGGATGGGTTGGATCTACTGATCAACAATGCCGGTTGCCTGAGCGTAGGACGGATCACCGATCAACTAGATGAAGACATTACGCGCCTGATGAATACAAACCTAATCGCGCCGATTTTGCTCACGCGCGACCTGATCCCTGCCTTGGCACGCCGTAAAGGGCATATCGCCAATATTGGCTCAATGTTTGGGATGATCGCTTTTCCTTATTTTACCAGCTATTCCGCGAGCAAATTTGCCTTGCGCGGCCTGTCCGATGCGCTTCGGCGTGAATTAGAGGAATATTCCATCACCGTCAGCTATATCGCGCCGCGCGCCACACGGACACCGGCGCAATCGCAATTTGACCACCTCATCGCACCCTTTGAGATGAAATTAGATAGTCCCGAACAAGTCGCGCGCAAAGCATGGCGCGGCATCACCAAACGGCGCAGCACTGTTTACCCAGGCATGGCTGAACGGATTTTTGCAGGGCTCAATGCGCTCATTCCCGCAGTGGTGGATAACGCCCTCATCAAGCAGTCCAAACGGATCCCCACGCATCCCTTGCCCTATGTGCCGTCAGAAAACGAAAAGGTCTGATCCATGAGCTATAATATCATCCGCCCCACAGCCGAGGCGCAAACCCTCACCGACCCAGCTGTTCTGACACAGCTGCGCGAAGATCTCACCCGTGACGGATGGGTCATTCTCCGCGGGTTTGACGCTGATATGTCCAAATTCAGTGCCCTCACGACCGCCTTGTGCAAGAAGATCACGTTTGATCCCGCCCGCGAATATGGCGACAAAAACACGCAAAAGGTTGATGCAGGCACGGGGCCTATCGGTCTGCATACGGAAAACGGCAACACACCTGTTTGCCCAGATATTGTTGCCTTCTACAGCCCAATCGCCGCCTTTGAAGGCTCGCAAACAACGATTTGTGACGGGCGCGCCGTGTTTGAAGGCATGACCGAGGACCAAAAAACCCGTTGGCAACAACCGATGGTGGTTGAACGCTATTTGCCCGAGGCTCTTTGGAAACGCTATCTTGCCAACGAGCATCCCGCGATTTCCAGCCCTGACGAAGTGACCGACCGTCATATTGAGGAATTCCGCGCCTTTATTCCAAACCAAGATTTTGACCTCTTGGAAGATGGCGGGATGAATTATCGCCTGACCGTATCGCCAGTGCGCCCCTCAAACCTGTCTGGGGGTCAGGGTTTTGCCAATGCGGTGCTTGGCCCATCTCACAACTATGCCCCCCCACGCTATTACTTCGCAGCAGATGATGTGGTCAGCGCAGAGGAAATTGGCCAATTGGCTGAATTGGCTGAGACGCATACCCACGAGATCAACTGGCAAGATGGCGATATCGCCGTCTTGGACAACACCCGCGTGATGCATGGGCGGCGTAAGATCGTGGATACAAACCGCCAACTCTTTATCGGAATGGGCAGCGTATGACACGCGCAGAGCCCGACCTCTAGCCTTAGGAGACTTCCCAACATGAAATATCTTAATCAAGCGACAATGATCTTTCTTTTGGCCACAGGCGCGGCTTCAGCTGACCCGATCGAGGGGCTGTGGCGCACCGCGCCCGATGATCATGGCGATGTTGGCTATATCCGAATTAGCGCCTGCGATGCGGCCTATTGCGGCAGGTTGGAGCGGGCCGAAAACAGCGCAGGCCAAGCCATTACGCCCGACACGATTGGCACCATGATTGTCTGGGATCTAACCCCTGCAGCCAATGGCGCCTATGAGGGACGCATCTACGCGCCTGATCGTGATAAAGAATATATGTCACGGCTTGAATTGGCCGCGAACCAGATCACTGTAAACGGCTGCATCCTTGGTGGCTTGATCTGCCGTAATGGCGGAGAATGGGTGCGGGTCGAGTAGCCAAATGTGCAAGAAAAGAGGCTACTTTCTTGGACTTACGCCAACCTCAATAAACTCGTCTACGAAAAGTGATAAAAGCTCAACCCGTGACTTTACACCCGCCTTACCCATCAAGGAGTGGGTCTGTGACTTGATAGTCCCCAATTTCACACCGCGGGCTTCAGCAATCTCGTCATTATTCATACCACGCACTATCAAGAGACCGATATCGGCCTCTGTTTTAGAAAGGCCCCAATTATTAAATTTCTGGCGGATCAACGCATCAAAGTCTTCACGCAAATGGTGAAGGGAATTAGCCTGGGCACGGTTTATGCGCTCCAAGCTTCGAAGAAGTGTCGCCATTTGGATTAACCCAAGAACAAGTGCCAAAACGGCTATGAGCTCAAATATTAGATGCACTAACTCAGCGTCAGAGTAAGGCAAGTTGGCACCTAAACGCGAATTAAAATCTTCTAACACATCGAAAATGAAAAAGATGCTGCTAATCGCCATCAAAGCACCAGAGGCCAGGATCAGGATTTTGTTATTCTCCATATTCATTACCCTTACTTGCATTCTCGCGCCGATTGCTAAGGCTCATAGTTCAATCTAACTCTAGCGATACACCATTGAACTAAAGTTTAACGACAAAATTCAACATGGGTTCTAACTCGATACCTATCAATTTGCCGCGAGGCACGCAATTTACGAGGTATCAAAATGATCAGACGCACAGCTTTACAACTTCTCTTGGGCGGCGCAAGCAGCGCTTGCGGCCAATGTGCAGGTGATCCGCGTCTTGCGATTGGTTGGTGCCCGTGATGCCTATATCGCGGGGGCCTTCGTGCGAAGATTTGCCTTGCGCAGTTTGATTGGGGGCGGGTGCGGCGCTGCGCTTGGGATAGGCGCGCTGTTGGTTTTTCCAAATCAAGCAAGCGCGCAAAGCTTTATGGTGGGTCTCAGCTTTTCGGGTCTTGAGTGGCTCTTGCCCTTGATTATTCCCGTGATGATCGCTTTTGTGTCTTTCCAAGCGACCAAGGCTGCGGCCTTCCAAACTTTGCGAGGCATGCCATGATCCAATGGGTAAGATCCCTGATCTTTGTTGGTCAGATGTATCTGATGATCCCGTTTGTCGCGCTGGCCTTCGCCCCATGGGCGATTGTCTCGCGCCAAGGCGCTGTGGCAGGCGTGCGGTTTTATGCGCGTTATGTGCGGTGGACGGCGGCGCTATTGGTTGGTCTGCGCTCAGAGGTGCGGGGGGATGTGCCTCAGGGTGAGGTGATTGTGGCCTCAAAGCATCAAAGCTTTTTTGATATTATCATCCTGACCTCGGTTCTTCCGCGCCCGCGATTCATCATGAAGAAATCCCTCAAAAACGCGCCTTTTTTGGGCTGGTATGCAGCGCGGCTTGGCTGTGTTGCGGTTGACCGCGGCAAGCGGGGGCAGGCCATTCAAGCTATGGTCGATGGCGTGCTGGCGGGCATGGGCGATGAGGGGCAGTTGATCATATTCCCGCAAGGCACCCGTGTGGCCCCGCGTGTCAGTAAGCCCTATAAGGTTGGGGTGGGCGTATTGGTCGAACGCACAAAAATGCCATGTGTGCCCGCGGCGACCAATGTCGGCCTGTTCTGGCCCCGCATCGGCATTGCGCGCAAATCTGGTCTCGCGGTGGTTGAGTTTTTGCCACCGATCCCCGCAGGGCAAGATGTGCAGCAGGTGATGGCGCATCTCGAACGCGAGATCGAGGCCGCCTCAGATGCACTGATGGACGAAACGGGGCTTTAAGCCGCCAAGCCCTTCGAGCCCAAATCAAGATATTTCTTGCGCCGTGCAGAAATCAGCTTTTTGCGATCCATGCCCTTTGTTGCGGCAAGCATCGCCTCGATGGCCTGACCAACTGCCGCGATGGTTGCCGCTTTGTCGCGCTGCGCGCCGCCCATTGGTTCGGGGATGATGCGGTCGCAGACGCCCAATTTTTGCAAATCCTGTGCAGTTAGGCGCAAGGCCTCTGCGGCTTCGCGCATCCGTTCGGCGTCTTTCCAGAGGATTGAGGCGCAGCCTTCGGGGCTGATGACCGAGTAAATCGAATGTTCCAACATGGCGAGGTGATCTGCGGTGGCAAAGGCCACGGCGCCGCCTGATCCGCCTTCGCCAATAATCACGCTGATCAAAGGCACACCAATTTCGAGGCATTTCTGCGTTGACCGCGCAATGGCCTCAGATTGGCCGCGTTCCTCAGCCCCTTTTCCAGGATAGGCGCCAGGGGTGTCGACCAAAGTGACAACAGGCAGGCCAAATCGATCAGCCATATCCATCAAACGCACGGCTTTGCGATAGCCTTCGGGCCGCGCCATGCCAAAGTTATGTTCAATGCGTGATTTGGTGTCATTGCCCTTTTCGTGACCAATCACCACAACGGGGCGATCATTGAATCGTGCAATCCCCCCCATCACGGCGCGGTCATCGGCAAAGTTCCGATCCCCAGCAAGCGGGGTATATTCGGTGAACAGCGCGTTGATGTAATCGCGGCAATGTGGCCTGTCGGGGTGACGCGCAACTTGGCATTTGCGCCAAGGGGTGAGGTTTTTATAGAGATCCTTCAGGATATCTTGCGCCTTTTTATCCAGCGCTTTTGCCTCTGCCTCGACATCCATTTCAGAATTGCCACGCGCCATTGCGCGCAACTCTTCTGCCTTGCCTTCAATCTCGGCCAAGGGTTTTTCGAAATCGAGATAGTTCATCACACCTCCGCAGGGCATGGCCGCGTATGCGGCATGGGTCGTTACTGGCTTATGCCTATATGGCTAAGCCTGACCAAAGATGCAACGAACAAGCGCGCTTGATTAGCCTTGCGCAATCATCTGTGCTTGTTTGACAATCACCTCAGCCTGTTTGATCGAGGCGATATCGACCAAGCGGCCCTTATAGACAGTCGCCCCTGCGCCGCTGCGCTTAGCGTCTTCCATAGCGGCCAGAATTTCCTGCGCTTCGGCCACCGCTGCCTCTGACGGGGTGAACACCTCATTGGCGAGTGCGATTTGCTTGGGATGGATGGCCCATTTTCCAACCATACCCAAAGTGGCCGAGCGGCGGGCCTGCGCGCGATAGCCTTCATCATCCGAGAAATCGCCAAATGGCCCATCTACGGGCAAGACGCCATGGGTGCGGCAGGCGGCGACAATCGCGGTCTGTGCCCAATGCCATGGATCAGAATAATGCCGCGCCCCATCGTGCAGCATATAGTAATTTTCCTGCGTGCCGCCGATGCCCGTGGTCTGCATGCCCATTGAGGCCGCGAAATCCGCAGCCCCTAGGCTTATGGCGACAAGGCGGGGCGATGCCGCGGCGATTTCTTCGACATGGGCAATGCCTGCCGCAGATTCAATAATGACCTCGAAATTGATCCGCTTTTGGCGGCCTTTGGCGGCTTCAATCGCTGAAACAAGCGCATCGACCGCGTAAATATCAGCGGCATTTCCCACCTTTGGGATCATGATCTGATCCAGACGGTCAGACGCGTTTTCCAGCAGATCAACCACATCCCGATACCAATAGGGCGTATCAAGCCCGTTGATCCGCACGCTGAGGGTCTTTTTGCCCCAATCAACTGCACCGATGGCCTCGATCACATTCGCACGGGCCGCTTCTTTGTCACTGGGGGCAACGGAATCTTCGAGATCTAAGTTGATGACATCCGCTGCCGAGGCCGCCATTTTCTCAAAAAGTTTCACATTCGAGCCAGGCCCGAAAAGCTGACAACGGTTTGGGCGGGCCACAGGTTGGGGCTGGAGGCGGAAGCTCATCAGATGTTCCTTCGGCGGATGATGCGCTAGGGTCGCGCAAGGAAGTTTCGTTTTTTTTTGATCTTTGGGTATGATATTACGCGGAGTTTCGCAAGTGCTGCACTGCGGCAAAATGGAAATTTCTGGAAATTAGACCCCGTTTACCCCCGTGCCGTTGCCGCTGATCCCGATCAGGCCTATAGCGGCGAAGTAAAGATTTTGCGGAGCCACCTATGAAACAGCATCCTGCGTATGGCTTATTGCTTGCACTGACGGGCGCGTTGATCATCGCGCCTGATACGTTGCTGATGCGCTTGTCTGGTATGGGCGGGTTCGAGATGTTGGGCTGGCGCGGCACGGCGATGGGTTTGGTGCTGATTGCGGCTTGGCTGATAGCCGCGCGTGGGCGGCATCTTGTTGAAGTGTCAGCCCTTGCCACGGGTGGAGGCGCTTTGTTGGTTTTGTGTCAGGCTCTGAATGGGGCGCTTTTCAGCGTGGCCATCTCGGTGGCCCCCGTCACTGTGGTGTTGATGGGCGTTGCGACCGTCCCGATTTTCTCGGCGGTGTTGTCTCATTTGATGTTGGGCGAGCCTACGACCCGCGCCACATGGTTGACGATTGCGGCGGTTCTTTTCGGGATTGCTCTGGCGATATTCGGCAAATCCGATGCGGGCCTGCCCTTTGATTTAGCCACGCTTTGGGGCGGCTTGATGGGCCTGTCTATGGGCGGGTTTCTGGCCATGACCTTTGTTCTGATCCGCAAGCACCATCAATTGCCGATTTTACTCGGTATGGGCCTTGGGGCTTTTGTGTCGGGCATGGTGGGGTGGGCCTTTGGCGTGCCAAGCGGGGCAAGCAGCTTTGATGTGTTTTTGATTTTGGTGACAGGCGCGGTGATTTTGCCTGCCAGTTTTTTCCTGCTTACGCTGGCAAACCGATATACGGCATCGGCCAATGTCAGCCTTTTGATGCTGTTAGAAACCGTGCTTGGCCCGATCCTTGTCTGGGTTGGCGTGGGCGAGGCACCGACCCCTTTGATGATGGTGGGCGGTGCGATTGTGGTCGCCTCACTGGCAACATATTTGCTGCATATGCGCTTTGCGCGGGGGCGTGCAGCCCGCGCTGCGTGACTATTGCAAATCAGCAAAAGCCTTTTGCATCCGCGCAACCGCCTCTTCAATCTGCGCATGGGGCATGGCGAGATTAAATCGCAGGAATGGCGCGCCACCCAAGCCGAAGCTTGACCCGTAATTGGTGGCGATCCGCGCGTCCCCTTCCACACGGGCTATGGATTCTTCATGGCTCATGCCAGTTCCCGAAAAGTCGACCCATGACAAATAGGTCGCCTCTAATTTCATAGGCTTTAGGCCTGGAATTTTGGTGATGCCTGCATCAAATGTTTCTGCGTTTTTTGCGAGATAGGCGCAAAGTGCATTGACCCATTCTACACCTTCGGGGCTATAGGCCGCCTCGGCCATTGCGAGGCCAAAGGAATTGGCCGAAATCCCCAAAGCGCCCATGCGCGCGGCAAAGCGTTTGCGCAGCTCCGCGTCAGGGATGATCACATTGCCCGAATGGCCACCCGCAATGTTAAAGGTTTTGGTGGTCGCGGTCATCATCACCAAACGATCCATGATCCCGTCAATTTTCGCCATTGGGGTATGGGTATGGCCGGGCATGATCAGGTCATGGTGGATTTCATCTGAAACTAAGATCAGATCATGTCTCCGCGCGAAATCGGCAATTGCCTGCAATTCTTCAACAGTCCAAACCCTGCCGCCTGGATTATGGGGGGAGCAGAGGATCAACATTTTCTCGCGCCCTGTCATCGCCGCATCCCATGCGGGGATGTCGAGGTGATATTTGCCTTCAATCAGTGCAAGCGGGCATTCGACCACCTGACGATTGGCGGCGCGGATCACGCGGGCAAAGGCATGATAGACGGGCGTCATTAGAACCACGCCATCCCCCTTTTGCGTATAGGTATCCACGCAAAGCGCCGTTCCGTTGACCAGACCATGAGTGGTGAAAATCCAGTCGGGCTCAATCTCCCAGCCATGGCGGTTTGCCATCCACCATCCAATGGCGGCGCGATAGGCGCGTTCATCACCGTAATAGCCGTAGATGCCATGATCGAGCATGTTTTGCAGCGCGGTTTGCACAGATTGAGGGGGGCGGAAATCCATATCTGCCACCCACATGGACAACCCATCTTCTGGGCCAATCCCATAAATTGACGACATCATATCCCATTTCATTGAATGGGTGCCTTGGCGATTGATGATTTCGTCAAAGTTCATCGGTGTTTTCCATTCTTTGGCGGCATGTGTGGCGCGTTCTTTGATATATCAAATAAATGGACATATATTCTGAATCAATAAAATTTATTAGAACAACGTCTTTATAATTTCCGTATAATTAGAATATTCGTTCTGTTTTCACCAGATTTCATGCATCAGCCTATCAGGCGCGCCTGCCCTGTGCAAACCCCAGCCGCGCTGGTTGCGCGGGGCGCAGAATTCGCTTATGCCACAGGCCATGATTTACCCAATATTAATTCATCCTGATCCTCGTCTGAAAAAGGTCGCACAAGATGTGCCCGACCTTTCGGATGAGTTGCGCGCTCTTGCAGATGATATGCTCAAGACGATGTATCACGCGCCCGGTATTGGTCTGGCTGCGCCACAAATTGGGATTGATCAGCGCGTGATCGTGATGGATTGCGTCAAAGAGGAAGGGGCAACACCCCGCCCGACCGCGATGTTCAACCCCAAGATCGTGGAATCCTCGGATGAAAAAAACATCCACGAGGAAGGCTGTTTGTCGATCCCAGATGTTTATGCCGATGTCGAGCGTCCGCGCGATGTGACTGTGGAATGGTTGGATCGCGATGGCGTTTTACAGCGCGAGACATTTACGGGACTTTGGGCCACTTGTGTGCAGCATGAGCTTGACCATCTCGATGGGGTCCTCTTTATCGATTATCTCAAGCCCTTGAAGCGGCAATTGATCACCCGAAAGATGCAAAAGCTTAAGCGCGATATCGCGCGCGATAAGGTGTAGCTTTGCGCATTGTTTTCATGGGCTCGCCCGAATTTTCTTGTGCGCCTTTGCGCGCCTTGATTGCGGCGGGGCATGAGATAGCCGCGGTCTATTGTCAGCCCCCCCGTCCCGCAGGGCGCGGCAAGAAACCCCGCGCGACCCCTGTTCACGCCTTGGCCGAAGATCTGCACCTGCCAGTGCGCCATCCCGAAACCTTGCGCATTGCCGAGGCACAGGCCGAATTCACAGCATGGGCTGCCGATATTGCCGTGGTTGTGGCTTATGGTTTGATCTTGCCTCAGGCGGTGCTTGATGCGCCGCGCTTGGGCTGCGTGAATATCCATGCTTCGCTTTTGCCGCGTTGGCGTGGCGCGGCCCCTATTCATCGTGCGATTATGGCGGGGGATGATGAGACAGGCATTTCCATTATGCAAATGGAGGCGGGGCTTGATACGGGGCCAGTTTTATTGACCCGCACCCTGCCAATCGGCGCGGAGGACACCACCGCCGCGCTGCATGATCGTCTTTCGCAGCTTGGCGCTGAGGCGATTGTTGCCGCGCTTGCCGATTTTGACAGTCTTTCCCCTGTTCCGCAGCCGCAAGAGGGCGTGACCTATGCCGAAAAGATCGATAAGGCCGAGGCTGCCATAGACTGGTCGAATGATGCCGCAGAGATTGACCGCCAAATTCGCGGTCTTTCACCCTTTCCTGGTGCATGGACAACGCATTCGGGGCGGCGGTTAAAATTCCTTGCCTGCCGAAGGGCGCAGGCGCGGCCCGATGGGGCTGCGGCAGGGTCGGTCATTGATGGCCTGACAATCGCGTGCGGCACGGGCGCGATTGAGATCACCGAACTGCAACCCGAGGGCAAGCCGCGCATGGCCGCGGCCGATTTCTTGCGTGGCACAGATCTGCCTGCAGGGACAATTTTGGGCTTGTGATTATTTGAAGGGGGCCATGCCCGCACGGGCCAAGGCATCCGCGCGTTCGTTCTCGGGATGGCCTGCATGGCCCTTGACCCATGTCCACGTTACCTGATGGCGCGCTGCCGCCTCATCCAAACGCCGCCAAAGGTCTTCGTTTTTGACAGGCTTTTTTGTGGCGGTGCGCCAATTATTGCGTTTCCAACTGCGCAGCCATTCGGTGATGCCGCCTTTGACATAGGCGCTATCTGTCACCACGGTAATTGTGCTTGGACGCTCCAGCGCCTCAAGCGCGTTAATCGCGGCCAAAAGCTCCATTCGATTATTGGTGGTGTCTGCTTCACCGCCTTTGAGTTCGCGTTCTTTGACAACGGCATCGCCAGTCTTGGCTTGCAGCAGCGCACCCCATCCACCAGGGCCAGGGTTGCCTGAACAGGCCCCATCCGTATAGGCGAATAGCTCAGGCATAGAGGACGCCCAGTGTTAGGCACAAAATGACAAGGCTGCTCAAAAGCCCGCGCAACCGCAGCCACCAGTTCGGTGCAAGGCCCGCACGCATCGCCCATGCATCAAGGGGCAAAAGCGCCAAGAAGCCCATGATCAGGATTGGCAAAGCCTGATGGGTTGGGCCAAATCCAAGGAAAAACGCCGCCAATGCGGGGATCGTGGATGCCGCAAGGCCATATCCCATCATCTGCGGTGATGGCGCATGCACAGCAAAGCCCCATATGACCCCCGCCATAAAACATAGGATCACGATCCCATAATTGCGCAGCAGTATATCGGGTGCGAAATTCGGCAGAAGCCAGTCGCCAAGGGGGGCGGCGGAGGGGATGACCAAGCACAGCGCGGCATAGGCAAAGGGCAAAACCCCAGCCAAGCCTAAATATAATGCCGCCTTTGGTATGTGATCGCTGCTGCTCATATCTCAGCTTGTCCCGCATCTTTGCGCAGCGCGCAAGCGCATTTGGGCTATCTATGGCTGAGCATTCGATTGCCAGTGGCGGGCATCGCGCAGCTTTTGGAATTCTTTGAAACTTTGCACAAACCCCATTGTTCCATCGGCACCGCTGTCTCTAATCTGACCCTATCTGCCGAACGCTTATGCGGCGGCATGATGCGTTCAAAAACGGAGAGGGCGCTCTGCGCCCAAGAAGGGGAAAGATATGTTTGCAGACTTCAAAAGCTTCATTGCCCGTGGCAATGTTATGGATATGGCTGTGGGGATTATCATCGGGGCAGCCTTCACCGCGATTGTAACGTCACTCGTGGGCGACTTGATCAATCCATTGATCGCTATTTTTACGGGCGGGATTGATTTCTCGGGTTGGTTCTACGCCTTAGACGGAAATGACTATGCCTCGCTTGCCGTGGCGCTCGAAGCAGGTGCGCCTGTTTTTGCGATTGGGAAATTTGTGATGGCGGTCATCAATTTCTTGATCGTAGCTTTTGTGGTTTTCATGCTGGTGCGTTTGGTCAACCGCATCAAATCGATGACAGAAGCAGAGAAGGAAGAAGCCGCTTTAGCCCCCGCAGGCCCAAGCGAATTGGACATTCTGATTGAAATCCGTGATGCTCTGGCCAAGAAGTAAGCACGAATAAAACATGCGTCCCCGTCACCATGGCGGGGCGCAAGCCGTTTTAGCGAGAGATGATATGGGTTTTGAGTTGGATATCACAGATCGCAAAATCTTGGAAGTTCTGCAAAAGAACGGCCGCATCACCAATGCGGAGCTGTCCGAACAGGTGAATTTGTCCGCCTCGTCCTGTCATCGGCGGATCACGCGCTTGGAGCAGGAGGGGATCATCCGAGATTATGTCGCCTTGGTGGATCACCGTGCGATTGGTCGGATGACAACCGTCTTTGTGGAAATTAGCCTGTCAGGACAGGCGGACGAAGTTTTGCAAGCCTTTGAGCAGGCCGTGAAGCGGGTGCCAGATGTGTTGGAATGCCATCTTATGGCAGGCAGCGCGGATTATCTTCTAAAGGTGGTGGCACGCGACAGCGAAGATTTCGCCCGCGTTCATCGCGAATATCTGGCCCGTTTGCCAGGGGTATCGAAGATGCAATCCAGCTTTGCTCTGAAAAACGTATTTTCAACCACTGCCTTGCCGATTTAGCCGAGGAAATAACCCACGCCGTATAGCGTGGCCATGCCTGCAAAAACAGCTGCGATGGCATTTTTGCGCCAGACCCCCACGCTCAAGGCTACGATTGCCGCACTCAATCGGGGGGCATCTAGCGCGCCGCCTGTCGCTTGCGGCCATAGCACCAAGGGCGTGATCAATGCGGGCAGGATCGCCACTGGCGTATAGCGCAAATGGCGCAAGACCCATTCTGGTAGATCGCGGTTACCCAAAATTCCCAAAAAGGACAGCCGCACCAGATAGCTGCCGCAGCCAAGCGCAGCGATGATCAGCCAGACCGTGGTTTCGGAATAGGCGCTCATGTCAGCTTCGCCTTTGCAAGGCTCATGCGCCGTTCCACCTCTGCGCCAACGATCATGGCGGTGATCCCTGCGACCATCAACCAAAGGTTATAGGGCATCCAATTTAGTAAGACCGCCATAACCACCGAGGTCATTGCCGCCGCGATATGCGCAAGTGTGCGCAAGGCGGGGGCCACCAATGCAAGAAAGGTAATCGGAACTGCGAAATCGAGTGCAAATTCAGGTGGTATGGTTGCGCCTAAGACTGCACCTGCATAGGTCGCGCCATACCACAGGGGGCAAATCGGGGTCGCAAGTCCAAAGAAATAGACCACTTTCCATCTGACCGAGCGTTCAGGCTGTGCCTCATAGGTTTGCATGGCCATTGCATAGGTCTGGTCGACCAACATGTAGGATAACAGCGCGCGCTGCCATAAAGGCGCGGCCCCTAAATGCGGGGTGATCGAGGCTGAATACATCGCCATGCGCAGATTAACAGCCAAAGCAGAGGCCAAAACCACCAAGACGGGTGCATTTTCCGTCATCAGCTGCAGCGCGGTGAATTGGGCCGAGCCCGCAATGACAAGGAAAGAAAATCCCATGACTTGCGACAGGGGTAGACCCGCTTCTGTGCCAAGAACCCCAAATAACAGACCAAATGGCAGAAGCACCAATAGGAACGGCAATCCGCCAATGATCCCAGAGAGATAGGCCGAGTCTGAGGGGGCTTTGCGCATCTTGCACCATTGTCGTTTCTGCCCATGCGATCTAGCCTTGATGGGCGAAGGATGCAATCTGCGCGGATGGATAAGGGCAAAGCAATGATCTGTGGCGTGATCTTGGCAGGCGGGGAAGCGCGCCGTATGGGCGGGCAGGACAAGGGACGGCTGCTGCTGCGGGGCCAAAGCCTCTATGCGCATGTTATTGACCGCGCGCGCCCGCAGGTGGATCATTTGATCCTCTCCGCCAATGGCGACTCCGCGCTTTATGCTGATCTTGGGCTTGATGTGGTTGCTGATGGCGCATTCGCCGCGATGGGGCCGCTTGGCGGCGTTTTGGCGGCCTTGCGCGCAGCCAAGATGCTTGGGGCGCAGCGGGTGATGAGCTTTGCCTCGGACAGCCCGTTTTTTCCAAGCGATATCGTGGCGCAATTATGCGCCGCACAAGGGCATGACGCATTGGTTTTTGCTGAGGATCAAAGCGGGGGCATACATCCAACATTTGCGCTGTGGGATGTGGATTTGGCCGATCCATTGGCGGCAGAATTGCGGGGGGGTGGCCGCAAAATGCGCGATGTCATTGCGCGATTGGGCGGGGTTTCTGCCCCTCTCGATGCACCTGAACAGGCGTTTTTCAACATTAATACAAAGGCTGATTTGGAACAGGCCGCTGAGATGGCCTTATGAGCGCGGGACGCTTTGATCATATTGTGGTGGTCGATTGGTCGGCACGAGCCACCCCAAGCCCCAAAGCCCCCACGAAGGACGCGATTTTCATTGCGCATTCTGCGCATGGTGCAATGCCACAGGTGAGCTATTATCGCACGCGCGCCGATGCGATGGCCGCGCTTGAGCCGCTGATGACAGACACCCTTTTGCGGGATGAACGTATTTTGGCGACCTTTGACTTTTCCTTCGCCTACCCTGCGGGCTTTGCAAAGCAACTGACAGGCAAGGCCGATGCGCTATCGGTTTGGCCGCTTTTTGCACAGATGGTTGAGGATGGGCCAGACAATGCGAATAATCGATTCGATGTGGCCCGCGCGCTTAATCGCCGTTTTCCTGGGGTTGGCCCCTTTTGGTGTGTGCCCAAAACACAGGCCTGCCCTGATCTGCCCGCGCGTGACCTGCGCCAAGGACATGATCTGCCAGAACGGCGCAAAGTTGAATTGGCCTATGGCAAAATGCAGCCGGGGTGGAAGCTTTACACCACGGGATCTGTGGGATCACAGGCGATCCTTGGGATCGCAAGATTGCAGTCCTTGCGCGGGCGGTTTGGGTCGGCGCTTGCCGTGGCGCCTTATGACGGGATCGAGCGGCCTATTGTTTTGGCAGAATGTTGGCCATCGTTGATGGCGAAAGAGATCGCACATTATGCTTTGGCGGGCGAAATCCCAGATGCCGCACAGGTGCGGGTGATTGCAGCGGGTTTGGCCGCTTTGGCCCCTGATGATCTTGCAAAAATGCTTGTCGATGGTGATGCCGAGGAGGGCGGTGTTTTGGGTGCGGGGCATGAGGCGCTGTTGCGCTCTGCGATCCATGCGGCCTTGGGGCCTTAGTCAAAAATTCCAGTCACACGCCCGAGCAACATAAAGGCCCGTGCGCTGCGGGTGGCACTGAGTTTGACAATATCTTCATCGGTTGCAGCCTGCTCGAACTGACAGAAAACGCGATCAAATTCGCGCAAATACTGATGAACTGCTTCGCGGAAGGCTGTGTCTTGCCGCATCCGACCAGTGGAAAGCGCGATGGAAGACCGATCTCGAATACCGCCAAGCGATGCAATCGCGCGGCCCCGCTCGCCTTTCGCGAATTTGCGCCAAATCTCAGGGCGGGCGCGGTCTGGATTGAGATCATCCATGAAAATCCCGTCTTGCGAGAGCAGGGTCAACACATCCTGTGCAGCGCGGATCAAAGGGCGTGTTGCAGGGTCTTCTAGGGCAGCGCGAAGGGCGCGAAAGCCCTCCTTGTCCTGATCATTATTCGGGAAATGGAGCGCACAAATAAAGTCAGCGGGCGTGACCGGATGGTTCATGGCGGGCTCGGCTGCGATAAGCGATAAATCCGATTGTGGCCGATCTGGGGCAGGGAGCGGGCTTAGGGGCACAGCCGCCCGCAGGTCGGGGTCTGCAGGCGCAAAGATGTAAAACTGGCGAGCTTGGTATCGGTGGCCAATTGTGCCTCCGCCAAAGCCTCTATGCGGTTTTGTGTTTCTCGCAAATCAGCGGGCGCAGCCCCGCCATGAAGTGCGTCCTCAATATTGTTGAGCCTCAGGCGCAG